>Ga0256842_1002274_pt1 | contig 14036 bp, 10 predicted proteins | sample 4559240metaG_FD_185973 | JGI IMG/M metagenome (GOLD analysis project Ga0256842, IMG submission 185973) | Hydrothermal vent microbial communities from Guaymas Basin, Mexico - 4559-240 | ecosystem: Environmental > Aquatic > Marine > Hydrothermal vents | place: Mexico: Guaymas Basin | collected...
TGTCACTGAGGAGTTTCATCCAAATGCTTCAATTTGTCAGATCAAAACAAAAGTCGGTCTTGATTAAGATTGCCTTCGGAGCCATCATTCTGAGCTTTATTATCGGCTACACCATGCTGACCTCCCCAACAGATCAGAAACCCAATCGCGGTGGAGATGTTGCTGCCAGGGTCAATGGTGATGAGATCAGCTATTCGTCATTTCAACGTGCCTACAGTACCCTTTACAATCTCTACCAGAACATCTATCAGGGCAATTTCAACTCTGCACTTGAAAAGCAGCTCAATCTTCCGAAACAGGCGATGCAGCAGCTTATCGATGAAACGCTCCTCATCCAGCAAGCTGACAAGTTGGGGCTTGAAGTCACCAAGCAGGAGCTGGTCGACAGCATTGCCCGCTACGATGCGTTTCAGGTCGATGGGAAATTCAACCGCGATCGCTATCTTGAAACCCTCAACTATCAACGGATGAGCCCCGAACAATTTGAATCGGCTCAGCGGAGACAATTACTGACCCAGAAAATTCGCGCCAAACTTCAGGAAGGTGCTACCGTCAGCGACGATGAACTCAAAACCGCATTCCATCAGGAAAACGACAAAGTTAACCTCAATTTTGTCTGGCTGACCCCGGCGCTGGTCGAATCTAAAGTCAAAGTCACCGACGAAGGGCTGAAATCATTCTTTGATAAAAACATTGAACAATTCAGAATCCCAGAGAAAGTTTCTCTGCGCTATCTGCAATTTGACCCGGCACGCTACGAAGACAAAATCGAAGCACCCACCGATGAAGAGTTGCAGCGCTACTACCGTCGTAATCTTGATCGTTTTGAGATCAAAGAGCAGGTCAAAGCAGCCCATATTTTACTTCAAGTTCCTAAAGATGCAGAAGAAACAACAGTCCAGCAACGTAAAGAGCTGGCGGAAGACATTCTTAAGCAGTTGAATGATGGTGCTGATTTTGCTCAGCTGGCAAAAAAATATTCCGACGACAAAGGTAATGCTGCTAAAGGTGGCGAGCTTGGTTCTTTCGGACGCGGCGTCATGGTCCCCGAATTTGAAAAAGCAGCCTTTGCACTGCGCCCCGGTCAACTGAGTGAAGTCATCCGGACTCCTTTTGGCTTTCATATCATCAAGGTTGAAGAATATACCGAAGCAGGCGTCAAACCGTTGGTCGATGCCATTGCCGAAGTACAAGCAGGATTACGACTCGAAAAAGCACGGCAACTGGCATATGAGAAAGCCATGGACGCCTACAATATCAATCGCAAAACCGGTGATCTCGATGCTGCCGCGAAAGCGAACGATTTGGGAATTAAAGAGACTGGTTTTTTTGCCAAAGATGAACCGATTGACGGGATTGGCAGAGTTGCAGAAATCAGCAGAGCAGCATTTACTCTAAAAGATGGAGAATTGGCGAAACCAATTCAAACAACTCAAGGAGTGTTCTTGTTTACCTTAAAAGAGCGCAAACCCAGCCACCTTCCAAAACTGGCTGACGTCAAGCCTCTGGTGGAACAGGCATTCCGTGTTGAACAGGCACAAACCCTGGTCAAGGAACTGGCCGACAAGCTTCTGGCGTTGGCCACGGAGAAAAAGAGTCTGAATGCCGCTGCAGCAGAACTAAAGCTAACAGTTGAAGAATCAGGCGATTTCAGCCGGAGCTTCGGTTATTTCATCCCCAAGATTGGAACCTCTCAGGAATTAGCAGATGCAGCCTTTGCGTTGACTGAAGATGCTCCTATTGCGCCGAAAACTTACACAATCAACGGTCGTTACCTGGTGGCAAGCTTGAAAAAAGCAACGATTGCCGATTTTGACAAACTTGACGCTGCTGAGCTCAGCCAGCTGAAGAACCGTTTACTGACAGATAAAAAAGATAAAATTGTTGCCGAGAAAATCAAACAACTGTTGCAGCAGGCCCAAATTGAAATCATGGTTCCTGAACTTGCCGCTGCGTTTAACAACGGAGACAACAAATAATGACACCGATCATCACACAAACCAATTGTCCGGAACTGAATCTGGTTAACCGCGGTAAAGTCAGAGATATTTACGATCTGGGTGAGCATCTGCTGATCGTTACCAGTGACCGGATCTCTGCTTTTGATGTCATCATGGACGAGGGGATTCCGCAAAAAGGGTACGTCCTCACTCAGATTTCCAGGTTCTGGTTTGAACAAATGGCTGATTTGATCCCCAATCATCTAATTTCGACAGAGGTCGATGATTTCCCGGCAATCACTCATCAGTATCGCGAGCAGCTCGAAGGGCGCAGCATGTTGACAAAAAAAGCCCAACCGCTGCCGGTTGAATGTATCGTTCGCGGTTACCTGTCGGGAAGCGGCTGGAAAGAATATCAGAAACTCGGTTCTGTCTGCAGCATTCCGCTTCCGGAAGGTTTGGTTCAAAGTGACAAGCTTCCCGAAACACTGTTCACGCCATCGACCAAAGCCGAACTGGGAGAACACGACGAAAACATCTCGTTTGAAGAAACCATTCAATTGTGTGGACGGGACATTTCCGAGCAGGTGCGCGACATCAGTATTAAAATTTATGAGCGGGCCCGTGAATTTGCCGATACCAAAGGATTGATTATTGCCGATACGAAATTCGAATTCGGCATGCTCAACGACCAGTTAATCTGGATCGACGAAGCCCTCACCCCTGATTCATCCCGATTCTGGCCTAAAGACACCTATCAACCAGGGCAGGCACAGCCGAGTTTTGACAAGCAATTCCTCCGCGACTACCTTGAAACTCTTGATTGGGGCAAGCAGGCTCCGGCTCCTAAACTGCCGGAAGAGATCGTCCGTAAAACCGGTGAGAAATATCTTGAAGCGTTGAAGCGCCTTACCACCTGATATTTTAGCCCAAATGTTTTTTTCAAAAAGCCGTTGTGCCATAGCACAGCGGCTTTTTCTGTTTCTTTGATCTTTTCGTAAGACAAAAATACAACAATGTTTGCCATATGTACTATTTTGTCATATATTTGCTGACGCTCTCCACTCAGTACGAGGATATGTTACAATTATTAGCGGTAGGACGGTAAGAAAAACCAAGATATTCCGCAGGAAAAATCTCTCATTCATAACGATACAGGGCAATCGCAGCATGAAGCCAAGTTTCAAATACTGGATTTTTCTCGGTGCTATTTACTTCGCCATCATCAGCATCATGGTCGCCAGTGCCATCGGGGCATGGGCCAGCCTTAACGAAGCTCAGAAAATTGCTCTGGGTGAAATGCTTGACAAGCTTGTCCCATTTCCGCTGCTGGGAACAATCACCATCCTGTTCGTCATCGGCGCCCTGATCAACCTGCTCTTCAACGACTATATTATCCCGATTCTCAAACTCGCCGAGAGTGCACGGATCATCTCTTCGGCAAACCCTGAACACCGGACGCAAATCAAAAACGCATCCAAAGAGATTGAATACCTCTCTGAAATCATCAATCAGTCCGCTGATGCTTTTACTGAATTACAGTGTGATGTTGCCGGAAAGATCGCCGCTGCGCAGGCCAGCCTTGATGAGGAGCGAACCCGACTGGCAGCCCTGATGTCAGAACTGCCGCACGGGGTTATCGTCTGCAATACGGATGGACAGATTTTACTCTACAACCAGCAGGCACAGAAAATTTTTGAGGAAGATCAGAAGACTCTCGTTTCTGATAATAAGAGTCAGGGGATTCTCGGGCTGGGGCGATCAATTTTCAGTATTCTCGAACGCGATCCCATCGTTCACGGACTCGAAATGCTCCATAAATGTCATGAGTCCGGCCGCACTAAGATGGTCAATAAATCGATGATCACCCTGCACAGCGGACTGTGTCTTCGGGTCAACATGGCACCATTTTTCACCGAGCAGGGTGAAACGATGACGATCTCAGGCTTTGTCCTCACCCTCGAAGACATGACGCACCAGATCGAATCAGACAGCCGCCGTGACATGCTCATTCAATCACTCATCGATGAGCAGCAGAAAGAACTCGAAGATATCCGTGATGCGATTACCCAGATTCTGGCTCGTCCGCAGCTTGATCCTAAAGAGCTGCACAAGTATCGCAAGAAAATTGACCAAGCATCGCAATCGCTGCAGGAAAAAGTCGCGGAAGCACGGGAAAACTATGCACTCCATTTACACGCCCTGAGTAAGAACGAGAATGTCCTCGCCAACAATCTTCTCGAAGTCATCAGCAAGAATATCAGCGAGCGCTTTAATATTAAAGTGACGTCAACCGCTCCCAAAGGGATCTGGCTTCAGCTTGACAGCTATTCGATGGTTCAGACGATCTCTCACCTTGCCGGGTTGCTTAAGACCCACGCAAGGGTTCCCGAATTGCTGCTGACGTTAACAGCCAGCAATCAGACCGGTGCCGAACTTGTCATCAGCTGGCCGGGAACCAGTACAACCAAAAACCTTCTCGAAACGTGGCAGAAAACCCCATTGATCACCGATGCCAATGGAAAGCTTCTCAATTTCAAGGATACGATTGAGAATCTGTCGGGAACGATTTCATTTATTTATGATCCAGACCGTCAATACACCGGTGTCGCAATCACCTTTCCCCCCATCGATCAGAATCGCCGCTTGGCAATTCAGAGTGAAATTGAGCACCGTCCGGTTTCCTACGAATTTGACCTGTTCAACCGGGGAGACTGGCAGGAACTGGAGCAGACGCCACTACGGAAATTAACCTACGTTGTCTTTGATACGGAGACAACTGGGCTAAGTCCATCACAGGGCGATGAGATCATTCAACTGGGAGCCATCCGTATTGTTAATGGTCAACTCCTTTACCATGAAGTCATTGATCAACTGGTCGATCCCAAACGGTTTGTGCCACAGGAATCCGTTGCCATTCATGGAATTCAACCGGCACTTCTGCAAGGTCAGCCGACGATTGACAAAGTCCTGCCGCACTTTCACACCTTTGTCGAAAATTCGGTGTTAGTTGCCCACAATGCCGCCTTTGATATGCGTTTTCTACAACTTCAGGAAGAAAAAACCGGAATTGTTTTTGATAATCCGGTTCTTGATACGCTGCTACTCTCCTCTATTCTCCACCCGAATCAGGATTCTCATTCTCTTGACGGATTGGCAGAGAGACTGAATGTCACGATTGTCGGACGTCACACCGCTCTCGGGGATGCGATTGTAACGGGAGAAATTTTGATCAAACTGATTCCCTTACTTGAAGCACATGGAATCTACACCTTGGCTGATGCTCTCGAAGCAGCAGCACAGTCGCCTTTTGCCAAGGTTGCATATTGAACACACACTGATAGTTAAGTGATTTTCTGCTCTGCCGACGATTGGACACACGATGTTAAAATCGATTTTCAAAGGGCTGACGGGTAAAAAGAAAGAAACCAAAGACCCTCTCCTCGCTTACGTGATTAATGCTTGTGAGAAGATTGAAGACCGCTCGGTGTTAAAACAGCCGATCCACGACACCAGCTTTTGTGTCCTCGACCTCGAAACAACCGGACTCGATATGACCACAGACGTCATTATCAATATCGGTGCCGTCAAACTGAAAAAAGGAAAAATCACCAAACTTTTTGAAGCCTACACCAAACCACCGTTCCCCATTCCTCCCGAATCAACCGAGTTTCACGGTATGGTCGACTCCATGTTTGAAGACAAACCGGTTGTCGGTGAGGTTTTACCAGAATTACTCCAGTTTATCGGTGACAGCGTCATCGTTGGTCACCATATTTTTTTCGATATAAAAATGCTCCACCGACACCTGAAAGAACTATACGGTGTCGGTATCGACAATACCGTCTGGCTTGACACGATGTTCCTCTACCAAATGGCGCATGAAGACCAGACTCACCAGCCCCTTGAACATCTACTGGAAAGATATTGTGTCCAGTGTGACCAACGCCACACCGCTCTCGGAGATGTGGTTGCAACAGCCAAAGTTTTTATGAAAATCCTCAAAGAGCTACCACCCTCTTACGAAACTATCGGCGATTTGTTTCGCTCTCAGAACGAAATGCGAAGAAAGGATTAGCAGCCCATGTCAGAACCTGTCTGCAGCTACCAGCGCAAAATTATTTCGGCTGATGAGTACGAGAAGCTCCTCCATCTCGAGACCAACGAGGTCACCGACATTCTGGCAAAGAAATATCTGCAATGGGAAACACCCTACACAAAGGTTCTCGACTCATCAAATGCTCCATTTTATCGTTGGTTTCCTGAGGGGAAAATTGATATCTGGAAAAATACCATCGGGAAGCATCTCCACACCCATCGGCGTAACAAAGCAGCATTGATGTGGGTTGGTGTCGATGGTCGGGAGCGGGTCTACACTTATCACACCCTTGCTTACGAAGTTGAACGACTGGCAATGTCCATGGTCAAACTGGGTGTTAAAAAGGGAGATAACATCCTGATTTTCACCCCCAACCTTCCCGAAACCATTGTCACGATGCTGGCTTGTGCTCAAATTGGCGCCGTCCATATTATTTATCACATTGCTTATTCGTCCGAGTCTCTTGCCGAACGCCTTGAAGATTGTAAGGCCAAATACATTGTCACTGCTGATGGTTGCCCACAGACCGCCCACCGCCTGAAAGAGAAGGTCAACGATGCGCTCAGTAAGATTGACTATAAAATCAAGCATTGTATCGTCATCGAACGAACCGGCGAACGGGTTCATATGCAGCCGAAACGTGATCTGTGGTATCAGGATCTGATCACCGATGAAGATTATTCCAAAGGGTCCGACATTGATACGACCCATGCTGCCAACGATCCACTCTTCATGCTCTACACTGTGTCGAAAACGAAAACCGCCAAAGCAGTCGTCCATAGCACCGCCGGTTTTCTCCTCTGGGCACAGTTCACCACTGAGTTATTGTTTGACATGGATGACCGCGACATCTTCTGGTGTACGGCCGATCTGGCATGGATTACCGGTCACGCTTATGGTCTCTATGGCCCACTTTCACTGGGCAGTACCGTGTTCATTTACGAAGGCAGTATCACCTACGAAAACACCTCGCTGTTCTTTGATTTTCTCGACCGTTTCCATATTACCCGGATGTTCAGCAATCCCGCCCTGTTGCGTAGTGTCATGCGGGCAAAGAACAGTCGCCGTTATGAAGCAAAATCGGCAAACTCACTGCGATTGATCGGCTGCGGTGGTGGTGAAATCAAGGAAGACCTCTACCGCTGGGTTCTTCATACACTGCCAAAACAGGGGAAAATTCCTCTGGTCAATATCTGGGGGCAGACAGAATCGGGAGGTAGCCTGATGGCAAATATTCCCGGTGTGATCGGCAGCAAACAAAACACCCGCCTGCGGCCACTACCAGGGGTGAAATGCCAACTGGTCACTAAAAAAGGAGATCCGATTAACGCCTTTGATGAGCCAGGATTTATGGTTCTCACCAGTCCGTTCCCTTCAATCTGTTCCGATCTCTACGGGGACAGTGCAACATATCGTTCCATTTATTGGGACAAATTCAAAGGAAAAAATTACTACGCAACGGGGGATGAAGCCATCGCGTGGAAAGACGGAAGCTACGTATTAACCGGCCGCTCCGATATCGCACTCAGTTCAGGAGCAGGAAACCGCAAGATTGCTGAAATTGAAGAGGTTATTCTCCGCCATGAGCGGGTCAAAGAGTGTGCTGTCGTCTTTATTGACCATCCAGTCCACGGCTATATGCTTATTGCCTTCTGTGTACTGAAAAACTATACCGATGAGAGTTATAATGCTGAATCACGACAGGCAATCAAGGAGCACATTATTGAGGAGCGTGGTGAATTTGCCCTGCCCGATGCGATCAGGCTGACAAAATTCCTGCCGAAAACACCCGATAACGAAATCAACCGTCCATTGCTGAAAGAAATTTCTCTGCAAATGGAAGGGCTTTAAACCGCAACAAAAAAGGGCAGATTCAAAAGAATCTGCCCTTATCTATTTGCATCAAAACACAACTTTTAGATAAATGCTTCCGCAGCATTCCAGCCGGCAGCAACCGCTTTCAGGTTGATCTCCTGTAATGCCGGTTTCTTGAATGTTTCGCACAGGAATTCTTCCAATTCAGCTAACGTAAAGATCCCCGTCATTCGGGCAACAAAACCCAGCACAACAACGTTAGCGGCCTTGACGGTCCCCGCTTCAGCAGCCAGAGTCGTCGCTGGCAGAGGACAGACCTTCCCTTTGAGATCAGCAGGAATTTGATCAATCAACGAACTATTGTAAACAATCAGCCCGTCTTCTTTGACCAGCGGGCTCAGCTTATCCATCGACGGACGGTTCAATGCGACCAGCACATCAGGAACATCAACAACCGGAGTTCCGATAGGATTTTCACCAATCACCACAGAACTGTTGGCAACCCCGCCACGCATCTCCGGGCCATAGGACGGCAGCCAGGTCACTTCCATATTCCGCTCGGTCGCCATCTGCGCCACCATTAGCCCCAAAGACAACACCCCCTGCCCGCCAAATCCGGCAAATTTGAAGCGCATTTCCGGCTGCGGCAATGTCATCTTGTCGAGCCCGGTGTCGTCATCGCCTCTCAAACCAAGCTGTTTAGCAACCGCTGCAAACTCAACCTCGCGGCGGGGGCGTCTCTGCGCCTGACGCTCATCGGTCAGATCCTTGAACACACCCAGTGGATACTGCTTGCAGACAACATCATCGATCCACTCACACGCTTCAACCGGATCTTTTTTCCAGTTGGTCGGGCACTGTGACATCACTTCAATGAAGACGTAGCCTTTTTTATCACGCTGGATTTCAAGGCCCTTACGAATCACCTTGACCGCCTGACGGATATTCTTCGGGTTATTAACGCCAACCCGTGCCACCAGTGTCGGTGCTTCAAGCCCGGCCATCATCTCCGACATCCGCAACGGATAACCATCGTTGATTTCACTGCGACCATACGGTGACGTTGAGGTTTTCTGCTCCAGCAGCGTCGTCGGTGCCATCTGGCCACCGGTCATCCCGTAAAGGTTGTTGTTGACGAAGAATACGATCATATTCTCGCCCCGGTTGGCGGCATGAATCGCATTACCGGTTCCGATTGCAGCAAGATCACCATCACCCTGATAAGACACCACGATGCCATCAGGATTTGAACGACTGATTCCCGTTGCAACAGCCGATGCCCGGCCGTGAGCAGCCGAGGCGCAGGCACCTTCAAAATAATAATAGATGAACACGCCGCAGCCAACCGGACCGACATAGATGGTCTGATCCTGAATCCCCAGCTCAGCAACAAGGTCAGCCATAATCTTGTTCAATGTGCCGTGCCCGCAACCGGGGCAGTAATGGGTTGTGTGCTGCTGACCCGGCTTGCGATCAAACGTTTCAAAAAAGGCCGGTGATTTTTCGTAAACTTTAGTCATTGGTGGCCTCCTTGAGACATTGTTCAGCACGGGCAACCAGAGTTTCAATCTCGGGGAGATTTCCTCCGACCCGGCCATACCAGCTAACCTTATGACGCGGCAATGCCAGCCGAACATCTTCAATAAACTGACCACGACTCATCTCAACAGACAAGACAGGAACGCTCTCTTTGACTGTTTCCTGATAGATCTTTTCAGGGAACGGCCAAAGGGTCTTGGGACGAATCAACGCCGCACGAATACCGCGAGCATTGAGTTCATCGACAGTACTGCGCAATAACCGGCTGGTAATACCGTAACCGGTCAAAACAATCTGTGGGTCAGGATCACCAAAAACTTCAGCACTCGCTTCGGTTTCAGTTATCTTGCGATACTTTTTGTGGAGTTTTTCAATGTGAGCTTCCATATCGTCAAAATCGAGGTAGATCGAGGTGATCAAATTCTGATTACTCGCCTCCTCGGCAGTCAATGCCCATGGCTTGTCAATTTTCTCGATTTTCTCCTGACGAATATCGATCGGTTCCATCATCTGCCCCAAAGTAGCGTCGGTCAGGATAAAAACCGGCGTCCGCCAGCGATCAGCCAGATCAAAAGCCTGAATCGTCATCCGATAAGTCTCTTCAACCGATGCAGGTGCCAGCACGATATTGCGGTAATCGCCGTGTCCCCCCCCTTTGACAACCTGAAAATAGTCACCCTGTTCCGGACCAATATTCCCCAGCCCGGGACCAACCCGCTGAACATTGACAATAACGCAGGGGAGTTCCGCTCCAGCCAGATACGAAATACCTTCCATTTTCAGGCTGATACCGGGGCCGGAGCTCGCAGTCAGCGTTCTCAACCCGGAAGATGCTGAACCGAACACCATATTAATGGCACCAACTTCGCATTCTGCCTGAACAAAAACTTTCCCCAAAGGTAAAAAATGCTCACTGGCAGCGTGGGCAATCTCACTCGCCGGAGTAATCGGGTAGCCATAATAGGCATCACAACCGGCAACGAGAGCGCCGATCACGACCGCCTCGTTCCCTTTCACCAGTTTCTTCAAATCTGAAACTCCTGTTTTCTAAATTGTTAACCTGCTCACAATCAATCGAGCAAAGGTGGTTGTTGAATAACTATGGCCGCACCACAGTAATAGCACCCGGCTCGGGACAGACCAGATAACAGTTGCCGCAACCGATACAATCATCTGTCGAGACAATTGTGGTGGGATATCCGAGGGCATTAATCTGATCAGACGCTTCCAGAACATTCTTGGGACAATGAACAATACACAGTCCACATCCTTTGCACAGATCGATGTGGACTGTCACCGAAGGCTTTTCGCCATCACCTTTATTATCTTTATTTTTCATCAAAAAGAGCATCCTTAATGCCAAGCTTTTCGCAGGCAATTTCACGTAGTTTATATTTTTGAATTTTACCGCTGGCGGTCATAGGGTAACTGTCAAGGAAGAAAACATGCTTCGGTTTTTTAAACGGAGCAATCCGGTTGCGGGTGAAATCGACAACATCGGCTTCAGTAATATCGGCACCTTCTTTACGAATAATAAAGGCGCCGACAACCTCACCATATTTTTCATCAGGAATTCCGGCAATCTGAACATCAAGCACACCGTCCATGGTATAGAGAAATTCCTCAATTTCACGAGGATAAATATTTTCTCCGCCACGGATGATCATATCCTTGATCCGCCCGGTAATCCGATAATAGCCATCCTCATCAACCACAGCCTGATCACCCGAATGAAGCCATCCATCAGCATCGATCGCTTCGGCAGTACGATCGGGCATGTTGTAGTAGCCCTTCATAATGTTGTAACCGCGGCAGCACAATTCACCCGATTCGCCAACGCCAAGCGTCTCACCTGTTTCAGGGTTGATAATTTTTACTTCGATTTCAGGCAATGCCGCCCCGACAGTCCCGGTTCGCTGAGCGATGGAATCATCGGTACGGGTCTGAGTAATCACCGGTGATGCCTCGGTCAGACCGTAGGCGATAGTGATATCGGTGCAGTGCATTTTCCCCATCACCTGCTTCATCGTCTCTTCGGGACACGGTGAACCGGCCATAATCCCGGTCCGCAAACTGCTGAGATCAAACATATCGAACATCGGGTGGTCAAGCTCGGCAATGAACATTGTCGGCACACCATACAGGGCGGTACATTTTTCTTTTTGTACTGCGGCTAGGACAAGAAGGGGATCAAACACCTCCAGCAGCACCAGAGTGGTTCCGTGGGTCAATGCCGCCATCACTCCGAGAACACAACCGAAACAGTGAAATAACGGAACCGGCAGACACATGCGATCGGCTTCGGTGAATTTCTGACGATCACCGATATAATAACCATTATTGAGGATATTGTAATGGCTGAGCATCACCCCTTTGGGGAACCCGGTTGTCCCGGACGTGTACTGCATATTGACGACTTCGTGGGGGTCGAGTGAAGCCTTCACCTTATTGTAGCGTTCATCACCACATTGACTGCCAAGCTGCAACAGCTCGCGTGAACTGTACATCCCACGATGCTTCTCCTGCCCCAGATAAATAACCGAACGCAGATTAGGAAACTTCTCGCTGCGCAAATGACCACGCTGACAGGTACGCAGTTCAGGAATCAGCTCGTAAACCGTATCGAGATAGTTGTGATCGCGAAAACTGTCGATAACAACCAGAGCGGCAAGGTCAGATTGTTTCAGCAGATATTCGAGTTCGAATGACCGGTATTGAGTGTTGATTGTCACCAGAACGGCCCCGATCTTGGCCGTGGCAAACATGAAAGTTGTCCAGTCGGGAACATTACTCGCCCAGATACCAACGTGGTCACCCTTGCCGATCCCGGTCGCTAAAAGCCCTTTTGCCAGATGGTCAACCCGTTCGTTAAATTCACTGAACGACCAGCGCAGATCACGGTCGGGATAGACGATAAAATCGTGATCGGGCAGACGCTTGACCTGTTCCTCAAGATAGGCACCGATTGTTTTCTTTGTGTAGGGCACTGCGTCCTCCCTTAAAGTGGAGCGTAAACCACCGCGAGAATACGGGCTGAACCGCCGGTGGCATGGACGTTATGAGGAACGATTGAGTCGTAGTAAAGGCTGTCACCTGCTTCAAGCTGGTAAACATTTTTACCGTAGTTGATTTCGATGTGACCGTCGAGGACATAGATAAACTCTTCCCCTTCGTGAGTCGACAGCGTCGGCTCTTCCGACGTGCTCGGCTCGACATCGATAACAAACGGTTCCATGTGGCGATCCTGCTTGCCGGCACCAAGAGAGTGAAATGCCAGATGACTCCCCTTTTCCAGTGACGATTGACCCGAGAAACGGATCACATCCTCTGAATGACCGCCACGGATCAGAAGAGCCCCTTCATGCGGCTCATCATCAAGGAGAGTCCCAAGACGCATACCGAGAGCCCGGGCAATGCTCATCAACGGAGCCAGAGATGGAATTTGCTCACCCGCTTCAATTTGCTGCAACAGATCAACATGACATTGGCTTTGTTCCGCCAATTGCTCAATGGACATTTCGCGCATTTCCCGAAGCTGACGAATTTTCAGTCCGAGTTTGTTGGTATCAGGCATGGTTATTCTCCTCAGAAAGAATCGTTATTTCAAAATTCACCCGCAAGATCGTCTTTCACGATGACCCGCAGATTTTCAAGCACAGAACTTTAGCCTTTGTTGGGGGATAAAATCAACTGTCGATCGATCGCTGGTCGTCGATAACTTGACCATCGTTCGGCAACGAACCCGGTTGACACAATGAAACCTCTGTCCGCAATTTCGTCAGATTCTGAAAATCCGCAGCCAATACCGATTCAAAACCGGGCTGATCGGTCAGTTCAGTCTCAACCTGCAGACAGATATCATCAAGCTCCTGTGTGTTCCTGGTAACAACCAGCCGCCCTTTAATCGCAGCACCATGGCGCTTCAACAGTGCGGCAATCTGTCCGGGATGGACAAACAAGCCTCTGACCTTCGCTGACTGATCGGCACGTCCCATCCACCCTTTAATCCGTTGGTTGGTTCGACCACATGAGCTTTGCCCCGGCAAAATGGCGGATAAATCTCCGGTGGCAAAACGGATCAACGGGTAGTCGGGGTTGAGACACGTCACGACCACCTCGCCGACGTCCCCATCGGCAACCGGATCACCGGTCCCGGGACGGACAATTTCAACAATCACCCCCTCATCGAGGATCATCCCGTCACCATCACCCGACTCATAGGCAATCAGCCCAAGATCGGCGGTCGCATAGCATTGCAATGCGACAAGACCCCGGGCTGCAAAATCCTGACGTATTGCGGGAGAAAAGTATTCCCCTGACACCAATCCCTTGGACAGTGAACTCAGATCAAGTCCAAGCTCCTCCCCTTTGTCGAGGATGATTTTCAGAAATGACGGCGTCCCGACATAGGCCTGCGGGCGTAAATCGGCAATCGTCCGGGCCTGTAGTTCTGTCTGCCCCGTACCAGCCGGAAAAACAGCACAGTTCAAAGCAAAGGCTCCACTTTCGACCATCGCTCCGGCCGGGGTAAAGTGGTAGGAAAAACAGTTATACAGCAGATCGCCGGAACGAACCCCGGCAGCATACAATGCCCGGGCAAACCGCCAGCTATCAGGTTGCCGGGTTTCAGGTTCATAAATCGG
>Ga0256842_1002275_pt1 | contig 14021 bp, 15 predicted proteins | sample 4559240metaG_FD_185973 | JGI IMG/M metagenome (GOLD analysis project Ga0256842, IMG submission 185973) | Hydrothermal vent microbial communities from Guaymas Basin, Mexico - 4559-240 | ecosystem: Environmental > Aquatic > Marine > Hydrothermal vents | place: Mexico: Guaymas Basin | collected...
CTTTTTGCTTACGCAACACTCAAATTTTGCTAAAAAGTGCGAACGGCAAGCGCCCTAACGGGTAGACGCACTTTTTTAAACGCAAAATTTTCGTTAAAATCCGCAACCTTGTCTTTTTTTACTTTTTCGTTACTTAAATTTTTTTCAGCGTGAAACAGCCCTGAGGAAGAAGGGAGAAAAGGGGGGAGAATGAAGGGGGAAGGGACGGAGAGGAGGCGGCTGCTAAATTCCAGGTAGGAAATGGAGAAAGAAGGTGAAAAAGGTGAAAATGTCAGATTTGTTTTGTGATTTGGTATTAGATTTTTTTGGGTGCAAAGGGAGAATTAAAAACTTTAACCAACCTTAACTAATTTCCTTCAATATATCTGACAATTAAAAGTCCGTCTTTTTCGTAAAAATCATAAACATTTTTTTCCGTTTTAAGTTCTTCAATAAAATTTTTATCGTAATCGGTATATTCAACTATTTTTAATTTGCTGAGAGATTTCATTTTAATTAATAAATATGTCCAAATTATTCCGATTAAAACGGAAATACCCAAAAAGAGATTTAACATATTATGATGCACAAAATACCCAGCACCCGCGCCGCCTAAAAATATGCCCAAGTATTGAATGGTGTTGGAAGTGGATAACGCCGTGGCTTTTTCATGAGCCCTTGCCACTTTGCTGACAAAACTTTGAAGTACCGGTTCAAGCAGGTTAAAACCGAAGAAAAACACGATTACCGCCGCCAAATATGTATATCTGTTGCCTATTAAAAACAATATTAAAGAAAAAGTGATGGCAATTGCGCTCATTATAAATACGGCTTTTGCCTTTTGTTTTTTTTCGGCTAAAATAGCGCCCAGAGGCAGGGCGAAAATGCCTAAAACAAGCGCCGGGATATATACTTTCCAAAGGTCTGTTTTATCCCACCCGAGTCTGGTTGTAAAAATAATGGGGGTCAGCATAAAAAACACCGTCATAAGTCCTTTTTGTAAAAAACCGCTTAGGAAAAGTTTAAGAAGTTCTTTGTGTGTTAAAATATTTTTTAAGGAAGAGTGGGGATGGTGATGAACGATTTTGGGAGGATTTGGAATTTTTACAATTACAAGCCAAATTGAAAACATGGCCAGGAGCGCCGTTAGAATAAAAAGCTTGTCAACTCCCCATTTCGCCCCTATTGTAGGTCCCAAAACCATTGAAAGCGCAAAACTTAACGCAATAAACTGACCCATCCTAGCAAAAGCCTTTGCTCTTGTGTTTTCATCCGTTAAATCCGCGATATAAGCCAGAATCACGCCGCCTATCGCTCCGGCTCCCTGAAGGAGACGTCCGAAAATCAATGTATAGATATTTGAGGCAAACGCACATACCAAACTTCCCAAAGCCAGCAATGAGAGACCCAAAATTAAGATTTTTTTCTTATCGTATTTATCGGCGGCTTTTCCAAAAGGTATCTGTAAAAACACCTGGGATAGAGCATAAGCCCCAAGTGCGATACCCACATTAAACGCGTTGGCGTTATCAAGTTTCATGGCATACAGGGCAAGTAAAGGCATTACTATAAATAAGCCGAAAAACCTTATTGCCATAAGCAGACTGAGATAAATCATAATACTCCTTTAAAGTTTAACTTTAATTTTCTGTTTTTTTTCAAAATATACCGCTTCGCCAAATCCCATATTTTTAGCTTTTTGAACGGTTTCTTTTATCATATATCCCACTTGCTCTGGTGCATGCGCGTCGCTTGAAAAGGTAATATCAATTCCTTCTTCTAAAATCATTTCAAGAATTTCGTTGCTCGGGTATAATTCTTTTACGGGTTTTCTTAATCCTGCGGTATTTAATTCCACCGCCATACTGGCTTTTTTAATTGCTCTGATTGCGTTTTTTGCCAAATCTTTTATCGGTGTAGCAGGTTTATATCCAAATACTTTTATTAAATCAAGGTGTCCGACAATGTTAAACATTTTGGATTTGGCCATTTTTTCTATTAAATGAAAATATTCCCTGTATATATCTTCCACGTTTCTGTTGTCCCATTCTTTTATGAATTCGGGATTGTCAAAACCCCAGTTGTCTAAAAAATGAACGCTTCCTATCAGATAATCAACATCCCTTTTTAGCACTCTTTTATCTACAAAAGGCGTAAAATCCACTTCGTAACCCAGAAGTATTTTTATATTTTTATATTTTTCAGAAAGTGAGAGTATTTTTTTTTCGTAATTTTCCATTTCTTCAAATCCCATTCTGTACTTGGGGTCAAAATCCATAGGCGCATGGTCGGCAAAACCGTAAATATCTATGCCTTTTTCAACTGCTTTTTTCACATATTCTTCAGGCGCGCCCGTTGCGTGTTTACATAAAGGCGTGTGATTGTGTAAATCTATCAGCATTTTTTGCCTTTTTAGTTGAAATTATATATAATAATTCAAAAAAAGAGGTGAGCCATGACCCAAGAAGAATTAGATGCTTTAATGGCAGGCGGATTAGAAGATATAGACGAGAGTGAATTAGAAACCGAAAAAACCGGTGACGTTGAATCATCTAAAAACGGTGATGTATGTGAGAACAACGGCGGTGATGACCACGAAGAAGTGTATCCGCCGCCTGCGGATGAAAAGCATAAAGTCGTAGCGCAGCTTGATGAGGTAACCAAGGAGAGTGAAGAAAAAGCGACTCAGATTTTGGATATAATGGATAATATATCCAATTCTATGATGGATACAGTAGAAGAGCTTAACGATGTTTTGAAATTTTTAGAGCATGAAAAAGAGCTTTTTATAAAATTAACCAATGCGTTTCCTCATATAAAAACATTTAAAGATGAATTGGACAGAATTAACGAAATGATTAAAAAGGTTCAAAAAGCCATTGAGCACGGGGAATCGACCCAGGATGAAATTATGATGGCCATGGATATTATGCAGTATCAGGATATTCACAGACAAAAAATCGAAAGAGTTATTAATATAATGAGGGCGTTAATCAAATATATGAATAAACTATTTGAAGGAAAACTTGACGACAGTGAGAGGGTTAAAAGCGCTAAACATATTTCGGGTGATGAGAATGAAGAATTGGTGAGCGAAGATGATATCGAAGCGTTAATTGCGCAGTTTGGAGGAACAAAGTAGATGAAAAAAGTCGAGCTTCTTTCGCCCGCCGGTGATTTTGAAAAATTAAAAATTGCAATCGCTTACGGTGCGGATGCGGTATATGCGGGTGTGAGTCATTTTTCCCTGAGATGCCACAGCGGAAAAGAGTTTAATTACGAAAATTTTGCCGAGGCAGTTGATTATGCGCATAAAAGAGGTGTGAAAGTTTATGCCACCGTTAATTCTTTCCCTTTTGAAAATCAGCTATCTTTAGTGGAAGAGCATATAAAAAAATTAAAAGAAATCGGCGTAGATGCCATGATTATTTCGTCTCTTGGCGTATTAACAAAAGCCAGGGAACTTGCCCCGGAGATTGAAATTCACCTCTCTACCCAGGCTAATGCGCTTAATTCCTGGGATTATAAAGCGTACAGGGATTTGGGTGTTAAAAGAATAATCGCCGCTAGGGAATCCACACTTAAAGATTTAATAAAAATAAAAGAAAAAGTACCAGATATTGAAATAGAAACGTTTGTACACGGGGCTATGTGTTTTGCATACAGCGGAAGATGTCTTTTAAGTGCCGTGCAGTTTGGAAGAAACCCTAATAAGGGAAGCTGTGCGAACGACTGCAGGTATCCGTATGTGCTTTATGCCGAAAATCCGGAAACGGGGATGATGTTTAAGCTTGAGGAATATCCTAAAGATGGCACTTATATTATGAATGCTAAAGATTTGTGTTTAATTGAGCATATTCCCGAAATTTTAAAAAGCGGCGTGATTGATTCCGTTAAAATTGAGGGCAGAACCAAAGCCCCTTATTATGTAGGGGTTGTTACAAAAGCCTACAGGGAAGCCATCGACGCGTTTTATGAGGGCAGGGAGTTTAAGAAAGAATATTTTATGAGTGAAATTTTAACGACCAAAAACAGGGGACTTACGGATGCATACCTTATAAAAAGACCTTACGAAAGACACGACACCCAAAACCTTGAAACATCACTGACCCACGGCGAATGGCAGGTTAGCGGCATAGTAAATGAAGATGAAGAAACGTTTATGTGCAAATACAAAACGTTTGCGGGTGACGTTGTTGAGATAGTGGCCCCAAAAAATGCTAAAATATCACCTGTAAAAAATGAAATAGGCGAGATTTGGCAGGAAAACGGAAAGTGGCTTTTGAAATTTAATAAAATCGAAACGAAAACCGGTAAAGTTTTGGAATCGGTTCACAGCGGGAATTTAAATCCTATAAAACTGCCCTCTAGGTTGCCGTATCTGACGTTTTTAAGAAAAAAAGTAAAGTTTAGCCCAAACGGAGTTTAAGGAGAAATTATGAGATTTATATCGATACTTATGGGAAGCAAAAGCGATTATGAAATAATGAGGGAATCCGTAAAAGTGTTGGAAAAATTTCAGATTCCATACGAACTTATTATAACTTCCGCCCACAGAACGCCGGAGAGAACGCACAGTTATGTAAAAGAAGCGGAAGAGAGAGGCTGTAAGGTGTTTATATGCGGTGCCGGGATGGCGGCACATCTTGCCGGTGTGGTGGCTTCACTTACCACAAGACCGGTAATAGGTGTGCCTATGCCAACAGGTATGATGGACGGGCTTGACGCTCTTTTAAGCACTGTTCAGATGCCGGGAGGTATGCCCGTGGCTACTCTGGCAGTAGGGAAAGCCGGAGCAAAAAACGCGGCGTATCTGGCTCTTCAGATACTTGCAAACAGTGATGAGGAACTGAGGGCCAAACTTGAAGAAGACAGGGTCGCCGGCGCTAAAAAAGTAGAGATGGATTCCAAAGAAGTAGAAGTAAGAATATACTGATGCAGACCTGGCTTACATTAGAAGAATTTTGCCGTTTTAGCGGCAAAAGTAAAGAGGAAGTAATAAAGGCGTGTAAAGAAAAAGAACTCAAATGTAAAAAAAGTGAAGGTGTTGTTTTTATTGAAATAGAATCATTGGCAAACACCGTTGTTCCTGTAGAGGAGTTAAAAGTTATTGAAAACAACAATGATATAGCCCAAAGAACAATCGGTATGCTTTTAACCCTTCATGAAAAAGTGTTGATGAGCAAAGACGAAACGATTGAAGCATTGAAAGAAGAAAACGATTTTTTAAAAAATTCCATTTATTCAATTCAGGAAGTTTATGAAGATTCCCAGGAAACCATTAAACGGCTTCAAAAACAGCTTGAAATTTGTCAGCAGGAACTTGAGTTTTGCAGGAAAAAATATAAACTTATGTGGGGAAAAGTGCTTAAGAGGGAAGAGGAGAGTGAAAAATGAATAACATTCAATTCATAATTATAAGAAGGAGGGTAAATGTCAAAAAGGGTTATTCTCTTTACTGCGCCGGGATGTGTATGGTGCACTAAAGCGGAGCAGTTTTTTAAAAAAAACACAATAAAATACAGAAAAATTGATATCAGTAAAGACACCAAAGCCGCAAAAGACTGTGAAAGACACGGCTGCAGAGGCGTGCCGGTCATATTAATCGGAAGCAGATGGATATGCGGGTTTAACGAGCCTGTTATAAAAAAGGAGCTTGGAATTAAATGAATATAAACCGGGAATGCTATGTCTGTATTTACAAACAGACTCTCAATTTGACAAAACGCTTGAATCTTAACGAACAGAGGGCTTCTTTTATTTTAAGGGAAGTGGCGAAAATTTTGAGTAAATATGATTTGAATGTTACGCCTCCTGAAATTGCCGCGGAAGTTTATAATTTCATTTCGGAGACGACTAAAATTAATGATCCGTTTTTGAAAGAAAAAAAAGAAGCTATAAACGAAGCTTTAAAATTTAAAAAATTATTGCAAAAAAGACTTGAATTTTCAAAAGAGAGGCTTTTTGACGCCTGTAAAATCGCCGTTGCGGGAAATGTGATAGATTTGGGCGTAAATCAGGAATATGATTTAAACAAAGAGATTAAAAATATCTTTGAGCTTGATTTTAAACACAACGATTTTGAAAATTTTAAAAGTAAACTGAAAAACGCTCAAAATATCGTATATTTAGCTGATAACGCCGGGGAAAACGTGTTTGATGAAATTTTGATAAAAGAACTTAAAAACTATGTTCAAAACATTTATTATTTTACAAGAGGTAAACCTATTATTAATGATGTAACTTTTAAAGATTTGCAAGGACTTGAAATTAACAGCTTGGCGGAAGTTATAAACAGCGGTGTGGATACACCGGGATTTCATCTAAACAGAGCAAATGAAGAAGCTAAAAAGCTTTTTTTTAATGCGGATTTGGTTATAAGTAAAGGGATGGGGAATTTCGAATGTCTATTCGGTGAATGTAACAGGGAAGTGTTTTATCTGTTTAAAGTCAAGTGTGAAGTGGTTGCCAGGGCGTGCGGTTGTAGTGTTGGCGATTATGTGCTTTTAAAAAACGATAAATAAAGGATAGGTATGTATTTTAGCGATTTATTATTAAAACTTCAGGAGTTTTGGAAAAACAAAGGGTGTAATATTGTTATGCCTTATGATTTTCCAAGCGGGGCTGGGACGTTTCATCCGGCAACTTTGCTTAGAAGTCTTGACAAGGGCGCATGGAATGTGGCGTATGTGGCGCCGAGCCGCCGTCCGACGGACGGAAGATACGGCGAAAATCCAAACCGTCTTGGAAGCTATTATCAGTTTCAGGTTATAATGAAACCGAGTCCCGACAATATTCAGGAGATGTATCTTGAAAGTCTTGAGTATCTGGGACTTAATCTTAAAGAACATGATGTAAGGTTTGTAGAAGACAACTGGGAGAGTCCGACTTTAGGAGCCTGGGGGCTTGGTTGGGAAGTATGGCTTGACGGTATGGAGGTTACGCAATTTACTTATTTCCAGCAGGTGGGAGGCCTTAAAACATTTCCCGTGCCGGTTGAAATAACATACGGAACCGAAAGACTGGCGATGTATCTTCAGGGTGTTGATAACGTGTATGATATAAAATGGAATGAAAACACAACTTACGGCTATATGCATAAAAGAAGCGAATTTGAGTTTTCCAAATACAATTTCGAAGTCGCAAACGTTGATATGCTTTTCAGATGGTTTGAGGATAGCAGAAACGAGGCAAAAAGATGTCTTGAAGCCGGTTTGCCGCTTCCGGCGTATGATTATACGATTTTGGCATCCCATATATTCAATGTGCTTGATGCAAGAAAAGCAATATCCCAGACGGAAAGACAAAATTACATTTTAAAAATAAGAGAGCTTGCAAAAGGGGTTGCCCAAACCTATGTAGGTATAAGCGAAAAGTGAAAGAAGAGTGATGAAATTAAAAAAAATTTATGATTTTTTAAATGAAATAAGCCCTTTTGAACTTCAGGAAGAGTGGGATAACAGCGGTCTTTTAGTAGGTGAGTGGGACAATGAAATAAATAAAATATACCTGAGCCTGGATTTAGATGAAGAGCTTGTTGAGAAGGTTGATGAAAACTCATTGATTATAGCCCATCATCCTTTGATTTTTAAACCTTTAAAAAATGTAATCCCTTCTTCTTTTTCAACAAAGCTTTTAATAAAACTCATACAAAAAAATATCTCTTTTATTGCTATGCATACCAATTTTGACAAAACACATTTAAACAAATATGTGGCTGAAGAAATATTGGGGTTAAAGGGGGAGAGTTTAGATTTTGTTTATGAGGCTGAAATTAATAAACCTTTTGATGAATTTGCCTCATATGTAAAAGAAAAATTTGATTTGGAGTGTTTGAGATTTGTAAAATGTAAAGATAATATTAAAAAAGTGGCATTAACTACGGGTGCCGGTATGTCGCTTTTGCCTCATATTAAAGCTGATCTGTTTTTAACAGGGGATATTAAATATCATGAGGCAATGGATGCTAAGCTCAGGGGTATATCTTTGATAGATATAGGGCATTATGAGAGCGAAAGGTTTTTTGTAGACGCTCTTTACAGGGATATAAAGGATCTTAAAGCAGATATAATAAAAAGCAATTCACAAAATCCCTTTTTTGTTAAATAGTTAAGTAAGCTGCTAAGGGGGAAGTGGTGGGGGTGGGGATGTTTTCTTAAATATTTACGACTTATCAGCTTCACAACTTATTTATGTTATAATTTCACTTAAAAAAAGGCATCAAATGAATAAATTTCTTGAGCAGTTGATAGAGTTAAACAGGCTTGAAAGAAAACTTAAAGACCTTGAACCTGTGGAAGCCGGGATAAAAGCACCGTTAATCAAACTTGAAAATCAAAAAAATCTTCTTGAAGAAAGACTTGAAAAATTGGAAAACGAAATTAAAAATATTAAGCTTAAAAGAGGTAAAAACGAATTATTAATAGCAGAACTTAAAGAAAAACTTCAAAACATCGAAGAAAAGCAGTCTAAAGTAAAAAGTGAAAAGGAATTCAAGGCTCTTCAAATTGAAGAGGAGCTTGCGCGTGAGCAGATTGAAGTAGCAAATGAGGAAATTGCAAAATTTGAAAAACAGCTTGAATTAAAAGAAGAAGAAAAAAAATCCATTCAAGATGAGATTGAAAAAATAGAGGCTGAAATTACAATACTCAGTATGGATGTTTCAAAAAAACTTGAAACTGTTGAAAAACAGAAAGAAGAAATTTACAAAGCAAAAGAAGAATTAATTAAAGACATGAGTCCCAAAATTTATGCCTTTTACGAAAAAATCAAAAGATGGGCGGGAATTACTGCCGTATCATCTGTAAAAAAACAGGCATGTACCGGTTGTAATATGAAAATAAACGATAAAATTTTCTCAGAAGTGATTAAAGGCGAAGAAATTGTAACCTGTCCGCATTGCGGCAGAGTATTGTATATAGAAGATGAAGATAAAATAAACGAAGAATAAAAGTGTTTTTTGCCTTTTATTATATATTTGCATTATTTTTATACTTAATTTCCCTTCCTTTTTTACTTCTCCTTTCTTTAAAAAAAAAATACAGAAAATCAATTCCGGCCAGATTTTTTTTATATAAAAATCCTCCTTTTTATGAAAAAAGATACTGGTTTCATTCGTGCTCTTTAGGTGAGACGAAAGCGTTGAAACCGATAATGGATCAGTTTGAGAATGTTAATTTAAGTGTAATAACAAATACAGGTTATGAGGAGGCAAAAAAATATAAAAACGCCGATGTAAGGTTTTTGCCTTATGAAATATTTCTGCCTTTTTGGATAAAGCGGTGTAATGCTTTAATTGTTATGGAAGCGGAGCTTTGGTATATGCTTTTTTTTATTGCAAAGAAAAGATGCGGGAAAACGATTTTGTTAAATGCCAGAATCAGTGAAAAAAGTTATCCTAAATATCTTAAATTCAAATGGTTTTATAAAAAAATATTTGAAAATATTGATTTGGTATTGGCTCAGAGTCATACAGATAAAAAAAGACTTCTCTCTCTTGGTGCAAAAAATGTACAAGTTAGCGGTAATATAAAAACATATTTTAAACCTAAAATAACAACCCAATATATTAAAAACAAACCCCTCATAGTCGTGGCTTCCACACATCCGAATGAGGAAAAAGCGATATTGGAGCAGTTACCGCTTGACAGGTTCCAGGTCGTTGTAGTCCCAAGACACCCGGAAAGGTTTGATGAAGTATATGAAACAATGAAAAAATTCGGCAAAGTTGTTAGGCTAAGTGAAATGTGTAAAGTAAAAAGTGATAAGTGCCCTTTGGATGGAGATTTGGTTTTAGCGGATAAAATGGGGGAGCTTGTTAATTTGTATGCGGTAAGTGACATTGTAGTTTTAGGAGGAAGTTTTGTCGATAATGTCGGGGGGCATAATCCTGTGGAAGCGGCATATTTTAATAAACCTATAATCAGCGGAAAACATATATTTAATCAAAAAGCTTTATATAACGAGGTTGAGGGAATAATAATCTGCGATGTTGATGAAATAAGAGAAAAACTGAAAAATGTTAAAAACACTTTTATTAAAAACAGCGTGGATATTAAAAACATTATTGAATATATAAGGAATTAAAATGTTTGAAATAAAAAATGAAAAAATATACTTAAAAATTAAAGCTCAGCCCAATTCCTCCAAAAACAAAATAGCCGGTAAATACGGGGAAAGTTTAAAGATAAACATAAAAGCTGCAGCAGTTGAAGGCGCTGCCAATAAAGAACTGGTAAAATTTTTGAGTAAATATTTTAAAGTTCCTAAAAGCGTTATTGAAATAAAAGGTGAAACAAGCAAACAAAAAATTTTAATACTGCCTTTAAGGGACGATATAATTGAAAAATTAGAGGAATTTAATAATGGTGACTAACAAACAAATAGCCGATATTTTTTCAAAAACGGCGGATTTGCTGGAGATAAAAGGAGAAAATCCTTTTAAAGTCAGAGCTTACAGAAATGCCGCAAGAATTTTGGAGAATTCCGCAAAAGATTTCAACAAACTTGTAAAAGAAGGGTTTGATTTAACTAAACTTCCGGGAATAGGACACGATTTAAGCGAATATATAAAAGAGATAGTAAATACCGGAAAGTTTCATAAACTGGAAGAACTTCAAAAAGAGATTCCCCAAGGGGTTGTAGAACTTTTAAGTATAGAAGGACTTGGCCCTAAAAGGGTTAAGCAGCTGTATGAAACGTTTGGTATTAAAAATATGCAAGACCTTAAAAAATATGCATTAAGCGGTGAGCTTGATAAACTTCCCGGATTTGGACCCAAACTGATTGAAAAAATATTGAAAGGCGTAAAACAGCTTAAAAAAGCGGGTATCAGGTTTTTGTGGGCGGATGTTGAGGATATAGCTGATGAATTAAAAAATTATCTTGAAAATTTTGACGGTGTTGAAATAGTCGATATAGCGGGAAGTTTTAGAAGAAAAAAAGAAAGCGTGGGGGATTTGGATATACTTGTTATAGCAAAAGATTATCCGAAAGTCAGTGATTATTTTGTCAAATTCCATAAAGTAAAAGAAGTCTATTCCAAGGGGCTTACACGTTCGACGGTTTTTCTTGATAATGATTTACAGGTTGATTTAAGGGCGGTTGCAAAAGAGAGTTACGGAGCCGCGCTTCATTATTTTACCGGTTCAAAAGCCCATAATATAGAAATAAGAAAACTGGCCATCCAAAAAGGCCTTAAAATAAATGAATACGGAGTTTATAAAGGCAATGAACGAATCGCTTCATTACAAGAAGAAGATATATATAAAAGTGTCGGTTTGGAATATATAGAGCCGGAACTCAGGGAAAACAGAGGTGAAATTCAAGCCTCTAAAAATAAAACACTTCCAAAACTGATTGATTTTGAAGACATAAGAGGTGTTTTTGAGTATGTTACGGATATTAAGGAGATTGATAATGCCGTTTCAAATGCGCTTAAAAATAATTTTGAATATATAATTTTGAATTTAAATATGGAAAATCCGGACAAACTGTTAAGTTATATTAAAAAATTAAGCGTTAATATTAAAATTATAACCGCATTAAAAACGGAGATTGATAAAAACGGCGATTTGTTGTTAAAAGATAATGTTAAATCCGTGGATTTGATAGCTGCAATTATGCAAGAGCATAATCTTGATAAAAACACTCAGACCAAAAGATACGTTAAGGCTTTGCAAAATCCTTTTCTTAAAGTTTTATTAAGACCGAGTTTAAGGGAAGTGTTAAGAAAAGAAGAAGTCGATATCGACTGGGAAACGGTTTTGGAAACGGCAAGCAAAAACAAAAAAATACTGGAAATTAATTCCAATCCCAAATATTTGGATTTGAGCGATGTTTTGATTAAAAAGGGTATTGAAAAAAACTGCATGTTTTTATTGAGTAATTTTAAAAACGGTTACAAATACGGCCTTTATCAGGCCAGAAGAGGATGGTGCCAAAGAAATAATTTGGTAAATGCGTTAGAATATGAACGGTTAATAGATTTTTTACAAATAAATTAAACCATAAGAATAAATAGCATTTTTAAAACTTTTATGAATATTATCATCTAAATTAAAAACGGAATGTTTTTTGCTGTTTTTTTAAAAAGGCAAAAAATGGCTGTTACGAATCTTACTAAAACCGCTGCTAAATCAAACAATGATTTCGTGTTTAACCCTAAATCACAGCTTGACAAAGACGCTTTTATGAAACTTTTTTTAAAGCAGCTTGAAATGCAAGATCCAACCGACCCGATGGATACGGATAAAATGCTGGAACAAACTGCATATCTCGGTACAATGGAAATGAATCAGAATATGCAAAAAACACTTGACAAACTTTCTAAAAGTATAGATACCACACAGCAGATGAGCGTTGTCAGCGCAATCGGCAAAATGGCGGATACGGGAGAGAGATATCTTAACGTAACGGATGATGACAGGTCTAAAAGTTTTGATTTGTATTTCGGTAACGATATTACCAGCGGTAACGTTTTAATTAAAGACAAACTCGGCAATATTATAAAATCTTTTCCTTTAGAGGCGCATACAAAAGGAATACTTAATTTTGAATGGGATTTAACTGACAATAACGGAAAAAGAGTGCCCAGCAACACTTATGAAATAACGGCTGAATATACTACGCCTGATGGAAAAAAAGAAGCCACGGCTTTAGGCGCATACCCTATAGAATCCATAAAATTTGACGACGGAAAAGCTTATGCGAAGCTTGGAAGCAGTTATGTGCCGTTTGACAAAATAAAAGAAATTTATAAATGGCAAAATTAAAAACAGGAATTTAAAATGACTACTTCTTTTTACAACGGAATCAGCGGACTTAAAAGTTTTCAGACGGGAATTGACATATGGGGGGATAATATAGCAAACGTAAATACCCCCGCTTTTAAAAAGAGCATACCCGAATTTGAAACACTTTTTTCAAACACCATATCAGATTCGCCCGTTGTATCCGATGTAGGGCTTGGAAGTTCGCGTATGAGTACGGCAAAAGATATGTCAATAGGCAGTATTGTAAATACGGACAATCCTTTTGATATAGCCTTAGGCGGTGAAGGATGGCTGGCGGTTCAAAAGGGAGATAAGACGTTTTATACAAGAAACGGGAAATTTACAAAAGATGCACTTGGTAATTTAACCAATGACGAAGGGGCGTATCTGCTTGTAGCAAACGCAGATAATATTATAAACAATAACGGAGAAAACATTATAGATCCAACCGTAGATACATCAACACTTTTAAATAAAGCAGTTTCACCCATAAGTCTGCCTGAAAATTTGATATATCCGGCAACGGCTACCACTGAAATGACTTTGGATGCGAATTTAAAAGATTTTAAAGCGCTTCCCGTGCTCAGTGAAAAAGCAAAACCCGATACTGATTTTACGGCTTTGTATGATAACGGGGGAAATTATTTAAATATTAAAAACGGGGATTCGTTTATTTACAGCGCCGGTGAAGATACGGAATATTCAGACGGATTTTTAAGAAGAGAGTTGTGTTTTGGAGATGATGTTAAAGACGGTAAAGACGAAAATATAAGTTTTAATATAAACGGAGTTGATATCAGTGTGGATATTCCTGACGGAAGCACCAAAGATGAAATAATAGATAAAATTGATGAATATCTCTCCAGTGAAGAGATGCAAAACACTTTATCACAAAACGGCATAGGGTATAAAACGAAGGAAGGCGGAATCGAATTTTATTCGTCCGATAAACTTATAATAACTTCCAAAGACGGATCAATAAAAAATTCCGCGGCCGTTACATTTACATATAATAAACCAAAAAGCGGTGAATATGATTTTAATAATTTAAATGATTTAAAAGACGGTATTCAAAAAGTGCTTGATAGTGTTTATCCCGGTAAAAGCGAAGTTGAGGTTAATGACGGAAAAATAATAATTAAAAATACGGGCGAGGATATCTTAAAGGAAAAAACCTTTTATAATGAAAATACAAATATGAGCCTTTATGCGAACTTAGGCAGTATAATTTCCGATATTCCTTCGGGCAAAACGGCCTCAACAGGTGAT
>Ga0256842_1002276_pt1 | contig 14021 bp, 10 predicted proteins | sample 4559240metaG_FD_185973 | JGI IMG/M metagenome (GOLD analysis project Ga0256842, IMG submission 185973) | Hydrothermal vent microbial communities from Guaymas Basin, Mexico - 4559-240 | ecosystem: Environmental > Aquatic > Marine > Hydrothermal vents | place: Mexico: Guaymas Basin | collected...
CAAATGTCCCAACAAGATATCTCATCACTCCCCCCTGTTCTTTTTATAGCGTGGAAAACTCTTTTTTATTGCGTGAAAAACTCACCTTATCAGCGTCATCCTGCGGACAAGGCTCACTTTGTCCGCAACAAGACGGTAGAAATACACGCCGGACGGAGCATTTCCTCCACGGGAATCTTTCCCGTCCCAGACCACAGAGTGCGCACCCGCCTCAACCTCGCCATCAAACACCACACGCACTCGCCTGCCCAGAACATCCCAGATTTCCAGACGCACCCTCGCCTTTTCCGGAACCTCAAAGTGCAACTCCACTGAAGAATTGAACGGGTTTGGTATCGCAGGACCCAGCGCAAATTCTTTCGGCAATGTGGGCTTGTTGTCCTCTACTATCCGGCGGTGCAGTGTGCTGTCTGGATGGCATACCGTATCCACTGAATCGTGCTCCACCGAACCCTTAAATAGCAAAGTGTCATAATAATTCCACTCCGCAGGTATAGTATCCGAACCCTCATTCACTATCACATAACCATCATCGTCCAGAAAACAGTTATGCCCGGGATCGCTCAATGTTCCAAAGTCTGCATTGTTGTCTGTCTGCACACAGGTGCTATAATGATCATATGTCGTCCAGCGACTCCAAATATATGTGTCACTCCCTAACTCATATATCCCATATTTCACCGTGCGACCATCCGAAGCATCTACTCTGCTGTCCTCTAAATATAATTCTGCACCAGTAGTAATATAAAAATACTGCTGAGATGTATACAATTTATGCCCATCAAACTCACATCCCTCAAACTTTGCCTTGCCATTTCCCAGCAGCCTCACACATCTATAATTCTTCCCTTCTATATGACAATTCTCATAATGAGGCATACCATATTCGGAAGATTGCACCGTAGCACCCTCATAATAACCGCCATTGAGCGTGCAGGCTCTCACTATACAACTGTCCCCACAATATTTCACATCTACACGATTCCCTACATAACAACTCTCCGCCAAAAATACCCTATCTGCTGAATCCACCTGCGAATAATTTATGAAAATTAATCCCAAATCCTCTATCCTGCTGCCCTTCACAGTTATCCTTCCCGGCTGATTATAACCCAATACCGCCATATATGACTTCTTAAATACCGCATTTTCTATATTCGCAGTCCCGCCATCCCTACAGTATACCCCCTCCCACTGGAATGTAGAACTACTCCCCGGCTTCGGAGCCAACACCACCGGATTATCATCCGTCCCTCTAACCTCTATATGCCCGCCTTTCACCACTATCTCCACACGATTATCGTTAAAATCATCCTGATTTGTAGATATATCGCTGTTTGACGCAGTCCTAACCTGAGTCCCAGCGGATATAATCAATGTATCTCCAGCACCTACAAACGCATCTCCCAGCAACTCTACATCATATACCCACACCTCATTCCCGTTAATATAATCCACATGTTGCACCTTCAACGGACGAAAACCAAATTTGGATACATAAATGTCCTGAGTATAATCCAAATCTATCGGAGAAGCATAAATTCCGTCCACATCAGTATACCCGCAGGCGCCGGTATCTCCGTCATCTATGCACACCCAGGCGCTCTCTATAACCGTGCTGCTGCCACGACGATAAATTATAACCTTGTTCGTTCCTGTGTCTATCTCAGCCCAGAAACTGTCAGAACCCACAACACCAGAATCCCCGGCACTCTCCAAAACCCAATACCTCACATAATCCTTTGGCACCTTATCGCTGACCTTATACCCCAAAACCAAATCATCCCCGGCAAAAACCCCAACAAGCGAACCTTTCCACTTGAGCCCGTCCTTCACATCTCCGTATCGGGAATGGCTCGCCGAAATTAACTCGGTTTTCACAGTCTCCGCCGTGTCCACAGCGCTTCGGAAAACATATATCCCGTCAAATCTTATCCCCCTGTTCCATTCTAACTTCACACGCAAATCCTCGCCGGAACTCGTATAATACACATCCTCAACCACCGGGAACCTTTCTATCCTGCCCAAAACTGAACCGGTTTTCACCCAATTCTTTTTAGTATAATCGTAATAACTCACTACTATCTCTGAATAATTCCCGCCCTTTGGCGCAGGTGGTGGACTGAATACCAAGAATAACGGTCCTGATGTATACAAACTTTCATCAACCCATATCTCTATACTCCCGCTTCCTGTGTCAACATATGTCCAGTCGTCATCATTACGCAGAACTTCCGTCACAGTATCGCCGTTATCATCCACCGCCAACTTCAACGGCAATGCACTATCGCCATCAAACACCGAAAGTTTATCACCGCAAAGCGCAGGGATAAAATTGCCCTTCGCCGGTATGTCTATAGCCACAAGATTGAAATGGTCATAATAGGGATAACTTTTGCCGCCTCCGGAAATTTTCAGATATGCAACGCCATCCTCGTCCATCGCCAGAGGCGTGGTCAAAAACATATAATCCTCACCCACTCCAGCATACTTTTGCCCCAAATACTGCTGCGGCAATATCACATTGTCCAAAAGCCAGTATTTATAATACTTGCTCCCTCCCTGTTCGGTATATACCCACGGTCCGGACACCGCTGAGGTTAAATCTATCTGGCGAATTTTGAATGAACCGGGTGAAACCTTAAATGAATCACTAACTTTTACATCCCAGCCACGAACCCAGGACAGGAAATTAACCGCAACATCCGACGGAACACTGTCAGTGTCAAACTTTATCACCACACTATCGGCGCCAGTTATAGATAAATAATTCCCGGAATATTGCCCATCCAAATCCCTCACTATGCTCCGAGATAAACGAGTGGTGACTGGCGCCTTCACCCACATATATGCGCTGAAATCACTATCAGGGTCAAACCAGGGACTTGTGGGCGGTATCACTGAATCCTCATCTAATGTATAAAAATCTTTTGCAGAATCAGAAACCCCAAAGGATATCTTTACTTCCTCAGAATCATTGCGAGATATATCTATTATAACGATTCGGTGACAAACAGAAACTCCTCCACCCGAACCACCTATTGAACATCCCTCACTGGACAATTCTAACCTGCTTGGATGAAAAGCATAGGGCAAAAGAGCATAATAACCATAATAGGGCAAGATTTCTTCATACCCCCTATACGGTATAGGCCAAGCCCAGAAATTCACACGGCGATAAACTCTATTGACCGGTAAACAAGGTGCTGGAGACACCAACTCGTTATAACACACTAAGTTTTTCGCTTTCTCAGCATGAATAATGGAGCCGACATCTCGCCAGCCGGATGTAACGCTGTAACTATACGAATCCACAAATTCACCCGGTATAACAGTAGTGTTTATCTCAAGAACCGTATCAACATACGAATAAACCCATATTCCCTTACCTATCCACCAGTCGGATGTGGAATCTGCAACAAATTCGAATATATCCATAGGCATAATCATTCTTAGTATAGGTACCCAATAAAACATCCCTCTTGACACAGGTCGTCCAGCATACAACCTTTCAACCAATACTGTTTTAATATATGTTTTAATGCTATCCAAATCGATTGAATCACATAATGCCCCCAGAAATTCCCTTAAAGTCATTGTGCTATCATCAGGCCTAAATGGTATTGAAATGTGATTCCAACCCTCTCGTAATACTATCTGCCACTTTGGATAGCATTTGATGACCTTTATAGAATGTTCCGGCACCTGGATATCTTTAGTGAACGGAAATCTTCCTGTAGTATCTACAAGGGTATCTATTTTCACGAATTTTCTAAAGTGTACCGTCTTAGAAGATATTATCCTATCCAGTACATTTGAATCCTCAGGATAATAAGACAATGGTGCTCCCTCCGGCAACACAACTCCTGTGACACTTTGGGCTATGATGGAAGGATAATAAGTATAAACATCCGTGTGACCATCTTCAATGTCGTCATAATTGTTCTGAACATATGTTTTGAAAGAATCCCACTGAGCATAGTCCAAAGTCAAGCAAAACTGAGTATCTGCGTACACAATAGGGAATACAACATTAGAATCAAATTCCACCCTAAAAGTTTTCACCTGCTGGATATTATCATAAATGCTGTCGTGGTCAGTGTTAATTGCTATTATATAAATATTTTGCAAACTATCCTTTGAGATAGCAAATGAAAAATAGTTTTTCATAAACCGTTCCACAAAAGAAAAATGATGATTCCCGGAATGTTCACAGGCAAAAGTATCATCTATTAAAACCACAGAATCTGCATATTCCCCTAACGAATTAGTATCTACCTCAGGGGGATGAGACCCCAAATCCCCATATGCCCAAACAACTGTATCAGCAGAACTGGGATAATAAATTCCAACTTTTAACCTACCATTCCCGGCAGTATCCAACCCCTCAAACCACCAATAGGAAGGATTCACTATATCATATGCGAGTTTCTCATTGCCAAAATAGTATTTATTGAAAAATTCAAATACATAAGAAGGTATTAGCCTTACTGTTGTGTCATTCTCCAAGTCCGTTTGCCAGTTAAGATGGGACATATTGCCCACATAGTGAAAAGTATCAGTTGCCGTAGTTACTTCATTGTGCCTGGAAGCAGATGGCGGCAAATATTCAGGATTATACCCCGCACCGTGAAATACCCAATCCGTCACAAATAACGGCTTCTGCTCTCGCTCGCTAAGTTTTAGTAAATAATCCGCTACAGAAAGCGCCTCAAGAAAGTTGCCTTTGAAAAAATATACATAATTACCCCACTCCAATATCCCATACGGCATATAAAACGAATCTCCAGTATGATACTGCGACAGAACACTAAATATTGAATCCAGTTCTTTCATCGCTAATTCACCATAATTTATGTGGGGAATCGCAAAATCCCGAAACACAAGACTATCTCCATTCCTTTCATCTGAACAAAGGGAACTCTTTATAAAACAAGTGGAATCAAACTCTACCATCGGTCCCCACAATGTATCACGGACTTTTGTACTTGGACCCGATTTAATATCTACTAACCCCAAAGTTAGACTCTTATACCACGGAGTCCCTATATACGCTAACCCCTCAACGCAGTAGTTATACAACACCAGAAAATCAAAATTTGAAGAATCACTTGACCCCATTGTGTGCTCAACAGCCTCCCCGCCCTCCAAAAAATACACGGTGCTGTCAGCATACAGCGACTCCGCTACTATCGCATATATCTGGGAAGCAAAATCTTTACGAAGACTGTCCAGTGCGGTGTCAGACTCAGGATTATAATACTTACCCAGTTTCTGCAGATGCACTCCCAACTTTACGCTGTCTATTGCCGGAGAAGTGAAAACTGAATCGTCCTCCTGACACTGACGAAATACACCTATTATCACCCTAAAAGCCTGCTGGAGATAATATGCCTCTTTACGGGCAGGGGGATATAGAGAATCATTGTTCCAATGAAGTGAATCTATACCTGATAAAGTATCCCTTGCAGGCACCCAATAATTTCCCCAGCCTGTCCAATGGGAATATATATCATGGCTGACCTCTATATATTTTATCTCGGTGTAAGGCTCCGGGTGTCCCTCTTTCTTCCTTATCTCCGCCCACGGAGACATATCCGGATCGCCCCACATATACTCACAAAAATGCCGAAAATCATTTGCTATAAAATCCTTATAATACACGTCATCCTCATTGTATGGATACAATGTCGTGTCCTGAAATCTCGTATACGGCACCAACGCTATCGCTCCTACAGATTCACACACCGTTATAAACTGCCTGAATCCATATTCCTGCATTCGTGGAGGTAAAGTAAGTGCAGTGTCTGTCAAATTAACATCCCGAGAAATAGTATCTAACTTATTATCAGTGCTGTTCCAATAATATTCTCCTCCAGTAGGTCCTATCAATGCCTGCCAATCATAATACTCAAAATCATCGTAATATTTAGAACTCGCCGTATCAAAACACCCTCCCTGTCTTCCCGTCGCTCCCGGAAAATGTAGTATCCTCATCCCCTCCTCCCTCATATGCGATATAGCCTTACTATGAGGCTTACCCAGCGGAGAAGTGCTATCTCCCCACAAACCCTCTTCCGGCAACTCCCACCATCTCCTGTAATTCTTCTCTTCCGTTGTAGTATCCGGTAAATCCCACAAACCTTCCCCTATCCTGTCCCTCTCATAAAACTGGCTTATATGCCAGTAATTTGTATCCCTTGGATCTCCGTAATACTCGCCTCCCCCTCCAAATCCTCCCAACATAAGATCAATTTTCCCCAATACATCCTCAGGATATACTCGCAATGTGTCCATACCATACAATAAACCACAAAGTACCCCAAATAACACTAACATTCTTCTCATCTTTACCTCCTTTAGATTACTACAAACTTCAACTTTATCCTTTTATCATCAGATATTAAAAAATATACTCCAGGTGATAACCCCCTCGTATCTATCTCACGTACACCAGGCTCTAATATCCTCCTTAACTTACCAGATATATCATATATCCCCCCCGCTCTATCTAATCCCATATTTATCTCAACTTTGCATCCCATCACCACCGGGGAAGGATAAATCCTATAATCACTCTCAACACCAACCCCTCTATCCCACACATTCTCTCCTCCCCAACTCAAAATATACACTTTCCGCTGAGTATTTACATAAATCCTCTCATCCTCAACCCTCACACAACTAATATAATGATCCAACCCTTCAACTCCATAATATCCCAATGTGTCTATAACACAACCACTCCCCCATATTACCCCCATCAAACCTCGTCCATATCCTATCACATAATACGTATCCCCAACAGCACAACGAGGATATAAATGATACTCACTCTCGTCTGTACTTGATCCACATACCTCTTCTATCTCATCTGTTGTGTATCTTAAATAATGATATCCACCCCCCAATATGTATATATCCCCATCCCCTACACTCGCTCCCAAAAATAATAAACCTACATACGGATCCAATCTCATCTCCTCCGATCTCCACACCACGGGCGGCGCACTCAAATCCCTCAAATCAAACATCTTCACCTGTACATAACCGTGATCATACCCTCCTCCCCAACTCGTGTCTATATACTCTATCGTCTCAAATACAAATAAATGCGGATATAACACGCTTATACTCGCTAAATTGTCTCGCTTCAAATAAGGAGGAATATGCTCCCTATCCACTGTATCCGGCGGAACATAATACCAATCCAATAACTCCGGTCGGCTCGGATCCGTTACATCTACTACCCGAATTCCGGGAACCCTATCCCCATCAACCTCTACAAAACAAGTTACTGCTAAGTATATACGACCATCGTTCTCGTATGGATACAAAGCCCTCATATTTTCAACGATGGGTCCTGTGTATTCTATATGCGGACTTTGAGGATTGGATATGTTTATTATGCCCGGATGAGCTCCACCCACATACAAAAAACTGTCGTAAACAGCAAGATCACCCGCCATGTTGGGTAATTTTCCCACAACGCACGGCGATGAAGGATCCGATACATTCACAATATGAACCGTATCGTTAGTTATTCTTTCCGTGGCAACAAACATGTACTCTCCCGAAACTGCAAAATAATAAATATGGTTGCTTGTGTCCTCAGGTTCCCACATCCCTAACAAACGCATATTCAGACTGTCCGTTTGGGAAGAGGCGAGTGTTAACAGGGAAAGTAAAAACAAAAGCGTAAACTTTTTGATCATCGTTTACCTCCTGATAACCAGGTTTCTTTTTTCAATATACCCAAATCCACCCTGTCTTTCAAGCAAAAATCCCACCTGCTCAAATCCTTCACACCATCGCCGGTTTTTCTGGCGTCCCTTGTGCCACTCATACCACAGCGAAAAGTCCTGCACATTCATCTTTTTCGGGTCAAATCCTCGTCACCAAGTTTACCCCGCCCCCGTGAAATAAGCTTAGGTAAGGAAGAAAATTTTTCCTTTCGGGGAAATTTAAGTGCAAGGGATAAGTTAAATTCTGGGTTCGGGAAAGTTGTGGAATTCCGTGGGAACTAAGCAGCTGTGGAAAACTCCATTTCCTTCAGTTACCTTCTGTTTGTGTTTTGCTCTTAAAAAATTCTTAAAAATCTCTTAAATTAATCTTAAAAAGATCTTAACCCGCTCTTAAAGATCTTAAAAATCTTAAAGATCTTAGGCTCAAACGGGCGAAAGCATAACTTACTTATTTCCAACGAGTTATAGCGACAAAAAATGAGCGAAAGTTCACCCAGACTTCACCTAACGTACTCCCAGACTGCACCTAAAGTTCACCCAGACTTCACCTAACGTACTCCCAGACTGCACCTAAAGTTCCCCCAGACTGCACCTAAAGTTCCCCCAGACTGCACCTAAAGTTCCCCCAGACTGCACCTAAAGTTCCCCCAGACTGCACCTAAAGTTCCCCCAGACTGCACCTAAAGTTCCTCAAAAACTTGACTTTAATCTTGACCAGTGTACTTTTTAACCAAACCCTAAAACTCGCTCAGGAGCTAAAAAATGGAACAAACTCCCTCCAAAAAACTTCCAAATTCCACCAGAGGGAACATCATCAGAAGCGTGAGAAGCGGTGGAGTGGCCGTAGAGCAAAATGTGTTTGATATGAGTGTGGCTTTCAATACCACCCCGCAGGAACAAAAGAACAAGTATGTAATCCGGTACTTCAACGAAGAAAATTACATCGCTGTGGGGGCTCCCCCCCAAAGTGAGCTTATAAGAACGGAAGATCTCGTGTTGTTGGTCAGTTGTTTTTTACTCTACAAACACACGAAGACAAGGATTGATAAATACACGATTGAAGTCAATTACAGTCAAATTGCAGCTTTATTAAGGTTGAAAAAATCTGGAGAAAATTACAAACAAATAAAAGCGGGATTGAAACGGCTGGTGAGCAACTTTGTGGAAACAAATTTCTGGTTTGATACAGTAAAGAGCGAAAGAGTCGTCAAATCTGAATTTCATTTTTTGGAAAAAGTAGATAAGGGAAAATCGGAAAGCGTACGAATTAGATTCAATCCAGACATTATCAGGAGTATGGAGGAAGGGTATCTAAAAGTTTTAGAAGAAAAATCCTTGATGAAAATCCTCCGACTCAGAGGGTATGCAAGTGTGCTGGCGTTGTTTTTGCTGAAAAAAATTGGCACAGACAAGGAGAAAAACCTTACGATGGAATTTATCCTTGAAATCCTCGGTATTAAGCAAAAATATCTGCAATATTCTCTTCGGGACAGGAACAGGAACATCAAAAAGAACATAATTCCTGCGTTGGAAAAAGCCGCAAATTCCATAGGGTACAAAATAACTGTGGTTCAACCCACAGCAGGATTATTCCAGCAGGAAATTCAAATTTATCCTTCCACAGAAAAGTTCAAACACTATGACCTTCTCAAAACAAAGGTAATTTTCAAAAAACTTTCTCCGGGAGAACTTGCTGCATTGGAACAAAAAGAAAAAACTGCCAAGAAAAAGATTTTCCCTCAAAATCCCTCAGGCAGAGACAAAATCTCAGAACAGGTCAAACGAATGCCTCTGAAGGAAAAAAGGCGAATTCTGGAGCAGTTAGCCCTTCGCAGCGACAGGGAAAAATTTCAAAAGTTCATTGAATCGCTTGACCAAATTCAAGACCTTTCCTCCGAGGATTTAAAGTTAGTCCTTGCAACGGTGGACAAGTATGTGGAGTTTTATCTCCGAATGCAAAACAAACCGACTTAATTTCAGGGGTTCCACCTGAACTCCATCCCGAAATCTATCGTAAAGACATAAACTTTGTAAGTTTTTCAATCTATACTTTTTTAAGTATAAAAGTTTTTACTTTCTTAAGTATAAATGTTTTTCAATAAATAAATCCAATGTTTATGTTAACCAGCAGAGAAGTAAACTTGCAGAAATTCATTCTTCCCAGTTTTCCAACCTGACAATCGCCTCCAACTTCTCTTTCAAGGCTGGAATATCAATGGAAACAATATCCCATATAATGCTTACGCTCACACCAAAGTAAAAGTGGATGATTTTATCTCGTGTTTTACTAATATCGCGCCATTTAACGGCGCTATATTTCTCCTTTAATTCATCTGATACCCTTTTAGCCGCCTCTCCAAGTACCTCAATGTTCCTAATAACTGCATCAACAACAATTTTGTTATTTTTAAATTCCTCGTAGGTGAATCCTTGAGTATACTCCAAAATATTCTCACAGGCAGAGAGCATATCAAATATAAAATCTTTATCCGTTCTCTTAAACATAAATAACTTCCTTTTTTATCCGTTCTCTTACATACCTCAACCTTATTGTGTCTATACTATCAGGCGTTAGAAGGTCTATCTCTCTACCAAGCAAATTTTCCAAAAATTCTATAAGTCGGGCGACATTTGAAAAAGTTCCTCTCCCCTTCTCCAGTTCAACCACCACATCCACATCGCTGTCTTCCCGGGCTTCATCCCTCGCAAAAGAACCAAAAATCCCTATTCTCTTAACTCCAAACTCACGAAGTTTCCCCTTGTTCTCCCTCAATTTTTGAATTAATTCCCTCCGGGTGTTCATTTTTTCTTCTTCCCAAAATCTTTTCTCTTCTCCAAAAATAGTTTCAAAATCTCCATAGCGTCTTCTTTGTCTCCCAAATGTCTGGCAGTATACTCCACGCACACAGCTACAACGGCAGACATAGGAATGCGTGCCCGAACCCGCCTACTGACCCAGGACTTCAATTTATCAATTTGCTCAAGGGTGTAAAACGGCAACGAAAAAGTGTACTTACTCTTCGCCTCCTCCGGAGGATTGTCCAACAATTCTGCCACATCAAGTTCAGAGTCAAAACCCAATTTCTCTTCCGCTTTTTCCCCCTGTTCTTCCACGATATCTGAAACTTCTTCGTTCAACTCTTTTTTCTCCAACTCAGCGGAGTTCTTCGTCCCCATAAAAAGCTTTGTAACCTTCCCTTCGCCAATTGACGGTCTCACTGCCGATTTTTTGCCCATTTTTCTACCTCCATCGCCAAGTTTTTGTATTGTCTTGCCTGTTCACTATCGGGATACATCACCACCAACGGTTTCCCCGCCACAGTTGAATATGCAAATTTCACTGTGCGAGTTATCACTGTTTCAAAGGTTGGGAAGCGTTCCCTTAGAATTTGAAGGACTTCTTCAGAGTGATAAGTCCGTTTCATATACATCGTGATAAGGGCTCTAATCTCCGCCGAGGAATCGGGATCCATAATAGAATTGAACAGTTGATTAAACCGCCCAAGAGAGATCATTGAAAGATATTCAGCCTGCACCGGAACAATCACCATCTCCGCCCAGACAAGGGCATTCACCACTAACCAACCCAGAGATGGCGGGCAATCCACTATCGCATAATCAAATTCTCCCTCAAAAATTTTTAATTTCTCACTTAAAACCTTCCGCTTTCTTTGAAGTTGATACTCCACAACTGTCAAATCGTAGTTTGAGGGCAAAAGATAAAGATTATCTGGCTCAACACTCAACAACTTGGGCTTTGAATCAGAACTCTCCAAAAAGTCTGCCACGGTGTAAGAGACCTCCTGAGGGTCAAAACCAAGGGAAACCGTTAATCCAGACTGGGGGTCAAGATCAACCAGCAAAACCTTTTTACCCATCAGAGCCAATCCGGCTCCGAGATTGGCTGCGGTGGTGGTTTTCCCCACGCCTCCCTTCTGATTTGTGATCGCCAACCGTCTCATTTTCGTAAGTACTTACAGAAAAATGTTCTTTCATTTATGTAGGTATTTCGTGATTATCTTTCCAACCATAATTTATGAATAAAAATTTTTCATTAAAAATCAACAAGATTTTTTTGAAGTTTTTCGTCTTTATAGTTTTTCCTTAAAAACTGTTTTTAAAGAAAAACCTAAAAGTTTGTTTTTCTTGTAAAACTTATTTACTGCTCATTCATCCCTGGCTTTACCTTCCATCGGGGAAACCCTCTGTTCTTTTTCCGTGAAATTTTCCTGGCAAGAATCCCGATGTACTTTTGAGCGGCGCTGTAAAGCTCATCAAGGGAATACAGCACATCCCAATGATAAACATTCACTGGGTACACGGATACCAGAAAAGGAGCTTTTCGTTTATGCATAACTCTCCAAGAACCCGGGACCCTCACCATATACCTCGGGGAAAATTCTGGTTTCGTAATTATACCGTATATCAGATTAAGAAATTCGTAAACGAGGCTTATCCTATGGAATTCTTGCTCAACCGAATAAGTTTTATCAAGATAAAAATACAGGTAAGCGTCTCTACCAGTCCAAACCATTATATCAGGTAACGGCAGTCCTCTACTTAAATAAAATTTTTTAGCAATCCCAAAATCTATATTTTCCGAACCCTTGGGAATAAGAGAAAGATAGTATTCATATGCCTCCCTTTCAATCCTCCCCGAGTTAACAATTAGCGTATTCAAGAACCGTTTACCATCAACCGTAGTAACTATAGGAGAGTAGAAGAAATGCCAGAAAAACCTTTCAGGATGTTTTTTAATGTGCTGCAGCCACCAATCTTGCAAAGAAAGATGTGTGACAGAAACAAATTCCCTTACGATTTCTTCTTTTTCACCAGGAGACCTCAACAAAACTTCAAATTTTGCTCCCGGCAAATGAGGAAGTGCCAATTGAGCAGACCTAAAATTATCTTCTTTAAAATCCTCAAACTCCTCGATTTGATCATATAACGCCATCTTGACAGCGTAAAACTCCGAGGTCGCCTTCATAAAATCGTTGCAATATCCCCTTTTCATACTAACCTCCCTTAGTACACGCTCTCCAATCTTCCCTGCTCCCTATTCTTAAATACAGAGCTTCCCGCAAAAAAACCGGACGCTAACTCCTCCAGTTGAACCTTAAGGTTGAACAGGCGAACTCTTGGTAAGCCGTAAAAATCGCTCTCAACCCCCCTCGCAAAATTGCCCTTATTCGCCCTCAGATTCCTCTCAGAACAATTTTTTTCTTTTCGCAAGTATGTTTCCTCTCATAAAAGTTTTACCCCGCCTCAGAAACGATTTAAGAGGGTAATTTGAATTGGACAAAAACATCCCCCTCGGTTTTCATCACCAACCGATGGGAAAACTCACAAGACCAAATTGATAAATTACATTGACAAATAGTTTGACTATTTTCATACTTTACCTAACCAATTTGGAAGGAAAAATGGAATACATAAAACGAACCGCAGAGAAAAAAATACACAGCGTTCTCAAAGCAGGGCTGATAGCCCTGATAGTTGGACCCCGTCAGACCGGGAAAACCAGCCTGTTAAAACACCTACAATTTCAAGCCCAGCAAAAAGGAGATTTAACCCTGTTCATTGATGGGGATTACCCAAACCAATGGGAATTTCTGCTTGACACGGAATCCCTCACAGCAAGAGCGAAGGAGACAAAACGACTTGGTAAACACCTCTGGGTGTTTATTGACGAACTCCAGCGCATTGAAAACGGCGGAATAGCGCTAAAGCGAATTTATGACCTCGTAAGAAGAGAAAAACTGCCGGTTTATTTCGTGGCCACCGGGTCAATTTTCCTCTGGGGACGCAGAGGAATAGGAGAAAACCTCACCGGAAGAGCCTTCGAAATTTATCTTCTCCCCTTTTCTTTGCGGGAACTCTTTGAAAATCTTGTGGAAACCCAATTGGACAGGAGCAATGTAAAAACACAAATTCAAGCTTTTAGAAATGAGTTAGAACAAATCTGGGCTAAAATTCTCCAGTTTGGTTCGTTCCCCCCGGTATGGATTGAAACACTCCCGGAAAATAAACGACTTTTGGCGGAAAACATAACCTTTGGGCACATAAGACGGGATATGCTGTCCCTGGTATCCCGAGGGGACTGGGGAGTGTTCCAGAACTTACTCAGAATCCTTGCAACTGAATTGGGAATTTTCTCAATATCCACTCTTTCCAAGGAATTAAAATGCAGCCGCCCCACCGTTCAACGCTATCTTGATATAGCTCAGGAGCTATTCGTTTTGAAACTGGTTGAAAATTTTGGGGGAAGTTTAAGGA
>Ga0256842_1002277_pt1 | contig 14020 bp, 15 predicted proteins | sample 4559240metaG_FD_185973 | JGI IMG/M metagenome (GOLD analysis project Ga0256842, IMG submission 185973) | Hydrothermal vent microbial communities from Guaymas Basin, Mexico - 4559-240 | ecosystem: Environmental > Aquatic > Marine > Hydrothermal vents | place: Mexico: Guaymas Basin | collected...
TTTAGGCACATAATATACTCTTGCTTTTTTGGAAAACTTGTAAAAATAGCTCAAGGACATGAATACACTCATGCAAAGGCATCTCGTATAGATTTTGAGATGTTGTCCAACTGGTGTGCCTTATTTGACATAAGCAGTGAAAGCATAAGACAGATAAAACATGCAAATACTGCTTCTCAGGCTCTTGAGATAATAATGAAAGAAAAAAGAGCAGAAGAGATTATATCCTTTATCATAAAGAAGGCGATATTCCATGCAAGAAGATTTTCTGGATCTAAGCCAAAGATAACATTCTGCCTTTTTGACATGAAAGGAAGACTTCTTTTATCAGAGACAAGCAAAGCAGAAGATGAAAGATAAACTGATAAAGGTCATAGGAGCAGGTGTAGGCAGTGTAAGTGTAAGCTCTGATCATATAAAATGGGCAGATCTTTTGGTTGGAGGTGAAAGGCTTTTAAAAGAGATTGGCTTTTCAAAAGAAGAAAAAGAAAAACTGCTTATAAAAGGTAGCATAAAAGATGTCTTAAGAAGGATAGAAGATGCCATAAAAGAAGGAAAAAGGGTTTTGGTTGTTGCAGATGGAGATCCTCTTTTTTTTGGAATAGGAAAAAGGATAATTCAGGAATTTGGAAAAGAATATGTAGAAATACATCCAAATGTAACTGTTGCTCAGGTTGCATGTGCAAGGCTTGGCATACCATTTGATGAGATAAAGGTTGTATCAATTCATGGAAAAAAAGATTTCTTTTCTGTTCTATCAGCACTTATGCAATCAGAAATTGTCGGAATATATACAGATGGAGCTAAAGGGCCAAAAAGGATTGTATGCGAGCTTTTAAAAAGAGAGATAAGAGACTTTTGCATAACAGTCTTAGAAGAGCTTGAGACAGATAATGAAAAGATAAAAAAATTTGAAAAGATAGAAGATGTATTAGATGAAAATTTTTCTGATCTGAACTTTGTTGTCCTAAGAAGACTTTCTTACCCAAAACACAGCTTAGGGATAGGAATGGATGACAGCTTTTATGTGCATGAAAGAGGTCTTATTACAAAGCGAGAAATAAGGATTATCTCAATCTCAAAGCTTGAGCTAAAAAGTGATAGTACTGTATGGGATATTGGCGCAGGTTGTGGATCTGTTGGGATAGAGTGTTCCTGTATTGCAAAAGAAGGAAGGATATTCTGCATTGAAAAAGAGCCAAGAAGATTTCTTATTATAAAAGAAAACATAAAAAAAGCAGGTGCATATATTGTTGAAGCTGTTTATGGAAAAGCGCCTGATTGTTTAAAAGAGCTTCCTTCTGCTGACAGAGTATTTGTTGGAGGAGGGCTTTCTGAAGACCCTCTGATGCTTGAGCACATAAGCAGATACATGAAGCAAGATGGCATAATCGTTATAAACATAGCTCTTATAGAAAACTTAGCTAAGGCATTAGCTTTTATAAAAGAGAAAGGCTGGAGATTTGAGCTTACTCAAGTGATGATTTCAAGATCACATCTTATTGGAAAAAGCACTGCATTCAGCCCCCTTAATCCAGTGTTTATAATAAAGGTGAAAAGAAGATAGGTAATTCAAATGGAAAAAGATATTAAAAAGATGCCTTTGCAGAAAAGCATGATAACTCATCTGTAAAATTTTCTTGACATAATTTTTTTAAAAAAATAGCTTTTTTAAAATAAGGGAGAGGTGTGATCTCTAATTTTCAAAAAATCTTTTCTTATCTTGATTGGCTTATCAAGCAAAGGCTTACTATTAAAGAAAAAAGAAGTAAGCAGAAAAATGAAGAAGTTAAATTCTTTTGTATTACTCATGAAGAAATAAAAACTTGTTTAAGCCAATGCTCAGTTAAAAATTCTGATTTCAAACAGATATTCGCTTTTAAGCAATATTTACCTACATTAGAAGTATTAGGAAGAATTTTCCTGCTCTCTGAATTAGAAAAGGAAATACTTTTGATTATACTTGCTCCTGAAGTTGACTCCAAATATGAAAGGATATACGCTTACTTACAAGATGATCTTACTCGGAAGTATCCTACTATATCTCTCATCTCTCTACTTCTTTGTGAAAATGAGAATGAGAGAACAAAGATTATCTCTTACTTTTTACCACATTCTACTCTTTTAAGATTTCGCCTTGTTCAATTTGAGGAACATTCATCTGGGGTTTCTTTTCTCTCACGTCCTTTAAGGTTAGAAACTTCTGTAAGAAATTTTCTTCTTGGATGTTATAGTCTGGACAGTAGGCTCTCCTCTTTTTGTAAAATAAATCTTTTTACTTCTAATAAGGGAATAAAAAAATTATCTTCACAAGCTGAGAAGTTATTAAAAATCATTGATACAAAGGCAAACAAAGAAAAAAGATTTTTATGCTATTTTTATGGTCCCTTAGGTTCTGGAAGAAAAAGTGTTGCTTTAGAGCTTGCACAAGTATTAGGTTATGGTCTTCTTGAAGTAAATACAAGATTTATTCTGAAATCTCCAGATGAATTTGAAGAACTATTGAAAATAATCTTTCGAGAAGCTTTGCTTTCAGGGACACTTGTTTATTTTGATCAATTTGAAGCTCTTTTTGAGCATGAAAACTACTATTTATATGAGCCTATATTTTTAAATATCCTAAAAGACTTTTCTTGGCTTGCTTTTTGTGCTGGCAAAACAACCTGGCAACCTCAAAATATTCCTACCGATTGTTTATTCCTTAAACTTTCTTTTTCTCGTCCTGATTATTTCGAATCTCACAAACTTTGGCGAAAAAATTTAAATGAAGTTGATCCTAATTTATCAGAAGATATAAGTAAAAATTTAGCATGCTTATTTAATTTTGCTCCAGAAGAGGTAAAAGAAATCATACATTTACTCAAAGTTTACAAGCTCATAGGCTATGAAATAAATAGAAATCTTATCTATGATATATGCCGCGAGAAAGTTTGTGCAAAGTTAACCCAATTTGCTCAACATTTAAAATTGGTGTACACATGGGAAGATATTGTTCTTCCTCAAGAACAATTAAATCAACTCAAGGAAATATGTCTTTATTACCAGCATCAATATCAAGTTTTTGAGAAATGGGGTTTTAATAAAAGATTCCCAAGTCAGGGTATTTGTGCTTTATTCACTGGACCTTCAGGTACAGGTAAAACTATGGCATCAAGCATTATTGCTAATGAATTAGGGCTTGACCTTTACCGCATTGAACTCTCCCGGATAGTGAGTAAGTACATTGGAGAAACAGAGAAAAATTTAGCTCAAATATTTGATGCAGCAGAAAACTCTGGTGTCATTCTCTTTTTTGATGAAGCTGATGCTCTTTTTGGTAAGCGAACAGAAATTAAAGATGCGCATGATCGTTATGCCAATATTGAAATCAGTTACCTCCTCCAAAGAATTGAGGAATATAATGGATTAATTATTCTTGCCAGCAATTTTCGTCGCAATATTGATGAGGCTTTTATACGACGTATGCATTTTATTGTAGAGTTTCCTTTTCCAGATGAGAAGATGCGAGAAAAAATTTGGAGAAAAATATTTCCTGCAGAAGCTCCCTTAGATAAAAACATAGATTTTGAGCTTTTGGCTAAGAAGTTCAAACTCAGTGGTGGAAATATTAGAAATATTGCTTTAGCGGCTGCTGTTTATGCTGCTGAGGATAACGAGAAAATAACAATAAAGCATATTATGAAAGGAATAAAAAGAGAATTACAAAAGATGGGAAAAACATTTAGTAGTTAAAACTATACATTTTTAACATCATTAAATTTTGGGGTTAATAAATGCTATGTTAAAGATTGGTTTGAAGTCAAAAAAGAACATTGCTCAGAAAGGAAAAATCAAACCTAAATCACAATCAACTCCTAAAGCTACCTTTTTCAATGTTATCCAATATCTCCACAAAACTGTTGGCAATCAGGCGGTCAGTAATTGGATTCAGACTAAGCTAAAGATTGGGCAACCAAATGATAAATATGAACAAGAGGCAGATAGAATAGCAGAAAAGATTATGACTATGCCGTCTTCTACTTGTGTGAGTTGTGAGGAAAAAGAAAGAGTGCAGCCAAAACTGATAGATGAGATTTCTCCTATTATTCAGCGTCAGGAGACAGAAGAAGAGGAGGAAGAGATTATTCAACCCAAGAGAGTTACTGATGAAGGGGAGAAAGAAATACCAGAGATAGAAACTTATATTTCTCGCACAAAAGGTTTAGGCAATTCACTTCCACCTGCTCAACGTACCTTTATGGAAGAAAAATTTGGTGTGGATTTTAGTAGCGTTAGAATTCACGCCGATGGTGAGGCTGCCCGCATGGCAAGGGCCTTAAATGCAGAAGCATTCACTTATGGAAGGGATATTTATTTTGGGGAAGGGAGATACAGACCTGAAACAACTGAAAAATTACCATGCTTAGCCACTTAGATAAAACAATAGAAAAATTTCTTAAGCAAGAATTACGAAAATTACGATTACAAGAATTACGAGAAGAGTTTGAAAATGAAGATGACATCCCAATAGATATAAGTTTTGATATACCTACCAAAGAGTGGGCCAGTAAGCTTTCTACTACTAAATCAATCATAAATGTTTATCTCTATGATATCCGTGAAAATAGAGAATTGAGATCAAATGAATGGGAGTTGAAGCGTAATCCTGATGGAACCGTAACCAAAGAAAAACCACCTGTAAGAATTGATGCATTTTATATCATTACTGCCTGGAATCCAGCTCAAATAGATGCAGTTTTAGAAGAGCATCACTTACTAAGCCAGATTTTAGCAGTGCTTTTAAAATATTCTTTTATTCCTGAAGATGTTTTAGCAGGAGATTTGGCTAATATTAAACCTCCACCTAAGCTTCCCATAACTGTTGCCTGTCCAGATGCATTTAAAGACCAGGGTGTGGGACAGTTCTGGAATGCTGTTGATCAATACTGGAAACCTTTTATTCATTTGATAGTAACTATTCCTATTGATTTGCAAGAAAAGATTACTGGGCGTGCTGTAACTACTAAGATATTTAAATATGAAATAATTAAATAAATTATGACACAAGAAAAATTTATTCAAATAGGAGGGCAAGTTGTAGATGAAACAGATCTAAGTAAAGGAATTCCTGAAGCTACAGTAAGCATTATGCAGGACGGAAAAATAATAAAAACAACAAAGACAGATAAAGATGGATATTTTAAATTTAGCGGGCTAAAAGAAGGTGAATATATTCTCAAAGCAACTAAGAATGAAAAAGAAGTAATTGAAGAAATTACATTGTATGAGCCAGAACGGGTTGATGAACCAGAGCAGATTGAAGAAAGTTACGGAAATATAAAAATTATAATTTGGTAAAAAGGAGGTAAAAAATGCCAGAATACTTAGCACCAGGTGTTTATGTAGAAGAAATAGAAATAGGGGCAAAACCAATTGAAGGGGTAAGTACAAGCACAGCAGGATTCTTGGGACAGACTGAAAGAGGACCAACAACACCGACATTGGTAACAAGCTGGTTAGAGTATCAGCGATTATTTGGCAGTTATTTCGGTAGCAACCAATATCTCCCCTATGCTGTAGAAGGCTTTTTTAAAAATGGAGGTCAAAGATGTTATATAGCCAGAGTTGTTAAGTCAGATGCAACTACATCTTCGCTGAAGTTAACTTCAAATGGAGAAACAGTTTTAGACATAGAGGCCATCGGAGAGGGAAGCTGGGGAAATAGAATAGCAGTAAAGGTAAGCAAAGGGACATTTAGTGGTTTTAAACTAAGTGTATTTTACTGGAAAAAGATGCCTTCTGAGCTCTATGATCCAGAAGTTGACCTTACTACTAAACCACGTCCTGATGTGATAGAGGTATTTGATAACTTATTAACAGATGAATCATCTCCTGATTATTATGAAAAAAAAGTTAATAAAATATCAAATCTAATAAAGATAAACTCTGTTGGTGAATTGAAGTTTGATGAAGGTACTGCCCAAGGTGGAGATACAGATAGGATAACGCTTGCAAATAGTGCATCAAGCGAAGATGATGCCTATAATGGCATGTATATTGAGATTATAGAAGGAACTGGAAAAGGACAAGTTCGCAAAATTATAGATTATAAAGGAAATTCTAAAGAAGCAACTGTAGATTCTGATTGGGACACTATTCCAGATGCTACTTCTAAATTTAAATCTAAATATAAACTATATTGGTTTGAACAATTAACTGATGGTTCTGAAGGAACTAATTCTAAACTTGTTCTTACTGATTATACAAGAACAGATACCAATGAACCGGGAAAACGTAAAGGGCTTAGTGGTTTGGCAGAGATTGATGAGATTTCTATAGTTTACTCTCCCAATGCTTTAGCAGTTGAAGGTTTAGCAGAAGCAGTAATTTCTCATTGTGAAACTCTTAGAGATAGATTTGCTATTATTGATGCTAAGCAAGGCTCTTCTAAGATATCAAAATTAAAACCAAGAGACAAATATGATACAAAATATGCAGCATTTTATTATCCTTGGATTAAAGTCATAAATCCAGAAACTGGTCTTTTACAACTTGTTCCACCTGGTGGTCACATTGCAGGGATTTATGCTCGCACTGATACAGAAAAAGGAGTCCACAAAGCTCCTGCTAATGAAACAATAAGAGGTATAGCAGGACTTGAATTTTCAATTAATAAAAGGGAACAAGATATCCTTAATCCTCGTGGTGTAAATTGCATACGTGCATTCCCAGGCAGAGGTATCAGGGTCTGGGGTGCAAGAACTCTTTCAAGCGACCCTCTATGGAAATATATCAATGTGCGGCGATTATTTTTATTCCTTGAAGAATCTATTGAAAAAGGCACCCAATGGGTAGTCTTTGAACCCAATGATGAGAGACTTTGGGCAAGAGTAAGGCAATCAATTACTAATTTTCTCACCAAAGTATGGAAAGATGGCGCTTTAATGGGTTCTACACCTGAAGAAGCCTTTTTTGTCAAATGTGATAGAACAACTATGACGCAGGATGACATAGACAATGGACGGTTGATTTGTATTATTGGGGTAGCACCTGTTAAACCAGCAGAATTTGTTATTTTCCGCATTGCCCAATGGGCAGGAGGTTCAGAAATTAGTGAATAAAAAGGAGGTAAACCATGCCAACAGGAGAAAGAAAAGACCCTTATAGGAATTTTAGATTTTTAGTAGAAATTGATGGAATTATTCAGGCAGGTTTTAGTGAAGCAACAATTCCTGATAGCACTCAAGATGTGATTGAATATCGTGAGGGAAATGAGCCTCCTACAGTAAGAAAGCTTCCTGGTTTGGTGAAATATGGGAATGTGACTTTAAAATGGGGTATCACCGATTCTATGGAGCTTTATAACTGGCGTAAATTGGTAGAACAGGGAAAGATGAAAGATGCCAGAAGGAATATGGCTATTATCTTAATGGATGAAGAGGGAAATCCTGCAGCCAGGTGGGAGTTTAGTGATGCTTGGCCAAGCAAATATGATGCACCGGATTTAAATGCAAAAGGAAATGATATTGCCATTGAGACACTTGAGATTGTACATGAAGGAATGAGGAGGGTGCAATAATGGTTTTACAAACTGAGTATGAATTTACACTACCCAAAGGATATGTAGATGAAAACGGAAATGTTCACCGCAAAGGAATTATGCGTTTAGCTACAGCAGCAGATGAGATTTTGCCTATGAAAGACCCCCGGGTGCAAAGTAATCCAGCTTATTTAACAATTATTCTGCTCTCGCGGGTGATTGTAAAATTAGGAGATTTGCCAGATGTCAATCCCAGGATTATTGAAAATCTTTTTGTTAGTGACCTTGCATACTTGCAGGAGTTTTATAGACGAATCAATGGAGATGGTAATATCAAGATAAAAACTATATGCCCTAAGTGTGGTGAAAAGTTTGAAGTGGAGTTATCCGCCCCGGGGGAATAGAAAGCTACCCCCTCGATAGATTATTCGAGGAGGTAGCCTTTATTGCATATTACTTTCACTGGTCATATGAAGAAATTATGAATATGGCTCATTGGGAAAGAAAAAAATGGTGTGAAGAGATAAGCAAAATAAATAAAAAGTTGAGCAAAGATATAAAAATATAAAAAATAGAAGGACTTATGATCTTAAAAAATAAGATTGTCTTTAATTCAGATAGGTTTCATTCTATTAACAAAATCATTGCATTTTGCAATCAGATTAGAAATAGATATGCCATATATAAAATCAATAAAAAGTTTCCATTTCTATATTTGTTAAAAATTAAGCCTATTACAAATATATCTCTAAGAATAAGAATACAGGTTTATAATATTGAGTCTAAGAAGCCTCAAATAATAAGTAGCCGTAATGCTAAAGCTATATATCGTAGAGTATCAGTTTTACTCTTTGCTCATTCTAACACAAATTTGGTTGTAAATAGAATGCAGAAAAATGTTTCTATTAAAAAAATTTCTATTTTAAATTCATTAAATTCATCTAATACAAATATACATTACTTATTCAAAAATAACTTAAAAAATCCTGCTTTTATAGAAAAAAATACCTTAAAATCAAGAAATGAATTGAAAAAAATAAAATTCCTAAGTATTCATGATGTTCAAGCAGTTTCTAAATATAGTAGAGTATCAATTACAACATCACCGATTTCCTCCAATATCATAAACTTAAGTAAAATTTTGTCTAATGAGTTACAAGCAAATATCTCAATTTCTCATTTATCGAGCCATATCAACAAATCAGAATCAGAATTAATGAATAAATTTATGCAAATAAAGACAGAATTTATATTTTTAAACCCAAACAAACAGTTAGATGAAATTAGACATGCTATTCAAAAACAGATCAATGGAGAACAACCTAAGGAAAAAGTTGTTTCAGTAATACTTAACAAAGATAAAAAAGATAGAGATGTTTTAAAATCAAGAGATTTCCAAAACATAGTTGATCAGATTTATAAGCTTATCCTTAAACGCTGGCAGAAAGATTTAGAAAGAAGAGGAATATTCCATGCCTGAGCAAAGAAAAGATCCTTTAATGGATTTTCGCTTTCTTGTAGAAATCAAAGGCTTAATTGTGGCTGGTTTTTCAGAGGTGTCTGGATTGCAGCAGGAGATAGAAATCGAAGATTATATTGAAGGAGGAAATGATTTTGTCCATAAGCTACCAAAAGGTATTAAACATAATAACTTGATTCTAAAAAGGGGGATGACCAATTCAGATACTCTTTGGAACTGGTATCAAAAAACAGCAGATGCAATTTTATACAAAAAACCTATTCCTTTAATGGATATATATGTTGTTATTCTCAATGAAAATAGAGAGGAAAGCTGGAGATTTTTCTTTAAAGATGCCTATCCCATCAAATGGACAGGGCCTGAACTTAAAGGGATGGGCAATGATATTGCCATAGAAACATTAGAAATAGTCCATAAAGGATTTAGAAAGGCATGATAAAAGAAACAAAAAAGGCTAAAATAGTCATTTTAGAAGGCACAAATAAGGGTAAAACTATAAATCTTCAATTTAATCCTTCTGAATACACATTAGAAAGGATTAGCAAATTTGATAAAAAATTTCTTATAACCCGTGAAAATTTTAAGACACAGTATAAAGGTGGAGAAGAAAGTGATCTTACTTTAGAATTCTTATTTGATACAACAGAAACTGGTAAAGATGTTCGGTCAGAAATAGAACCTCTTATGCTTCTTGTTACTAAGGACCCTGAGCTACATGCTCCTCCTCCGTGTGCCTTTATGTGGGGAAGCTTCGTCTTTAAAGGTGTAGTAAGCAAATTGAGTAAAAAATTTACCTTCTTTTTTGAAGATGGTACACCTGCCAGGGTAAGAGTGACCATTACCTTTATTCCCTTTAAGACATTAGAAGAGATAGAAAGTGAAGAAAGAATGCATTCTGCTGATTTGACCAAAAAAAGAATACTTAAGGAAGGAGATAACTTATGGTTATTAGCATATAGAGAATACGGTGATCCCTCATTTTGGCGTTTGATTGCTAAAGCAAATGAAATTGATGAGCCAAGAAGAGTAGAAATAGGAAAAGAACTTATTTTACCTCCAAGAGAAGAACATGAATAATGTAACAAAAAAATTTGCTGATTTTTATGTCCCCGAAGTAAAAATATATGTGGATGGTAAAAAACTGTCTTCCTTAGGTATAGATGTCTCTGAAGTGAAGATAGAACAGATCTTAGATGGTGCAGATAGTTTTTCTTTTACTGTGCCTCAAGCCTTGAGTGAAGAATTTAACCCAAGATTTCCGGATGCTTTTCAATTTGGCAGTAAAGTAGAGATTTACATTGGTTACAGAGACAGGTTATTTCATGCTATTACTGGTATCATTAATTCTATTTTGTGGGATCTTACAGAAGAAACCTATATGGATATTACAGTAGAAGGTTATGACTATCTCTTTCTTCTTATGAAGAAAGAAAAACATAGATCATGGAATAATAAGAAAGATAGTGAGGTAATTAAAGAAATTTTACAAAAGTATCCATTCAAGAATTTAAGTATTGAAGATACACGTATTAGACATCCACATATAAGACAAGAAGGAGAAAGCGATTTTCATTTTATAAAAAGGCTGGCTCAAAGAAATGGATTTGAATACTTCGTAGAAGGTGAAACTTTTTATTTTAGACCACCAGCAGTTGATAAAAAACCTGTTTTTTCTTTGAACTTTGGTAAAGAACTTTTTTCTTTTAATCTACAATGCAATATTGCACAACAAGTGTCTGAGGTTCAGGTAATAGGATGGGATACAAAAAGTAAAAAGGAAATAAAAGGTGTAGCCAAGAAAGGAGACGAAGATAAGGTAGAAAGAAAAGGAGAGACAGGTGCAGATCTTATAAAATCTATTTTAAAAGAAGAGGTTGTTCATCAAGTTAGAGCACCTGTCTATAGTATTGAAGAAGCTAAAAGATTAGCAAAATCTATCTTAAATGAACTTTCCTATGGATTGATTAAAGGAGAGTGTAGAGCCTTAGGACTTCCAGGTTTACGCCCTGCTCAAGTTATAGAGCTAAAAGGATTGGGGAAGATGTTTTCACGCAGATACTATGTAGAAAAGGTAACTCATGAGATCGGAGATAATGGATATGAAACCAGTTTTTCAGTAAGGGGGAATGTTTATTAAATGGATCTATTTAAATTTATTAATCAATCTAACGAAAAGCCAAATATATATGGAGTAGTAGTGGCAATAGTAACTAATAATAAAGACCCTGAAGGATTAGGGCGAGTGAAAGTTCGTTATCCCTGGAGTGAAGAAAGTAGTGAGTCTTACTGGGCACGGACAATAAGTTTTATGGCTGGAAAGGAAAGAGGAGCATTTTTTTTACCAGACGTAGGAGATGAAGTACTGGTGGCTTTTGAGCATGGCGACATAGAGCATCCTATTGTGCTGGGAGCTCTTTGGAATGGAAAAGATAAACCACCTGAGAAAAATACAGATGGAAAAAACAATGTTAAAAAAATACGTTCAAGAAGTGGACATGAATTGATTTTTAATGATGATAAAGATTCTGGCAAAGAAAAGATAGAAATTCATACTGCCGGCGGACATCAAATTTTACTTGATGATAGCAAAGGGAAAGAAAAAATCACTATAAAAGACAAAAGTGGAAATATAATTGAAATAGATTCAGTCAAAAATGAGATAAAAATTAAAAGTTCAATGAGTATATCCCTGGAAGCACAAACAATAGAGATAAAGGCAAATGCAACCTTAACATTAAAAGGAGGAATAGTGAGGATTAATTAATTGGAGGTTTAAATGCCACCAGCAGCAAGGATTGGGGATATGACAGCTCATGGAACACCCTTAGGGCCTGGTCCTGGTAGTCCTAATGTATTTATTGGAGGAATGCCTGCATGGCGAGTAGGTGTAGATGTGCATAACTGTCCTCTTGTAAGTGGTCTTGTGCCTCATGTAGGAGGAGTAGTTCAGATGGGAAGTACAACTGTTTTTATCAATGGCTTTCCAGCTGTCAGACAAGGAGATGTAATTGTTGAAAATGGGCCACCTAATACAATTACAACAGGTTGCACAACAGTAATAATTGGATAAATTAAGGAGTATAAATGGAATGGCTAAAGAATTTTTAGGTGTCGGATGGAAATTTCCAGTAAAGCTGGATGCCTCAGGTAGATTTGAACTTTCAAAATATGAGGAGGATATTGAGGAATCCATAAGAATCATTTTGGGAACAATTCCAGGAGAACGGGTTATGCAGCCTGAATTCGGCTGTGGCATACATGAATATGTATTTTCAACTATAAATATTTCTAATTTAGCATTAATAGAAGAAGAAGTAAAAAAGGCTTTAACCTTATATGAGCCCCGTATAGAGATAATAAAAGTAAAAGCCTATCCAGATACAAATAGAGATGGGGTGATTTTGATAGATATAGAGTATCGAGTGATTTCTACAAATTCTCGTCAGAATTTGGTGTATCCTTTTTATCTGACAGAGGGAGGATGATGGATGTTAAACCCCAAAATAGATAATAGGTTAGCAAAGGATCTTGAAAAATACATAAAAGAGTTGATTCCTGCCTATTTGCCTAAGTGGAAACCTGAGCCTGGAGAACCTGGATGGGCAGTTGCTCAACTCTTCGCTAAGATGATGGAAGAAATTCTTGAACGATTAAATCAAGTTCCTAAAAGGCTTTTTCTTACTTTCTTGGATAAACTTGGAACTAAAATATCTCCTCCTTTACCTGCCAGGGCTCCCGTAACATTCTATTTGGCTGAAGGAGTTAGTGAAAATGTAAAGATCCCAGCTAAGACAGCTATTTCAACTAAGGATCAAATTAACTTTGAAACAGAAAAAGAATTTACAGCAACAACTGCAAAGCTTAGTGCTTTACTAAGTGCAGACCCAGCTCAAGATAAGGTATTTGATCATTCTGAAAAGATACAACAAGGAAGTCCAATAGTCCTTTTCTCAGGAGAAAAAAATGATGAACAACATGTTCTTTATATAGGAGATGATAATCTATTTAATCTGAATAAAGGTTTTGGAAAAGATTTATATATAAAATTGACTGTTCCTTTTATTGAAAATTGTGTATGGCAATATTGGGGTAAGGATGAAGATGGTAATGAATGTTGGATAAATTTTGATACCAATAATAATATCAATTTTTATAAGCGATTACCTTTTCCAACTTCTAAAAAAGATATAAACGGACACAATACATATTGGATTAGAGCGGTATTTAAAGGTGCTTGCCGTAAAGAAATCAAGATTAGCCATTTAAATATAAATTATGAAAGCAAATCAGGTGTTGATGCTCTTTTTTACAATGATGTGCCTATTGATGTAAGTAATCTTAAAAAAGAAGATCAACCTTTCTACCCCTTTGGCCCTGAACCAAAATTACAGGATACATTTTATATTGCTTCTAATGAAGCTTTATCAAAGAAAGGATTTAATATTGATTTAGAGTTTACTTTAAAAGAAACAGATACAACAAAAGGAAAAATTGAAGAAGAACCTGTATTTTCTTGGGAATATTGGGATGGAAAAGGATGGAAAGCTCTTTCTTATAAAGTCAATGAATGGTATTTTGATAATAATGATAATAACAGCAATAAAAAATTATTTCCTAAAATCCTTACCTTTACATGCCCTAATGATATAGAAAAGACCGAAGTCAATGGAGAGCTAAATTACTGGATAAGGGTAAGATTGATTGGAGGTGGGTATGGTAAATATTATATAGAAGGCAGCAATTTAAAAAAGGATTTTAACCCGCCCCAAATTAAATCAGTTTCTTTCTATGTAAAGGGGACAAAAGAGAAATATAACTACATTTTTACCTACAATAACTTAAGCTGGGATGAACCCTTAGCTTGGCCAACTACAATTTTTTATTCCCTCTCTGAGAAACAAAAAACCATATATCTTGGCTTTGATAAGCCTTTCAATGAAGGTCTTATTACTTTGTTTTTTTCTCTTTCAAAAAAATACTGGGAGGCAGAAAGATATCTTGAATGGAGTTATTACAGCAAA
>Ga0256842_1002278_pt1 | contig 14019 bp, 12 predicted proteins | sample 4559240metaG_FD_185973 | JGI IMG/M metagenome (GOLD analysis project Ga0256842, IMG submission 185973) | Hydrothermal vent microbial communities from Guaymas Basin, Mexico - 4559-240 | ecosystem: Environmental > Aquatic > Marine > Hydrothermal vents | place: Mexico: Guaymas Basin | collected...
GGCGGGATTTGCCGTGGGAATAGCAGAAGAGGACGAACTTAATCCGAAAGTAAAAGAAGGAGATGTTTTAATTGCCCTTCCAAGCAGCGGTATTCACTCAAACGGGTATTCGCTTGTTAGAAAACTTTTCTTTGAAAAGCTTGGAATGAAGTTTGATGATGAAATTGACGGTAAAAAACTTATTGATATTTTGCTGACTCCTACTAGAATTTATGTAAAAGATTTTAAAAAACTGAAACCTTTTATAAACGCTTTGGCTCATATTACCGGAGGAGGAATTGTAGAAAATCTTCCAAGAGTGCTTCGGGATGATTTGGAAGCGGTTGTTTATAAAGATAAAATAAAAATCCTTCCGATATTTGAGTTTATGAAAAAATATGTAGATGAAAATGAAATGTTTAGAACGTTTAATATGGGTGTAGGAATGATTTTGGCGGTTGATAATAAAAATGTGGATAAAGTGTTGTCTTTAAGTGACGGATATGTTATTGGAGAGATAAGAAAAGGATTAAAAGGAGTAAAACTGATATGAACCCCTCCCGTTTGCTTTCTAAAATAGTTGTTAAAATAGCAAGAACTTCTTTTCCAAAATCCATTCAATGTTTTATAAACAGGCTTTATGTAAAATTTTTTGATATAGATATGAGCGAATATACACCTGAGGACCCTTGTGAATATCCGACTCTCAACGACCTTTTTATTCGCCATAAAAAATATATCGAATTTTATGAGGATGAAGATATTGTTGTAAGTCCTAGCGATTCTTTGGTGATAGCCGATGGAGAGATAGAAGATGGATATGTTTATCAGATAAAGGGTAAAAAATATAAATTAAAAGAATTAATTCCTTATGAAACTAAACTTAATGGAGGATATTTTATAAATCTTTATCTCTCTCCAAGGGATTATCACAGATATCATGTCCCTGTTGATATGGAAATAGTAAAAGCTACTTATATTCCGGGTGAGCTTAAGCCCGTTAAACCTTCTCAGCTTGAAAAGGAATTGGTTTTTCCAAAAAATAAAAGAATTGTTTTAAAATGTAAAGACAAAAAAGAGAGGTATTTTTATTTTGTGGCTGTAGGGGCTATGATTGTGGGAAAAATTCATATGAATTTTGATGAAAGACTTCAAAAAGATTATGAGAGTGTTATAACTTTTGAATATGAAACTCCTGTAAAATTGAAAAAAGGCGATGAGCTGGGCAGGTTTGAGTTTGGTAGTTCTATTTTGCTCTTTTTTGGACCTGAGCATTTTAAATATTTAAATCAGAAAGATTATGTGGAAGTGGGGGATATTCTAGGTGAAATTTATTAAAAGGTCTGTTTTTTTTATTCTTCTTCCCGTTTTTGTTTTTGCCGTGGATAAACAAAAGCTGCTTGACTGTTATGAAATATTCGACCAAAGAAAAGCGGAGCTTGAAGCTGAAGCCGAAAAAATCCTCGAACAAAAAGAGGCTTTAGAAGCTTTAAAAAACACTTATATGGCCCTTATAAAGAAAAAAGAGGAAAAGCTTAAAAAAAAAGAAGAGGAAATTAACGCCACTTTAAAAAAAATAGAAGAAGAAAAAAAACTTATTCAAAAACTTGTTAAAGAAAACAAAAAAATACTTGAAGCCATAAAAAAAGCCAAACTTGATAAAGTTGCTCAAAGTTATGCAAAAATGAGACCCAATAATGCAGCTAATATTTTACAGACTATGAAAGAAAAAGACGCGTTGGAAATTTTACAAAAACTCCCTCCAAAAACGGTTGCTAAAATATTTGCGAAAATGGAGCCTAAAAAAGCGGCGAAACTCAGCGAAGCATTACTGAAAATAAAGGACACCCATGAATCAGATTGAAACTATTACTTCTTTACATTTAAGAAACGAAGTTCAGTTTTTTACGTTTTCCCTCGAAGAAAACGGAGATGTTTATGCGATGAATATTTTTAAAATAAAAGAAATTTTAAAATATCAGGGAAAAGTAGTTGAAATAGGCAGTGAAATCCCTTTTATTGAGGGAATTATCAATGTAAGAAATATTACCATACCCGTAGTGGATTTGAGAAAGTGGTTTTTTTATGACGGGACAAATAAGGATTTGAGTGAGTATGGGATTAAAAGTAAAGATTATTTGGTAATGATTTGTGATTTTAGCGGGGTTTTGGTAGCCGTTAGGATATATAAGGCTTACGGTCTTTTAATAAAAAGCTGGGATGAATTTGTAAGAAACGATAATATTTCTTCTCATCAAAAGATTATAGGATATGTTAAAGAAAAAGATAAAATTATTCAAATTGTCGATATGGAAAAGATGGTAGATGAGGCTTTCGGTATAGAGGAAGCTAAATTAAAAGAGATGGATGTTGTAACAGAGCTTGGTATAAAAGACAAATATATACTTGTGGCGGATGATTCAAAATCGGTGTTAAATGTTATGGAAAGAATTATGAAAAAACTTGGCGTTAAATATATGTTGTTTAAAAACGGGGAAGAGTTGATTGATTTTATATTCTCAATTCCTAAAGAAAAAATATTCGCTATTATTACCGATTTGGAAATGCCTAAAAAAAGCGGTTTTGAGGTGATAAAACAGGTAAAAAACTCTTCTTATAAAGATATTCCTATAATAGTTAATTCCTCTATGAGCGGAAAATCAAATGAAGAAATGGCTAAAAGCCTTAACGCCGACGGTTTTGTATCAAAATCCAATCCCGTTGAAATTGAAAAATTTTTAAGGAATTTTATCAATGAAAGCACAGATAATACTTAATGTTAACGCTCAAAAGCATTTAATAGCAAAAGCTTTAACCAAATATATCGATTTTTCAAAAAGGGTATATATAGCGTACGGGTCTACAAATCATTATCTGCTTTATCATTTGGGAATTGAATATAAAGACGCTTATATTGCGGGATGTTTTTATAACAATTCTTTAAACGTTACCAAAAAAAGACCTTTACCTGTTGTTTTGGATAATAAAAAAACGGTTGACATAAAAGATTTTGATATAAGTAAAAGCGATTTTTTTATAAAAGGGGCAAACGCTCTGTGGTATGAAAGCGGCAAAAAATACGCCGCAGTTGCCGTAGCTGATGATAAAGGAGGGACTTACGGCAATTTTTATATAAAAGCTGCTGCAAGGGGAAGCAGGGTCATTATTCCCGTTTCTCATGAAAAACTTATTCCTTATTATGTTCCTTCAAGTCAAAATGTTGATATGGCAATGGGCAGTAAAATTGCTATGTTTAAATTTTTTTACGGAGAAGTTTTTACGGAAGTAGAAGCTTTTGATTTTTTATTCAATCTAAATGCGAAAATTATAGCAGGCGGAGGAATTTTAGGCAATGAGGGAAGTGTTATAATGGAAGTCGAAGGGGAAAAGAAAGATATAAAATCTGCTTTTGATTTTGTAAAACACTATTCTTTTGAGTTAAATTTCACTGTTGAAACTTTATTTTAAATCTTTTTTTTCCATTTTGATGTAATCGATATCTTTAAAAAACAAAATATTTCCTTTTTTTGTCTTTTTGACTTTATAAAGGGCTAAGTCGGCGTTTTTAAATCTCTCTTCGAAAGGAGCTGCTTTATCAGAACATACTCCTGCACTTAAAGAAAGTTTTTTTTCCATTTTGCTGTCAAACTGTTGTTGAATTTTCCGTAAATTTTTATTGATGGTGTTTATTATGCTTATTATCTGTTTTTTGTTTTTATTTGTGCATATTAAAAATTCATCCCCTCCCCATCTTCCGATAATACCGTCTTTAAAATATTTTTTTAGAAGCCATGCAAACTCTTTTAAAATTTCATCACCTTTTTCATGGCCGAAAGTATCGTTTATATATTTAAAATTATCAAGGTCTACAATTAAAAAGTGTTGGCATGGAAATTTTTCAAGTGCTTTTTCAAATCCCCGTCTGTTGTATACACCCGTAAGTTTATCGGTAGTCGCTTTTTTACTGTATTCGTCAAGCACTTTTTCAATAAAATTAATTTTTTTTCTAAAAACGGTAAAGAACATCAAATAAAAAACTGCAATCAAGATTAAATAAAAAATTATTACCGTTAGGATAACAGGTTTTAACGCTTTTATAACTTCTTTGTTTATATCGTTTGAGAGTTTTTCGATTTTGCTGTATTTAATTCCGAATCCGAAGAAAATATTCAAAGGTTTAAATTGTTCAAAAAAATAAAATTCGTCTTTTTTAAATTCTCCGGTTATTTTTTTACCGTTTTGATAAATGATGATGCCCGGTATGCTTTTAAGCATTGAGAGTATGTTTTTATTTATATCACTTTTGTCTATATTCTCAATATTAAACTCGGTTTCTATTATAAGATGATATGCCGGGGAGTATTTTATTAAATAAAATTTATTCTCTTTTATTACGGCGCATTTCCCGTAATTTTCAAAAGGGTCGCATATTTTTTTGTAATCGAATCTTTTTCCTATATTTTCAGGATTTTTGGAAATAAGGATTTTATTATTTTGAATAATGTCTATATCTTCATCGTATAAATTATATATGTATTTAAAAAGAAACGGTTTATAATTTTTAAAATTAAGCTTTTCAAGCGTTTTTAATAAAATAATCAGTTTATCGGTATCGTTTTCAATTAATTTTTCCTGGTTTTTGATTTTATTCGTTAAAATACTTTTATAATATTTATTTAATACGTTTTTTATTAAGTATAGTCTGTTATCCATATTTTCATTGATTATAAAATTATATTGATATGAAGATGTTATCGATATAGCCGTTTTGGATTCTATCTTGTATGTCCAGATATTTAAAATGATAACGGATATTATAAAAAGAGTAAATATTCCTAAAGTATAAAAATATATTTTTTTTACCATATAATATCTTTTGCGTAATGTTTAATAAACCATTCAGGCAGTTTGAAGTCTATTTCCTTAGCCCGTTTGGCATTTATAAAATAGACTGCTTTAGGAGCGTTTATAATTTGGGGTTTTGGGTTTTTCGGATAATTTAATACGATTTCCCCGAGACTTTTTCCCATTTCAAAAAAATCCACGCCCCCAAATCCTAAAAAACCCATTTTTGTAAAAACTAAATTGACGCTTATGTCCGGTTTTTTGATGTTTTTTAAATAGATGTCTTTAAGTTTGTAAAAAGGTGTTTTTTTATGGTCGGTTTTTAAAGACATAGTAAAAGGCATAAAAAGTGTAATTTTATTATTGTTATTTATTTCTTTTGTTTTTTGTTTTAATTCGTTAATGTTTTTACATTCAATAAAAATAAGTTTTTTTTCAAATTCGGTGTTTTTAAGTTCCGTTAAAATTTGATTTTTTAAAATCTCTCCCACTCCTTTGCTGTAAAAAAGGGCTATTTTATTTACCGGTTTTATTTTATTGAATGTGGTTAGAATTTCTTTTATATGGAGTTTTTCATAAACCCCTGAAAAAAGGGTTTTGTTTAAATGATATTTTTTTTCATAAATGCTAAACGGGATGTTAATTCCTGAGAAAAAGATTTGTTTTCCTTTTTTGGAAGCCGGGATTCCAACTAGTTTAAAAGCCGCATCGTCAAATGTTACAATATAATCGTATTTGTTTATGTTTTTTAAAATATTTTCAGCCTTTTGGCGTAATTCATCTTTTGTGGATACCCTTGCGTTTAAAAAACAGATATCAAAATCATCCGCTGCATATTTTTCATACATTTTTGATAAAAATCCGTTTAACTGAGGCATTCCGCACTGGTCTTTATTATCGTATGAGTTAACGATTAAAATTTTTGAAAAGGCAAATATCGCCAACAAACATATACTTATTAAAGGTTTCATTTTTTTACCTTTTTTATTGTTATTATATAAAAAAATAGAGTCAAGTTATAATTTATAACAAACTTATTTAAAAAAATATTTATTAAATCATAATTTTCAATTCTTTGGTATAATTTTGAAAAAAAGGTGAAATATGCTTATAAAAGAACCTCAAGTTCCTTTTATTGCCAGAAGAATAGCTATCGATTTGTTAAACAGCGGATATGTCACCTTTCCTAAGGGAATGGATAATGCCATTAAAGAGATAGAAGAGATAGTATTGGACGATGTTTTATGGGAGAGGGAAATAGAAGATAAAACAAGGGAAATATTGGCAAAACAGGAAGAGGAAAACGAGTTTCTTTTTTATGACGTCGATAGACGGGAGCTTTTTAAGCTGTTAAAAAAAGAGATAGCAAAAGAAGAGGGATTTAATATAAAAAAAGAGGACAGATTCGACGAACTTGCTTCTTTTTTGGTAAAAGAGTTATGGGATAAGGAACTAATAGATTATGATGTAAGAGACGGTAAAATCAAAAATATTATTTTTAATTCCTTAATGAGCTTTTTAAATAAGGAAAAAGAAGCAAGAGACGCTGTATATGAAAAAATGGAACATTACAAAAGGCCTCTTGTGCCTGGAAGTGATGAATGGGAACTTGTATTTCAAAGACTTTACGAACAGGAACTTAGAAAAAGAGGACTTATTTAAGTGAAAAATGAAAGGTTTTTAAAGGAAAAATATGAAAGTTAGCATTTTACTTGAAAACGGAATGTTTTTCGAAGCTAAAGGTTTTGGAGCAAAAGGAACCGAAGTTGGAGAAATAGTTTTTAATACTTCCTTGAGTGGATATCAGGAAATTATTACAGACCCAAGCTATGCCGGGCAGTTTGTTGTTTTTACTATGCCCGAGATTGGAAATGTGGGTGTAAATAAAGATGATATGGAAAGTAAGGGAGCTTGGCTTAAAGGTGTAATTGTTAGAGAATATGTGGATAATTTTTCAAATTTCAGAGGTGAAAAAAGTTTGGGGGAATTTTTAAAAGAACAGGGAGTTTTAGGAATAAGTGATATTGATACTAGATTTTTGACTAAAACGATAAGACATGAGGGTGCTATGATGATGATAGCATCTACTGAAATACATGATAAAGAAGAACTTGAAAAAATTTTAAAATCATCTCCAAGAATTGAAGAAGTGGATTACATAAAAGAAGTTACTACAAAAGAACCTTACATTCATCCGCACGGAGCTTGGGATGATAAAGAGTTTAAATACAAAGAAAAAAATACCAATAAAAAAATCGCCGTATTTGATTTTGGAGTTAAAAGAAATATTTTAAACGAACTTACAGAAGCTGGAATGGAGTGTTTGGTTGTCCCGGCTTCAACTCCTGTAGAAGAGATTATAAAAATGTATGAAAAGGGAGAAATCGGGGGAGTATTTTTAAGTAACGGCCCCGGGGACCCTCTGATTTTAAAAGATATTCATAAAAAAATAAAAAAACTTTTAGAACATAAAATTCCTATGTTTGGAATATGTCTTGGACATCAGCTTTTAAGTATTTCACACGGATATCCTACGTTTAAACTGAAATTCGGACACCACGGAGGGAATCATCCGGTAAAAAATATGCTTGGAAGAAAACCGGTTGTAGAAATTACCGCTCAAAATCATAACTATAATGTGCCGGAAAATATAAGAGAAGTGGCGGAAATTACTCATGTGAATCTTTTTGACGGGACAATAGAAGGGGTGAAATATAAAAACGAGCCCGTATTTTCTGTACAGCATCACCCAGAAGCAAGTCCGGGGCCTCATGACAGTAAATATATTTTTAAAGAGTTTTATAAGATTGTAAAATGAATTTGCGAATAATCCACAAGCTTATGTTTGGGATTTTTATTCTTTTTATAATTTTTGTAGCTATTTTTTCTCTAATGGCTACTTTTTTGACATCTCCTTTAATTTCTTTAGTTCTATTTTTCTTTTTAATATATTTGGCATATTTTTTGTTGATAAAATTTTTGATGGAGGAATGATATTAATGATAAACTAAAAAAAATTGTATATTTTTTAATATTTGCATTAGTAGTTATAAGTGTGAATTTTTTTATTTATTTTCAATATGACAAAAGTAAAAAAATATATTTAAAAGACCAGTACCAGCTTTTTACTCATATTGTGGAGACTTCAACTGTTTCTTTAAATAATATAGCCGATACCGTTTTTTATTTGAGAATAAATAAACCCGAAATATTAAAAATTATTTTTGAAGCTGAAAAAAATAAGAAGAACTGGAAAAAATTAAGAAACAAATTAATTAAAATACTAATGCCCGATTATAAATTTTTGAAAAAGTACGGAATCAGACAGCTTCATTTTCATCTTAAAGAAGCCGTGAGTTTTATTCGATTTCATAGACTTGATAAATATGGCGATTCTTTAAAAAAGATCAGACCTTCATTGGTATTGGCAAATAAATATAAGAAAATAATCAGAGGTTTTGAAGAAGGCAGAGTATTTAACGGATATAGAAACGTTTATCCTCTTTTTTTTAATGGAGAATTTATAGGAACAGTAGAAATATCTTTTTCGGCAAAAGCTATAATAGATATGATTTATAAAACATATCCCGCATTTTACGGCCTTTTATTAAAAAAATCAAATATTAAAAATAAAGTTTGGAGTTATTTGAATCAAGGTAATAAATATAGAGAAGAGAGTTTGTTTAATAATAATCTTGTTTGGGATAAGAAAGTTTTAGATTATATGATAAAACTTGAATATTTGGATTTTAAGAAACTTAGACATTTGGAGAAACTTTTTTCAAAAGAAATAAATTTAAGCGAAAAAAAAGTTTATGAGTTAAAAGTAGGAAACGAAAATTTTATTTTAATGTTTTTACCTGTTAAAAATATCAGTCATAAAACAGTAGCATATTTTATTTCTCTTAAAAAAGACATCTATCTGAATAATTTGCGAATACATTATTTGACTTTAAGCCTTATAGTTACTGTTTTATTAATAATTGCTTTTGTATTTATATGGCTTTATTTGGAAAAACGTTCAAAATATTTTAATTTGCTTCAGGAAACGTCATATAAAGATTCTCTTACCAAACTTTTAAACAGAAGAGGACTTTTAAAATCTATTTCACAGATAAACGGTCCGTTTTCTTTGCTGTTTTTAGATATCGATAAATTTAAAAGTATTAATGATACCTTCGGTCATAAAACCGGTGATGAGGTATTAAAAGCCTTAGCAGATATTTTGCGCAAAAATATAAGAAAAGGTGATTTGGTTGCCAGATGGGGAGGCGAAGAGTTTTTAGTTGTTTTACCTATGTGCGATAAAGACAATGCCATTAAAATAGCACAGAATCTCAGAAAAAAGATAGAGGAATACGAAAATGAAAATATTCCGAAATTTACATCCAGCTTCGGTGTAGTTTCCGATGTAAATATATCTAATTTTGAAGAGAAATTAAATAAAGCGGATGAATATCTTTATAAAGCAAAAAAAGAAGGAAGAAACCGAGTTATTTGGCAATAACCCCTTTATGGATAAGATACAGCAAAATCAATCCTACTATTATTCTATAAATTCCAAAAGGAATAAGTGTATATTTTTTAACAAAACTTAAAAACCATTTTACCGCCACATAACAACTTATAAAACTAACTACAAATCCAACTCCTAAAACTAGAAAGTTTTGGTCTTTAAAAGATGAAATATTTTTGATTAACTCATATCCGCTTGCAGCGAACATTGTTGGAATAGCAAGTAAAAAACTAAAATCGGCAGCTGTTTTTCTGCTAAGACCGCTAAGCATCCCTCCTACAATTGTAGCTCCGCTTCTACTGGTACCAGGTATAAGGGCAAAAACTTGAAAAACACCTATTGTGAATGCTTGGCGATAAGTTACTTTTTCTATGTTTTTTACTTTTACTTTTTCTTCGGAATATAGTTTTTCTACAATAAAAAACACTATCCCTCCGATTATAAACATCCATGCAACTGTTGTTAAATTAAACAGTTCTTTTATTTGATGTCTTAACAAAAAACCTATGATTGCCAAAGGTAAAAAAGCCAGAATTACTTTTTTCCAAAGTTCTATTTCTTTAAAATTGATTTTATCAAGATAAATCATAACAATCGCAAGAGTGGCTCCGAGTTGAATAATGATTTCAAACGCAACATTTTGAAGGGTTTGTTTTAATCCCAGTAGCGTTGATACCAAAATCATATGAGCAGTTGAAGAAATAGGTAAAAATTCGGTTATTCCTTCTATTATTCCTAAAATAACACTGTCTATTATTGTCATTTGACCCCTTTACAATTTTAATTAAAAAGAATTATAATTAAATAAAAAGAAATTACAATGTATAAGCCGTTTTTTAAAAAACATATTTTAATAGCTCATAGAGGATATAGGGCTTTTTATCCTGAGAATACTATTTTAGCTTTTGAAAAATCACTAAAACTGTTTGATATGTTTGAATTTGACGTTCAGTTTACTAAAGATTTTGAACCTGTTGTTTTTCATGATGAATATTTGCATAGATGTACAAATGTAAAAGAAATATTCGGTAAGAATCTGAAAATTAATGAAGTGTCTTTTGATGAAGTTAAAAAACTTGACAATGTTTCTTGGTTTATAAAAAATAATCCTTTTAAGGTTAAAATACCAAAAGAAGTATATAAAATGCATAAAAATTCTATTCCTCATTTAGATGAAGTTTTAGCATTTATTAAAAAAAATCATGCTTATGCCAATTTAGAAATAAAAGCTGCTAATGTAAGTTATAGTATTATTAAAGAAAAAATCTTAGATAAAATTAATAAATTCTCATTAAAAGAAAATATTATTATTTCATCCTTTCATCATAATTATCTTAAAAAAATGAAAGGTTTTTATAAAGCGTTATTATTTGAAAAAGAATTGGCGGATGACGAATATATAGAACAGTTTTTTCCTGAGTCGATACATATTGAAAAAAATCTGGCAACTGAAAAAAATATGAAAAAATTAAATAAGTTTGTGGTGAATGTTTATACAGTAAATAAGAGAAAAGAATATTTTTTTAATCTGGGGGCTAAAGGGGTTTTTTGTGATTATTAAAGTTTTTCCCCTTCTTCAAGAATTTTATTAAAAACTTTTAAAGTCATTTTGACATCTTCTAAGGCGTCATGATAATTCGCGTTTTGGTGACCTAAAAAAAATGCAACCGCTTCTTCAAGACGCGGCTGCTTTTTTTTATCAAGTACCACTATATCCCATGAATAAAACATTGTATCGAAAATAGGTATATCTATAATATTTGGAAAATGCTTTGCCCTTTCAAGCTCTCTTTTTAATACCCCGAAATCATAAAATACATTATGTCCTACTACCATATCAAGAGAATTGAAAATTCCTAAAATTTCATCTTTTTTTTCTAAAAAGGTGGGTTTGTTTTCTAAGTCTTCTTGTTTTATTTTATGAACTTCATATGCTTCTTCGCTGATTTTTGCTTTTGGATTTAAAAATTCATAAATTTCTTTTGTATCCATACTTTCCATATCTTGAATTACAATCGCATAAGAAATTATATATCCATAAATATCAGTGGTTTCCGTATCGAATACGCCTATTTTTTTTACTTTTGCTTCTTTTGGAGTGTTTTTCAAATCGTTTATGTAAAATTTTAAGAATTCTTTGCTTGAAAAAGCTTTTTGAGAAGGAATAGGTTTTAGTCTTTTCATAATCCCGTCTCTTTCTAATATTGTAGAGACTAAATAATCCTGATAATTCCTAAAAATAATATTTTCATGAATATCTTCTTTTAAACATTTGCTAAGATAGCTTTTATCTTTTTTTAATTCGTTAATTGCGTATTCTCTGGTAGTTTTATTAAATATGCTTGCACGACGAAGCGCTTCTATTTTTTGAGGTAGTCTCAAATTTTTCCTTTTTAGTGAAATTATAACAATTTAAGGTATAATTACATATAAAAAAGGTTTTCAATGCCAAAAAGAGAAGATATTAAAACTATACTGCTTATAGGCTCTGGACCGATTGTAATAGGCCAGGCATGTGAATTTGATTATTCAGGCGTTCAAGCCGCAAAAACCTTAAAATCTCTTGGATATAGAGTTGTTCTTATTAATTCAAATCCTGCTACGATTATGACCGACCCTGAATTTGCGGATGCTACTTATATTGAACCGATTACCCCCGAAGTTGTTAAAAAAATTATTGAAAAAGAAAAAGTTGATGCGATTCTTCCTACGATGGGAGGACAGACTGCACTAAACGTAGCTATGGAAATGTACGAAAAGGGGATGCTTGAGGGAGTTGAATTTTTAGGGGCAAATCCTGAAGCTATTAAAAAGGGAGAAGATAGGGAAGCTTTTAAACAAGCTATGGAAAAAATAGGAATGGATTTGCCAAAATCAGCTACCGCCCATACTCTTGATGAAGCAATCGAAATAGCAAAAGAGATAGGCTTTCCTTTGATAGTTAGAGCTGCTTATACTCTTGGTGGACTTGGAAGCGGGGTTGCTTATAATATGGATGAATTTAAAGAACTTGCAAAAACAGGTCTTGAAGCAAGTCCTATCAGTGAAATTGAAATAATGGAAAGTATGCTTGGCTGGAAAGAATATGAAATGGAAGTTATCCGTGACAGGGAAGATAACTGTATTATTGTATGTTCGATTGAAAACTTTGACCCTATGGGAGTTCATACGGGAGATAGTATTACGGTAGCTCCAGCCCTTACTCTTACAGATAAAGAGTATCAAAAAATGAGGGATGCTTCTTTTGCGATTCTTAGAGAAATAGGTGTGGATACGGGAGGAAGTAACGTTCAGTTTGCTATAAATCCTAAAAACGGAAGAATGATAGTAATTGAGATGAACCCAAGAGTTTCCAGAAGTAGTGCGTTAGCTTCTAAGGCTACGGGATATCCGATAGCAAAAGTTGCAACACTTCTTGCTGTAGGTTATACTCTTGATGAAATTAAAAACGATATAACGGGTACTGCTGCAAGTTTTGAGCCTGTAATTGATTACGTAGTTACTAAAATTCCTCGTTTTACATTTGAAAAATTTCCTCAAGCTGACAGCACTCTTACAACTTCAATGAAAAGCGTTGGTGAGGTTATGGCAATTGGCAGAACGTTTAAAGAGTCAATTCAAAAAGCGCTGTGTAGTTTAGAAACAGGACTTGACGGGTTTGAAAGGCGTGAATGTGATGAAGAAACTCTTAAAAAGAAACTAAGAATTCCAAATGATGAGAGAATTTTATATGTGGCAGAAGCGTTTAGAAAAGGAAAGAGTGTTGATGAGGTGTTTGAACTCACTCAAATCGACCCGTGGTTTTTGAATCAGATTAAGGAAATCGTAGATTTTGAAAAGACAATAGATATAGAAATATTAAATAATGAAGAAAAATTAAGACGTGCTAAAACATATGGATTTAGCGATAAGATGATAGCGAAACTTATCGGTGTTAGTGAAAATGACGTATATAACGCCAGAAAAAGACTTGGAGTTGAGATTGATTATAATGAAGTTGATACCTGTGCGGCTGAATTTGATACGACTACAAGTTATCTTTATTCTTCAACAAATGTTACAAAAAACGTTCCTTTAAGAGAAAGTGATTTGAAAGATGATAAAAAAGTACTTATTCTTGGAGGAGGACCTAACAGAATAGGACAGGGAATTGAGTTTGATTACTGCTGTGTTCACGCTGCTTTTGCTCTTGAAGACCTTGGAGTTAAAACAATTATGTACAACTGTAATCCTGAAACCGTATCAACTGATTATGATACGAGTGACGTACTTTATTTTGAACCGATTGATTTTGAAAGAGTTAGAAACGTGGTGGAACTTGAAAATCCGGATGGTGTAATTGTTCATTTTGGGGGACAAACTCCACTTAAGCTTGCAAAACCTCTGACAAGTATCGGAGCAAAAATTATAGGAACAAGTGCAAAAGTTATAGATACCGCGGAAGATAGGGAAAAATTTTCTGAATTTATTAAAGAATTAGGTCTTAACCAACCGGAAAACGGAACCGCTTTTACAAAAGAAGAAGCATATAAAATTGCTAATGAAATAGGATATCCTGTACTTGTTAGACCAAGTTATGTTCTTGGCGGAAGGGCTATGAGAATAGTTTACAATGAAAATGAGCTTAAAGAATATATGGATGAAGCTGTAAGCGTTTCTCATGAAAGCCCTGTTTTAAT
>Ga0256842_1002279_pt1 | contig 14016 bp, 22 predicted proteins | sample 4559240metaG_FD_185973 | JGI IMG/M metagenome (GOLD analysis project Ga0256842, IMG submission 185973) | Hydrothermal vent microbial communities from Guaymas Basin, Mexico - 4559-240 | ecosystem: Environmental > Aquatic > Marine > Hydrothermal vents | place: Mexico: Guaymas Basin | collected...
CTTCTATATCCTATAAAATTGTATTTAACTGGAGCAAGAAAGTTTTGGTCAACAAGTTCTGTATATTCAATTTTTTTAACTATTTTTCCTAATAAACCTACTACAAGATAATCTTTTTCATCACTTCTTCCTACTGGAGTAGCTGAAAATCCATATCTTATTACAGCTTTTTTACATTTTAAAATATTTTGACTTAAGTTTTTACTGGCTACAAGGTGGCATTCATCAATCAAAAGGCATTTATATTGATTTAATGAAAGTTTTGGTAAACAAGCTGGAGAGCTTATCATTATTCTACCAGCTTTAAACCCTTTACCATAGTTTATTCCTATTTTAGTTTCTCCAAAAAATTCAATAAACTTTTTAGCTATTTGCTCAAGTAGTAAAGAAGATTTGGGAACTATAACTAATATAGGAATATCTTTTTTTATTGCTTTACAAACAGCTATCATTATAATTGATTTCCCAGCACCAGTGCTTGCTTGTAAAATTCCTCTTGGTTTTTTTAATAATTCTATGATACTTTCTTTTTGATAATCTCTTAAAATATTCCATATTTTATCCTTTTTTAACTGTTCAATATCAATCAAATCTTTATGTATTTCTGGATAATCAACTATTTTTGTAGCTGGTAATAGTCCAGTAAGAATAGTAAAATGATTTTTATTCTGTTTTAATAAAGGAACTTTAACTAACTCTTTATCTTTTTTTCTTCTATTATAAACTTTTCTATAATAAATAAGTTTTTTGCTTAATTCTGTTAAATCTTGTAATTCTTTTTGATTTTGTGCTATAAAAGTTGTAAAGTTGTTATCATATAGAACTTTCATATTTACTATTTACTCTCCTTTTCTGTATTCTCTAATTGCTACTTCAATTTTATTTAAACTTTCTTCTATTTCCCTAACTATTTCAAATAAATCTTTGTGATTTGTTAACTCAAGTAAACCTTTAAGCCAACCAATTATAAAATGAGTTTCATTTACATTTTCAGCTTTTTCAAAATGTTTTAAAATGTTTGTTATAGTTTTAATAAATGGTTTTTTAGCATAGTTGTTAATAAAATCTTTAAATACACTATCATCAAGCAACACATCACCCACTTCATAAGTAACTATAGCTTCTTTGTCCCAAGGACTTGATTTTATTATAACCAAATTTTTTCCATTTTCTTTTCTAATCTCTACTACTTGCATTTTTTATCCCCCTTTTTTTTATTGTTTCTTATTATTATACCATAAATTTAGAAAAAATCAAGAGAAATTTTTATTTTTGGAAAATTTTAATAAAATTTTTAACTAATTCTATCTCTAAATCATTGAATTTAAAATATTCTTTGTAAAGAATTAAATTTAAATCAAAGCAATCTTTACACAACCAGTTCCACCCTAAAATGTTCAATTTATTAAATCTTTTTTTGTTTACAATAGTGAAAAGATAACTTTTCTTATTTTTACAAACAACACATTTTAAGCTATTTGTGTTTTTTATGGCACAAACATAAAACTTTGATAAATTTTTAAAAGGGTAATTCCAAAGCTTAATTTCTTCAAGTTTAAAGAAGCTTATAACATAATCTTGATTTCTTTTTCTGATAACTAAATTTTTAACTTTTATTTTCACTTTAAACTCCTAAAAAGTTTTTCATATTTTCCATCTAGTTCACTTTTAAATATTATGTAAGTTAAATACCATTTGTTTGGAGTTACAGTATTAAAAATCCTTTTAATATATTTTAGTTTTTTAAAAAGTGAAGGATATTGTTTTTTGATTTCTAAATATTTGTTATTAAAGTTAGGAATAGAATTTTTTGTTCTTGTAAATGCTGGAAAAAATTCTTGATTTGTTATTTTACAAATACAATATCTGATAAATTCTATTCCAATAAAAAAGCTTCTTGGTGGATACTGCCTACTGTAGCCATCAGCTATCAATATTCTTTTACCACTTACAAAATTGACTATAAAATCATAGTCAATATCTCTTAAAACTAAATCAAGTCTATTTCTTTCACAATGAGAACTTTGTATTCTAATAAAATTTATGTTATTTAATTGAAAAGGGCTTTTTTTAATGTAATTTAAAACTTCAAGTCCATTTGTAAGATTAAGATAAAATTTATCATAATTAAATTTTGGTAATTCTTGTGGTATTATCCTAACTACTATTATTTTTTGACTTACAGAAATCAACTTCATTTTTTTACTTCCTTTATATTATTTTTACTTCTGAATATTCTTTGTCTTTTTTTACTTTAATAATATGATTTGCAATATCAATAAAACTTTCAATATGGCTTATTAGAATAATTTGTTTTACAAATTTCTTTTCATAAATCATAAGTAGCATTTGTTTTAAATCTTCAATCCTTTTCTTATCAAGATAAATAGTAGGCTCATCAAGGATTATAAAATCAACTTTATACAATCCAAGTAGTGCTAATTTAATAGCCAGAACAGTAGCAACCTTTTGACTTCCAGAGCAAGCATAAATTGGAATACCATTTACATAAAGATTAAAATCTTTATCAAATTCAAGCTCTCCAAGTTCAAAAATTCTAAAAATTTCTTTAATACTACTTTGTTCAAGAGCATGCCACCTTAACTCTCCAGCCAAATTTCTTTTTATAAGTAACTCTTTAAATTTATCTATTTCTTTCATTAAATCTTCAATACTTTCTTTTCTTTCAAGCATTTCTTTATATTCTTTATCTTTCTTTTTTGTCTTAATTATTTCAATTTGCCATTTTAAACTTTTTTTATAGCTTTCAAGTTCTTCAAGTAAATTTTTTAATTCTTCATATTCTTTAACTAGTTTTTCTTCATTTTTTGTTTTTACATTTGCATATTTCTTTAGTATTTTGATTGGCTCAATTTCAAGTGCTTTAATTCTTATTCTTATTATTTCATTTTTAATTTTTTGAAAATCAACCTTTTTATTTTGAGCAAGCATTAAATCAAGTTTTTTCTTTACACTTTCATACAACTTTTCAAGCTCTGTATAAACTTCTGTGATTTCAAGTAGCTTACTATTCAATCCTATTAAAAGATTTTCATATTCTTCAAAATCATCTTTTTTTAATTCTCTTTCACAGTAAGGACACTTTTTCTCTTTTAGTAAACTTTTATACTTGTCAATAGTTTCTTTTATTTGTTTAATTTCACTTTCAACTTCTTTCTTTTTTAGCTTTATTTCATTTAAACTTTCTTTTGTTTTTTCAATTTCATTTAAATTTTTTAAATACTGAAAATAAACTTTTCTCAATTTAGCATATTCATTTAATAAGTCCTTTTTATAAACATATTTTTTCTTTAAATCCAACTTTTCTTTTTCTCTTTCCAATTTTTCAAGATTTCCTCTAGCTTCTTTTAATCTCTTTTCTGTTTCTTCAAGTGATTGTATTAGTTCTTTTTTTTGTTCCAATCTTGAGCTTTCTATCTTTTTTAAGATTAAATAAATTTCACTTTTTTTAGTGTTTAAAAGATTGTAAGTTTTAGTTAAGAGCTTTCCAAAAGCTGTTATGTAATCAAGACTTAAGATATAGTTTAAAAACTCATTTCTTTCTCCAGCAGTCATTTCTACAATATCAAGCAGTTTGCCTTGAGCAGTATAAATAATATGCTGAAAGAATTTTTTAGGAGCAATGTTATTTTCTATGTATTTTATAGTGGCTTCTCTTCCACTTATTTTTTTACCATTATTGAGCAATAAATAATCAGTTGGAGTTTTTCTATATATTCTTTGTATTTTGAACAAATCAGTTATTAGTGTAATAATAGCGGTAGATTGACCATAATAGCAAGTTTCTGTTATTCTTTTTGCTTTAAAACTGTCATTATAAAGAGCAAGATAAATACTTTCTATTAAACTACTTTTACCACTTCCATTTTCTCCAAGAATTAAGTTTATTCCTTCTTTAAATGTAATTTCACTATTTAGGTGGCAAAAAGTATTTTTTAAGTTAAGTTTCTGTAATATCATTTGTTTTCTCCTTTTCTAGTATTCTATTCCTTTTATTTCATATTCTTTTTCAATCAACTTTTTCAAATTTTCTTGAGCTTTTTTAATATTTCCATAATTTTCCATAAAGACTTTTATCAAATCTTTGTTAATGTTATTTTCATTTAGCACATTCCACAAAAACTCTTTTACTTTTTCAAGATTAATTTCTATTTCTTGATTTAACAGTCCATCAACAGCTTTTTTAAACTTGTGTTTAATGTCAAAAAGTAAACACTTTTTTTCAGCAAGCAAAATATCACTCATTGAAAGTTCACTTGGATTTCCAGTATAGAATACAATAGGCTTTAAACTTTCTTCCTTTAAAACTTTATTTAACTCTTTTTTATCTTTAACTTCAATTATTTTTCTTGTAGGAATTAAAATAGGCTCAACATTAATATTATTTTTCTCATCAATTTCCAAAATAAAAACTTTTCTTTCTTCAGTATTTAAAACATTTAGTCTTTCAAGAGAGCCAGGAACAAGAATTTTGCCGTCATAATAACTATTGTGAAAATGTCCTATAATAGACAGTTTAAATTCATTTAAATCACTTTTAAAAATAACTTTACTGCTTTCTTTTAAATAAGGCATTACAGTATTGATATTGCAATGTAAAACTAAAATTGTGTTTTTTGCTTCTAAATCATTTTGGATTTGATATATCTTTTTTCTTAATTCATTATGATTATCTATATAATCAATTCCAGCAATTACTAGCTTATCATTTATTGCAAAATACTCTCTTTTTTTTATTCCAATACTTTCAAAAAAATTAGAAACCCCCCTATCATGATTTCCTTCAATAAAGAATACATTATCAAATACTGTTAAATAGTTAGCATAATAATAAGCTTCAAAGCTTGGCTTTTCATTATCAAATAAATCTCCAGCTACTATAAGTAAATCAATATCTTTCTTTTTCAAAATTTTAACAGCCAATACAAAACTTTTAAAAATATCTTGTCTTTTTTCTTCAAGTCCATAAGGTTTTGCATCAAGGTGGCAATCAGCTAAAATACCTATTTTATAAACTTTACTCATTATATATCTCCTTTTATTTTCTTTCATCAATTATTTCTTCAAATTGTAAAGTTTTATGGCAAAGTTGTAATTGCCATACTTGTTTTGTTTTTCCTTCAATACTATCAAAAAGCAAAATTGATTCTGGTTCTCCAAATAAAGGACACCAATCACCACATACTCTATTTTCTGCTGAAAAATCAGAAGAAAATGTAAATGGACAAAATTGCAATTTATACTTTCCTTTGCGTTTTATTTCTAAAAATCCACTTTTATTGATTTTAGCTTTCATTTTATTCTCCTTTTTAAATATCTCTTTCTCTTATATATTCTTCATATTCCCAATCTTCAATTTCTCCATATCCTTCACAGAACAAGCATACATTATTATGAGGACAAAGGTTTGGATTATTATTTTCTATATGAATACAACAACCATATTTTAACCAAATTTCACAAGTATCACAAATGTTATTGTCTATTACTCCAGTTCCTTTACAAGCTGGACAGATTGGCATTTTTATTTCCCCCTTTCCTTTTTTCTTATTTACTTTTATTATACCATATTTTTAAGATTTATCAAGTTTAAAATTGAGAGAAAACTACTGAAAATTGCAATTTTTGTATTGAAAATAGTAATAAAGAAATTTATTGAAGTATTTTTTAAACTTTTTACAATTTTTTGAACTTTCTCCACAGTAATAATATTTAAGAGCTTTTTCAATATCACTATTTGCTTTTTCAAAATAGTAATTAAAAACATAATTTGTAGCAATTACACAAGCTTCTGGAGTAAACATATCTCTATACTTTTTTATTCCAATTTGTTTTAATTTATCTTTCCAAAATTTCCACTTAATTTGACCACACCCAATTGCTCCAGATTTATTAATAGCAAAAAAATCAAAATGGCTTTCAGTAGTAATAATAGATAGTAAAATTTCTTTATATTTTGTTTTCATTGATTTTTCTACAATGATTTTAATATATTTTTCTGGAATAAATTTTTTGCTAAATTGTATTGCTTTTTGGTATAAACAAGGGTTAATTTTTTGTTTAATTGTAATTTGTTTATTTTTAACATATTTTTTGTTATTAAAGTTGATAAATATCAAGTAATTTCCAATTATAAAAGTAATAAAAACAAGAATAATTCCAATTATTTTTAAAAGTTTTTTTATCTTTTCTTTATTCATTTTATTTTCTCCTTATATTTCTATTTTCCAATTTTCAATTTTAATTTCTTTTATTTTATACTTCTTTTTAATCTTATTAACAATTTCACTTAAGTTTTCATTTTTAGATTTTTGAATTTGATTTTTCAAAATATTCAGAGAAATTCTATTTGGCAAATATATAGTTATAATTTGTTTTTGCTTATCTTTTACTATTTCAAGATTTACTATCTTTTTTCTCATTCTCATACTCCTTTTTAAAATTTAACTTCAAATATAACTTTTTTATTTTTAGCTTTCTTCTTCAAGTAATATTTTCTTTAAAGCTTGATATTTTTCTTCTAAAATTTCTATTTCTTTGCCATCAATAATAATTTTGTGCTTTTTAATAGGTCTGGCATACTTAAAAACTCTACAATTAAACTTTTCTCCTCTTTTAAATTTCTCTATATCATTATACATAACAACTCTATAAGGCTCCTTAGCTCCATCTATATATGCAACATAAATAGCTTTATTCCAAATTTTTTCATCATCACTCACTTCAATCTCATCTCCATACTCAAATGCATATCCCTCAAACATCCAATCCTCCCAAACAAATTCTCCTCCATCTTCTTCTATTAAATAAGAATCATATATTATTCCTTTAATTGTTACAACTTGTCCACAATATTTTCTCTTTTTTTCTGGAAAGATAAGCTCAATTTCAATATTTTTACTTTCTCTTTCTATAGCTTTCCATTGTCTTACTCTTACTTTATCCCCTACTTTAAACTTCATACTGCCACCCCCCTTTATTTTTATTTTTTTAAGCTATTTTTTGAAATATTTTAAGATTTAGTTTTCAAGTATAAATTTTCTTGTTCTTTTATAAAGTAATGCTTTTTCTCTTTGAGTTAAATTATTAATAGCATCAATACAATAATAATCTTCTTTTGAAGTGGGAATTCTATTGATTTTACCTATTCTTTTTCCCCTTCCAGTAAATATATCTAATTGCACACAAAGATAATAATTTTCATTATCATTTTTAAAAATTACATAGTTTATAAAATGCTTTATAGGTTGCCAGCTTTTTATATTCATTTTTTACCCCTTTTTTATCAAATTAATAACTCTGTAAAGGATTTAAATCTCTAATTTCTTTCCAAACTTTATTGAAAAATTTGTTTTCATTTTTCAATAAAGTTTCTTCACAATTATTTAATACATTAAAATAAAATCTTTTCATATTTTCTAAAATTTCATTATCAATTCCTTTTCTAAGGCACTCTTTTTCAAATTCACTTTCAGTAATTTTCTTCTTTCCTACAAATGGTAAATTATCAATGAAAGTTAATTTAAAATTCTCATCAACTTTAAAATTTTCAAACTGTTCAATCTTGTAATTTTGATTATTGTTTTTTATATTTTCTTTTTTACTTTTCTTATAATAAGAAAAAGCTCTATTTTTATAAATAGCATATTTGAGAGCTTGAGCATATCCAATAGCTTTGGCTAATTTTTCAGAATAACCTAATTTCAAAGCTCTACAATACTGTAAAATCATCATTTTGGGAAATCTATTTAACTTTATTTCTTTTTTCATTTTTTATACACCCCCCTTTCTTTGTTTTATAGTGTATTTAAAATTTTATGCAATTTTGATATTTTATCTTTAATTTTATTTTTTATTAAGATTTTTAGATATTCACAATAAAAATTAAGCCCAATCTTTCCTAACCCTGGAGCACTATTACAGTCAAAAACATAAATTTCATTATTATCATCAATAGCAATATCTATTCCAGCAAAATCCAAACCTAATGCTACAGTTGTTTTATGAGCAATTTCAATAGCTTTGTAAGTATATTTATCAAAAATTCCAAAGTTAATATCTCCAATATACTTAAATTTCCAGTTTGTAATTGCTTTATTTCTAATAACAAAACAAAAAGGATTTATTTCATTTAATTCCTTTTCAAAGACTAAAAAAGCAAAATCTTTACTACTATAGTTAATAATATGAACTCTTAACTCTCTTTTTATTCTAATAGGCTTGCTGAAAATAACTACATTTTGTCCTAAATCTTGAAGTCTTTTAATATCACTTTCTGAAAAACACAAAACAATTCCTTTACCAGCATAGCTATTTTTGGTATATACAAAAATAGGATAATTTATTTTATTTATATCTTCTTTGAAAATATATGGATTTTTAATATTATTATCATTTAAAATTTTAGCAAAGCTAATTCTGTCAATAGCTTTATAAATACTGTTTCTTTTATTTATTTCAATTAAAGATTTGTCAATTTCTAGTTGACTTCCATATCTAATTAAAACTTCAACATTTTTTAATTTCTCATTCAACTTCAAATCATTTTCATTTAATTTTATTATGTTTAGATTTTTGGCTAAATTTTCAGCTGTTTCTTTTGCTACACCATTATACAGAATTCCTATCATTTTTTGTTCTCCTTTTTGGTAAAGGCTTAATATTTCTTAATCCAGCTCTTACTCTCATTAAATCACAATAAAATATAATTCCACTATCAGTTAAGTATTTTTCATTATTATCCAAAATTTCAAATATTTCATCAGCAATATTACATAACTCAAATAATTTTTCTCTTAATTTTTTTCTAGTTTTCTCTATTTTTTCCTTTTTTTCTATTATCATATTCTAGCTCCATTATTTTAATTTAATTTTTCTTTATTTCTCAAATCCTCAAATTCTACTATTAGATATTCTTTTCTAAAATAATCTGAAAAGTAGCTAGCAATAATTTCAGAGATTAAAAAATCATAATAAATTTTTTCTTCAATATTTTTATCTTTAAAATATTTTTCTTTAATTTCTTTGATTATATCTTCAATTTTTTCTTTATTTTTGTCAAAAATAAGATAAATTTCATTTTCAAGTTTCTCTAGCTCTTCTATTAAAAGATTTTTATTCATAACAATAACACCTTATCTTTTTATTATTAAACATAATTTCCTTTACTGGAGCAATTGGAATATTTTCAAAAACTAAATTATTAACAAAATATAACCAAGCTTCAATTTCTTTGTTTTTATTTAATAAAATAACTTTAATTTTTTCTCTTTTGTAAAAAAATGGGTGTCCTTCTAATTTATCACAATCGTAAAGTGTAAACATATCAACTTTATACAATTCTCCAAAAATATTTAACTTTTCAATGTTTTTATATAAATTACATTCCTTAATAACATAAGGAATACCACTTGAAAGCATAATATATTTGTCTTTTGTAATAGCTTTTCCTAAAAATTCAGAGAATTGTAATAATACATTATTTCCAAAATTTCTTTTTAGTGTCCCATAAACAAACAAGTAGTTTTCTTTTATTTTACTCACTATATTATAACCTCCTTTATTTTTTTATATAAAAATAAAATATCTATCATATTCAATCAATTTTATATAGCCTTCCTTTTCTAATTCTTTAACAAGCATTTCATAATCCCAATCCCAAATACCATTTTTTTCAAAATTATTTACTATTTCCTTAATTTTTTCTTCCATTTCAATTTCACTTAAATTTGTTTCAGCTAAAATTTGCCAATTAATATCATTATCATTTGGGTCTTGTAAAGTTATTAGTTTTAACATTTTCAACCCCCTACTTATTTTTGCAAAACTTTTTAATTTTTTAAAAATTAAGACTTCATTAATTCCAAATTTTAAAAATTTACCATTTTTTAATTTCTTCTGTTAATTTTTTGATAATTGTCTTTCTATCTTCATTATTATAATTGTCTAAACATTCAATATTAAACCAGCTATCAAAATAATTTATGAAAGGATTAAAATTTTCTAATAATTTTTCACTTAAATTATTTGGCAAATCTTTTGCCAAATCACTTATTATTTCATACATTATAAAATAAATTAACTGATTAATAAAATTTTCCAAATCTACTTGTGAAAAAATATCTTTAAAATTTTCCCAATTAATTTCTACATTTAAATTATTTGCCATTTTATATAAATTTATAACTTTTTCAATATCTTTATAACTACAATTAAAAATTTCTGTAAAAAATGTTTCTAAATTTTCAAGTCTTTCTTGAAGTCCTTTTACTTTCTTTTCCATTTTCCTTTCCTCCTTTCTCTTTTCTTTCTTTTTTCTTAATTATATTATACCATAATTTTAAAATTTGTCAATACCTTTTAAAAATAAAAAATAAAGTTTTAAAAATCAAATTTATTTTCTTATAGAACAAAATTAAAAGCAAAATTAAAAATTTTGAAAACCAATTTTCAATTTTACCAGAGAAATTTTGAAATCCTTAATTGTGAATTTTAAATTTTTATTTTTACACTAAACATATAAAATTTTATTTTTATATCCATATAAATTTATTTGTTTAATAATTTTAGAGTTATTTAAATTTTATAATGATTTTGAGTTTAAAATAGTTTTAAATAGCTTTTATTTTTTAAAATAAGACTACTGTAAAATTTTTTATAGTATTTAATACTTTAAGAGTTTTCAAAATGGGATTATAAGTCAAAATGAAAGGAATTTGTAGGGATTTTAAAAGTAAAATGAAAATAGAATTTTGAATTTAAAGCTTGTTATTTAAAAGATTTTAAGAATAAAAAAAAAATAAGAAAAAATTAAAGAAAAGTTTTTCTTTTATCAGCATATTTATATTATACCACAAAATCCAAAATTTTCAAGCTTTATTAAGCTTTATTGATTAAAGTATAACTTTTTGTTATATGAAAGTTTAATTGAATAGTTATTACTTTAAAATAGTTTTAAATAGCTTTTATTTTAGCTTATAAGACTGTAGTAAAATTTTTTATAGTATTAATACTTCAAGAGTTTTTAGAGTAGTCTTATAAGCTAAAATAAAAGGAGTTTTTTAAGTCTTATGTATTATGAATTTTAGCAGTAAAAATAAAATTTTATATTTTTTTGAGTTATATATCTGAAATTAAATTTTAAAAAAATAAAAAAGGGCTTGCTAGCTAGCAAGCCCTTCAGAAAACTGAAATTTTTTACTTTTTTAATGTATTATATAATTTTCTTTTTTTATACCAATTACAAATTTCTCTATTTTTTCCTTCTTAAAATTGTATATTTCTTTAATAAACAATTTAAAAAATGCACTTAAAAAATCAAGGTTAATACTTTTTTTTATAATAAAATCAATTGGTAAAATTATATAATTTTCTTTTAAAAGTTCTTTTTCTACCATTTTAAAAATCCCCATAATTTCTATACCAATTATTTGAATATCTTTTAATATAATTTAAGCTATAATCATAAATCCAGCTTAAATTTGACACTATTAATCCTTTATACTTTTCAAAGTTTCCAAATTTATAAATTTTCTTTTCATTTTCCAATACAATACAAATTCTACTTGAATTTATCAATTTTTTGAAAAATTTACTATTAATAAACTTTATCAATTGTTTTTTATTTAAATTTAGACTACTAATTAACTCCGCTAATTCTTGTGTATCACTTTTAATATCATTACCCAATTCCCAAATTGTTCCATTATGAAATAAATATCCAATTCCAAGTAAATTTTTCTTTTTATTTTTAATATAAGTAAATTTAAATGGGTGTGTTAATTTTTCATTTGTCAATCCTTTACTTGTCAACCTCCAGTGAATAATCAATTTTTTATACTTATTTTGACAATAATCTACAAAATCCCACCCTAATTTTTTATCCATAATACCTTTAATACATATCCATTTTTTCAAATTGCTGTCCCAATATGTCAATCCCAACCCATCTGAATTTTGATTCCAAATTTTGTCAAAATCTTTTTTTGTAATAATTAAATTTTTATTTTTTTCTTTATCTACTATAGCTATTAAACACATATTTGCACCTCCTTTTATTTTTTGTTTTTATTCTATAACAATATAATTTTCTTTTAATTGTTCTATTTCATTATCAGTTAATAGCTCAAATTTTCCTTTAATCCATTCATTAATCCAAGTATAAGAGCCTTGTAATAATTTGTAATAATTATACTTCTTTTTTTCTACTTCTCTTAATATAAAGAAATTCTGACAATAGTCCTTCATAGAATTTACAAAGTGTATGTTTTTTTCTATAAAATAAAACTCTTCAGAGCCTAAATTTTTTGCAATTTTCTCGTTTTCACAATATTTTTCTATTTCTTTATAACTTTTAATTAATACACAATCACCAATTTTATAATCTTTGCAATTTTCAATTAACACTAATTTTTTATTTTTAATCTTTTTCAATTTATTTTCATTATACTTTTTTAAATACTCAATTCCTTTTTCAAAATCAATTTTCTCAATCTTTTTAATTCCAAATAAACTTTTAATAAGCTTAATTTGTTTATCCTCACTACAATTAATAAAATTTTTTCTAAATTCTCTATTTAATCCTACTGTTAACATATTAAAATATAAAAAGAAGTTAATAAAGAATTCTTTATAATACTGTTGGCAATAGCTATTAAAAAGACTTAAATAGCCTAAGTGTCTAATACTTATATACCCTTCTTTTAATCTATTTAATACTTTATCAATAAAAAAATTAAACTCAATTTTATCTGAATCATTACTACTACTGCCATAAATAGCAATAGGATAATACCACTTAACTAGATAAATTTTTCCTTTCAAATAATCATCGGGGTTCACAAATACTGGAACAATTTCTTTTTTCAATTTATCACAATTTATTATAAAATCTTTATAATTATCTTTTTGATTATACTCAAATAAAATTCTATAAATCATACACTTTTTAATTTTTTTATCCAAATTTAAATAATTAATTATAATATCTTTATACTTTTTTATCTTATCAATTGTATCAATTGGTAAGATTATATCTTTTTTTATCTTATTTTTTTCCATTTCTATACTCCTTTTTTCAGTTCTTTTAAATATTTTTGATTGTAATATCTATAGTAATTATACAATAAATAATCTATTTTCTTATAATTATTAAAATTTACTTTATCCACCTTTTTTATAATATCACAAAATTTCAAAATAAACTTTAATAGCCACTTTAATTGACAATAATTCACTACTTTACACAATCTAAACTCAATTGTATTTTTTAGTGTATTATTAATAAAAAAATATCTTGAATCATAATCATTTACTTGACAATAGCTATTAAATTTTCTACCAAATAAATCATAATTATCATATAAATACTCAATAAATTTACTCTCTTCCTCAGCAAAATACTCTTTTAAATATCCCCAATTATTCCATAATTTACTATTCTTTTCTCTGTCAATAAAACTAAAATGAATATGACTGCTTACTAATTTAGAATCATATTTATACTTTTTATACATTTCATAAAATTTTTTTAATACATATCTGAATCTATGAATATTAAAAATAGGACTTTTAAATTCACCGAAATCAATACTTCCGTCATAACATAATTTAAACTTATAATAAAATAAAAATGCTTTTAATTTATCAGCAATATAATCAAACTCCAGTTCAATTCCTAATCTAATTTTATCATTATCTTTAATGTAGTTATAATCATTTTGAGTAGAATAATCAGCCTTATAATCAAGACAATCTAAACAATAGTATTTATTATGATATTTAACCAGTGAATCTTTATAATACAATCTTTGACAAATATCACACCTTTTATAATCTCTTAGACAATCTGAATTGAAGCCTTTTATAACTAACATTACTTAATTCCCTCACTAATTATATCAAAAATAGCTGGAATAAAAACAAATCTGAAAATTAATGATAAAACTAAAAATACTAAATTACTGCCAATAATATAAATTCCTTCAATAAATATTT
>Ga0256842_1002280_pt1 | contig 14015 bp, 10 predicted proteins | sample 4559240metaG_FD_185973 | JGI IMG/M metagenome (GOLD analysis project Ga0256842, IMG submission 185973) | Hydrothermal vent microbial communities from Guaymas Basin, Mexico - 4559-240 | ecosystem: Environmental > Aquatic > Marine > Hydrothermal vents | place: Mexico: Guaymas Basin | collected...
TCAAGAGCATGAGTTTTGTCTTGTCCTCTTTGAGCGCGGTATATATTATAATATCTAAGTAATGCTTGATCTTATTTGGATCAAAACCATATGAAACAAGTAATCCATAATAATAATTCTTAGGCTTACTAAGATATTTATGGACTTGTGGCTGAGTGATCTCTAGAAGCCGAGAGATCCTTCTCTGACTAAATCCTCTCTCAGATAATTCATGGGAAATAATACCCTTTAGTGGAGGAATTATTATTCTAGCAGCTATCTCTTGAAGTAGCAACCCCCCTCAACTATAGTTCTAGATTCTCTCCATATTCTTTTGACATTAGCGGTTTTTCAACTTTACTAGTCTTTTGCTTCAGCCCTGTTTCTATTTTTGAAGCAATCATTTCAGCTAGTGATATGATCTCTTCTAATACAAGGATTTCTTCATTAAAGATATCTTCATATGCCATCATTTCTTCGAGTATAGCCACTATCTGGTCTAATTCATTAAATACTATTTCTCTAAACACTTTCTTATCAATGGCATTTAAGGTATTTTTGAAAGACAGTCTTCTCAATGTTGTGAGAATCCTAGATGGTTCTAGGCTCTTATACTTGATTAGTAACAGTCTAAGTTTTGGCTCATTAACTTCAGTACTGCCAGAGTATTCTAGTAGTGCTCTCCTAGTAGTTTCTAAGTCAACAAATGTCCACCATTTCTGATTACTACTAGAATATGATTTTTCTATAATTCCATATTCTTTCTCGAGTATTCTCAAGAGATTTGCTGGGTTATAGTTTATGCCTAGTTTTCTTAGCTTAAATACGAGGTATTTAAAACTAAAATCTCCAAGTCTGTGATCAATATTTGGGTCAAGGGCTATTTCAAGAGCTGTTTTTAAAACTATAAAACCCTTATCGCCATAATTGCTTAGAAACTCTAGAACTCTATACTTTATAGTAGTGTCTATTTTCACTACAAACCCCACTTTTATTCTCGATAATTAGGTATATATTAAGTCTTTGAGATAATTTTAAATACTGATGCCATGATTCCAAGTAATATTACTGTATTACCGAGATCCATTATAGGTTAAATGAAGGTATTTGAATATGAATAAGATTATTCTAGAAGTTAGGGATCTGCACAAGATTTATGATAATCGTGTACACGCGGTGAAAGGGATTTCGTTTAATGTTTTTGAAGGAGAAATCTTTGGCTTGATCGGTCCTAACGGGGCTGGTAAAACAACTACTTTGAGAATGATCGCTGGATTATTGAAGCCTACTAAGGGTATAATATTGCTAGAAGGAATGAATGTTTTATCTGATCAAGAAAGAGTTAAGAGTTTAATAGGGTATCTCCCGGAGGAGGCTGAGGTGTATCCGAGGCTAACGGGAATGGAGCATATACGTTTCTATGCCAAGCTCTATGGTCAAGATAATATTGATGAAATGGTTAACTATGCTGTAAAAATTAGTGGGCTCGGAGAAAAATTGAGAGAAAAAGCAGGGGCTTATAGTAAAGGTATGAAAAGGAGATTACTATTAGCAATAGCATTAATGCGTAAACCCAGGCTTGCAATATTAGATGAACCAACTAGCGGATTAGATGTTTATGCCTCTGTTAAAGTTAGAAAACTTATAAAGGAATATGTTAAAGAAACAGGCTCGGCTGTAATACTCAGCAGTCATAATATGTTAGAAGTAGAATATCTGTGTAATAGGGTTGCATTCATATATAATGGTAGAATAATAACAACTGGTTCTCCTCGTGAACTAGTTAAGAAATATGGAGTTGAAAATCTTGAAGAAGCATTTGTAAAAGCTCTCGAGGAACAAAAGCAATGAAGACAAGGCTTAATTATTTGAAAACACTTATTTGGAAAGAATTGCTGGATCTATCAAGAGATAAGAAAACAATATTTACAAGCATACTTCTTCCGCTCGTGATGCTTCCACTTATTGGTTTGCTTAGCTTGGCACTTGTATCAGAACAGCCTGTGAGAGTTGCGGTGATAGATCTTGATAATAATACTTATACCGATCCGTACCTCAATATAACATTTTCTTCTAAATGGGTATTGAATAACATAACATATTATTTGAAGAAATATGGGTATATCGTTAATATAAGCCATAGTACCGATATATTATATGATCCCAGCATTGATCTCGTAGTAGTAATACCGAAGGGATTCAGTAAAAATGCTACAAGTTTAGATAATGTAGCACGAGTCATAATTTATAAGAAAGCAGGTGTACAAGCAGCAACAAGAGCTGAATCCACTATAAGTAGTGTCCTCAACTACTTATCATATAGGTTATCAAATGAGAAAATATCTTCAATTGCTCGCTTATTAAATGTAACGATAATCCCGGATGCTATTAGAAATCCGGTTCAATCGAAGACAGAAATAGTAACTATTCATGGAACACCTGCTCAGCCCGAAATCGAGATGAAGAACATGTTTGCAAGGATCTTAGTACTTGGTCTAAGTTTCGTTATAGCCCCAGCAGCTTCTTTTGTTATTGATGGTATTATAGGAGAAAGAGAAAGGAAAACAATTGAAATGCTATTAGCGAGTCCAGCACCCGTAACTAGTATAATATATTCAAAAATGATAGCTGCTACGGTCCTTGGATTAATAACTGCGATTGCTGATGCTATGGGCCTCGTAGCTTATATGTTCCTCTTTAGTCTTGCTACAGGTATACCATTTGGTCTAGTAATTGATCCAATGATTCTCTTGGTTCATTCAATAACTTCTTTCTTCACAATCTTGTCAACAATAACAATATCTCTACCATTTATTACTAGAACCAGAGGAATAAGAACGGCTTCAAACATAGCTAGCATAGTTACAACGATCGGAATAGTATTCTTCTTTACAGGCTTTATGATTGACTATATACGTTTACCTCCAAGTATTCTTTATCCCTTGTACTTAGTACCATTTACACACAGTATACTAGTTATTCAATCATACATTGTAGGATATTACCTAAGAGCAATACTACACGGATTAGTCTTAGCAATAAGTAGCGTGATCCTATTATTCCTTACTGCAAAAACAATAAGCACAGAGAGATTATTAGTTGCTCCACTATAATATATTTAGATTGATGATGAGCCCAGGCGACACAGAGCCACATTAATAAAAGGCTATGAAGTATTCAGCCTTAACTGATCAATTTTATAACCAAGATTTTTTAGCTAGGCATACTCATATAAAGATGCAAACTAAGAATTCGATATAAGTAATTATATCAGGTGAATGCCTTGGTGTTTGTATCTCATTATAAAATTGTGCTCGCATCAAACGAGAATGGAATAATAGATCCGAAAGCTGTTTCAGAAAAACTCGGTTTAAGCATTTCAACTGTTAAAAAATACATAAAGAACCTCGAGAACGAGGGCCTCATAATATATAAAGATGGAGTATTCAAGCTAACAAATAAAGGAGAAGCCTTAAAGAAGAGCCTATTAAAACTAAGAAATAAAGCAGAACAAGGAATTAGCCCTTATCTAGTAACAGAACCCGATACTGGAGTTCTAATCCCCTTATCGATCAAGAATTATGAACAATTGTATGTTGTTATTAAATATGGACTTGCTCCAAGAAATATACTTGAAGAACACTTCAGGAGAGGATATTTAGCTAAGTGGATAAAGGAAGTTCTTGGCGATGAGTATTTTGCCAAACTTTATAGCGAGGGAAAGATCAAAACGTTAGATGATCTCAAAAACTATATTAAGAACATGATTAAACTCATCAAATGATTATAATGATATATATCATAACTTTGGAGTATTGCTTAAAAGTCATGTGATAAAATTGGAGAAGTTCGAACCAATAAAGATAGAAGAAACTATTAGAAGTAATCTACCTAAATTCCGCTGGTGGCCTCGAGAAGCTTTATCAATAGAAAAGGTCCGTATAGCTTATGCCAAGTTTGTTAATGATAAGTATCTTATAACTCTTCTTAAACACAATAACTATTTGTTCTATGTTCCATGGCTAAGTCTTCATAGAAAGGATGAAAGATTAGGAGACAGGTATATCAGACTAAATAATCTATATTTGTATGAAGCGGAATTCTTTCCAGAGTATTTCGATTTATTGGAATACGAGGAGTACATGTATAAGGAATATAGTAAATTATTTGGTAAATCAATCCATGCGGAACCATTAACTCTTGAATCAACTAATATAGTTGCAAAACATGTTCTCAACACTGGTTATGAAGTAGTTGTTAAAAGCTATAGGCTCTTACCGAGAATAAATTACGAGCCACTAATGATATCTAAGCTTGCTGAGGAAGGGTATAAACATATACCGTTACTCTATAGAATATATAATTTAAAAGAAGAAACAGTGACATTAATAACGCAGTATGTTCACGGAGACGGCGATGGAGGATATCCTTTCTATACATCATACCTAAATGCTTTAAGGACAAGATCTATGAGAAGTAGGAACGCCTATAGACTCGGCCTAGCTAGTAAGCTTGGTATAATAATTGGGGAAATGCATATTTTTCTTAATAAAAAGACAGAGAATGAGTTTTTCGGGCTAGAAGAAATCAGTAATGAAGACGTTTCGAGATGGAGTAAAAGAGTTAAAAAAAGGTATAGTGAGATTTTACGTGTTTTTGATAAGATAATCGAAGGATCTGAGGGAGAAGATAAGAAATACTATGAGTTCTGGAAAAACATTTTCTTGCAATCACAAAAACTTATAGACAATATTGACTACATATTTAGCGTGTTTGAAAACGCTTGTAAAGCTAGGATACACCAAGACCTGCACCTAGGCCAAATGATCTATATTGATAAAACAAATGATTTTATAATCACCGATTTTGAAGGCGAGCCTGGTAGAAGTGAGGAGGAGAGAATCGAGAAAGAACCTCCTATAAGAGACATAGCGACAATGATAAGGAGTTTCCAATACCTTGCTTTCATGGCATATCTTGAAGCACGTAATAAGAGTCTTGATGTTGTTGCTAGAAAATTATTGAAGAATGATGTTACTTGGGAATGGCGCATGAGACATTCTCTCAGTATGTTATTATCATATATAACTATTACATCTAATCCCGACATTCACTGTTTCAAAGACAAAATGGTCCTTGTAGAGCACTATAATAATGTATTAATGCCTTGGCTTATTGAGAGAGCATTATATGAAATAATGTATGAGTTAATGTATCGTCCAAAATGGGTTGCAGTACCTATAATTGGCTTACTAAACCCAGCCATACCCGTTAATATTCCTTAAGGTATTAGTTATATTATTCACCATAGATAATTTATGATGGTGAAGATTATTTGACAGATATTGTTTTCATGTTTGAAGTCCATCAGCCTTACCGACTTGATCGAAATGCTTACAATAAATTATTAGAAAAAGCCCTCAGAGGTAGTTTAGAACCACACGATCTCGAAGACGCTATTTTTGATAACGGGCTCAACAAGCTTGTGATGGAGAGAGCTTCTAGGAAATGCTATGTTCCAGCCACAAAGATTATCTTAGAAAACATCTTGAGGTATAAGAATACGAGTAAACCATTTAAGGTGAGCTTCTCTATAAGTGGAGTATTCATTGAACAAGCCAAAATGTGGGCACCAGAAGTTATTGATTTGTTTATTAAATTGAGAGAAACAGAAATGGTCGAATTCATTGAACAAACTTATTATCACAGCTTAGCAGCGTTCATGCCTCTTGATGACTGGGCTGAGCTGAGAGAACAAATAGATGAGCACAAGAGAATAATTAAGGAGACATTTGATTATGTTCCGCATTCTATTGAAAATACAGAATTTACATATAATAATGATATAGCGTGGCTGTTTGATAAAATGGGTTACAAGGTTGTTTTGACCGAGGGTGTAGATTGGGTACTTGGGTGGAGATCGCCTAATTATGTCTACAAAGCATATAATAGTGAAATAAAGGTTTTAATGAGAAATTATAGATTAAGTGATGACGTAGGCTATAGGTTTAGTGATCGTTCATGGGATCAGTACCCATTAACAGCTGATAAATATGCTTCATGGCTAGCAGCTACTCCCGGCGATGTCATATTTCTGGCAATGGATTATGAGACATTTGGTGAACATCATTGGCCTGAAACAGGCATACATGAGTTCCTGAAATGGCTTCCCGGAGAAATACTCAAATATAAACACTTAGAGACCTCGACGCCTAGTGAAGTAATTAACAAATATCCTGTAAGAGATAGAATTGATGTTCCTCCATGGTCTACTATTAGCTGGGCTGATGAAAGAGACCTAAGTGCTTGGCTTGGAAACCAGATGCAAAGAAATGCTTTCAAGATATTAACAGATCTTAGACCTTATGTGAAAGCATTAAATGATCCCGAGATAATACGTATATGGAAATTATTAACAATAAGCGATCACCTATACTATATTGCTACAAAGTTTGGTAGTATAGAACAAGTCCATAGCTACTTTTCACCATACAAGAATGCCCCTGATGCTTATGCTATATATGTGCAGGCACTGAGTTTGTTAGCAGGCATGATCTCGGAGAAAATATATGAGAAAAGATATGTTATTGCAAAGAGACTAATCCTGCCCAAGGATAAAGCATTCTACTTTATGAAACCAACTGGTGAATACACTGGATATGTAGCTCGTACCTTATCAGAATTCATAGAATTACTAGAGAAAGTCCCTGATGACTCCTTCTTATATCATCTAAGAAGAAGAGATTTTCAAGCCTGGTTAAGAAGTATTTATGGATTAGACGAGCTAGCTAATGAGCTCGACAATATATCGAAATTATCTGAGTCTGTTGAGGAATTAAGAAGGAAAACCCTAAAGTTACTCAAAGATTTTTATCACAATAACTAAGTATATTTGATAACTAAAGCATAGAAGGATGATAAGGATTGGGTAAAATAAACTTTATATTTGCTATTCATTTTCATCAACCAGTTGGGCAGCTTAGATGGATCAATGATAGAATATATGAGAGATCATATAAGCTATTACTTGAAATATTTGAAAAATATGCTGACTTGAAATTTACCGTACATATCAGCGGCCCCTTATTGTTATTTCTTAATGAATATTATCCTGAGTGGATTAATAGAATAGCTAAACTCGGAGATCTTGGCACAATTGAGTTTTTAGCTGGAAGTATGGGTGAAGCGATTTTACCAATTCTTCCATCAGAGGATAGGTATTACCAAGTAAGGGAGTATATGAGATACTTCGAGAAATTATTTGGTTATAAGCCTAAAGGTATGTGGCTTCCCGAAAGAGTTTATGAGCCAAGCTTGCCAGAGGTATTGTCTAAGAATATGATTGAATATGTTTTTATAGATGACTCAACATTACAACGCGGGGGTCATTCAAGCGATAAAGCATATTATTCCTGGTTAACAGAAGAGAGTGGTCGAACACTAAAATTATTCTTTATAGATACTGGTCTAAGATATGTTCTTCCATGGAGTAGTAGTGAAGAAGTGTTTAATTATATTCTGTCTAAATCAAGTGAGGAAGGAGACAGAGTTATTGTTTGGGGTAGTGATGCTGAGAAATTCGGTGAATGGAAAGACCCTGACTGGGCGTGGAATTGGCTTAATGATTTCTTATCAAAACTACGTGAACGAAATGATATATTACTTGTTCATCCACGAGATTACTTGAAAGAACATGGTGTAAAGGGATTAATCTACTTACCAAGCGGTAGTTATGATAAGATGCTTGAATGGAGCCATGGCTTCTTCAGGAACTTCTTGATAAAATATGTTGAGAGCAATAATATGCATAAGAAAATGTTATGGGTTAGGAAAAAACTGAAACAAGCACCAGAAGTAGCTGATATAGCTTGGAGAGAATATCACTTAGGACAATGTAACGATGCTTATTGGCACGGATTGTTCGGCGGAATATATTTGATCCATTTGAGACAAGCTATTTATGAAAAATTCATCAGAGCAGAGAAATTTGCGGAGGAAACTATTGATTATTATAGAGATAAGAACCTAGTCTTCAACTATGTTGACTTTGATTATGATGGTAAAAGAGAGGTTCTTGTTGAAACACCTAGGTATAATATCTATATTAAACCTGATGATGGTGGCACTATATTCGAGTATGATTACAAAGAAAAAAGCAAAGAACACAATATACAGAATACTATGACTAGATACATGGAACCTTATCTAGAAAATACAGGTTTTATACCAGATTGGTACAGGAGGGTTAGTTCAAGGATTCATTTATGGTCCCCTGATACAGGATTAAATGACTGGATTAATAATACACCGTTTAAGGATCAAAGCGACCTAGCATTGAGGAAATATGGCGTGATCATTACTAGGGATCATAAAATTATTCTTAGAACGCTTGGAGGACACTACGTGTATGGGTTAAAACCTGCAAAAATACTTGTCGAGAAAACTATTGAGTTCAAAAACAATGGAATATCCACCAATTATAAATTAGTTAATTATGGCGAGAGACCTGTAGATACCTTAATAGGTATAGAATACCATGTTTCACCCAAAATAGATCTGATTAACAAAGATAGCCCTATTATTTACAGGATAGAGTCAGAGGAGAAAAAAGTAGAAGAGCAATGGAGAGGCATAGGTAGGAAAATAATTGTTGAAAGTAAGGTGTTCCCAGACATAGTTCTTGAATCAAGTGATAGAGAAAACGAGATCTGGGTTTCTCCACTAAATAGCTTAGCTAGAACCGAGAAGGGATTAATGAAAGTATTTCAAGGAATAGCAATAATGTTTGTCAAGAAAACAGTACTCAAACCAAAAGATGGGTATAGTGTTAGAATAAATTGGTTTATTGGGGAGAATCTTAATTGAGAATATGGCTCTTGTCTTTTGAATCAAAGTACACTAGAAAAGTGGGAGGATTAGCTGAGGTACCACCTAGTCTAGCATATGAATTAAATAAACTAGGACATGAGGCCTACGTAATTGTTCCCAGTCATGGATTTGTTACATGGAAAAAGAATGAACTAAGACTTGTTTTCGAAAATAAAACAGTATATGGTAATATTGAAGTATACATTTATGATAAACCCGAGGTACCACACATTATTATTGGTGGTGGAGTCCTAGAAGATCCCGAGGTTTATTCCCCTAGGACAATGTATGATAAGATAAGGCTTTTCAGTACGGGACTTAGGCTATATGTTGAACATCTCCTCGAGAAAAATATTTTCCCAGACATAGTTCATGGTAATGACTGGCATAGCGTCCCCGTTATTATAAGTTTGAAAAGTGTACTAGATATTCCATTAGATAAGAAAAAGACAAAATATATTTACCAGATCCATCTCCTCTCTAAGCACAAGTTTTCGTTAGAAGATATATCCAGTAATATTGGCGTCGATCAAGAAACTGTTGTTACCGGAACATATGGTGCTCGCACGATCAGAGAATACTATGAACTATCAAGCGGCTATGCTGATAGACTCGGAGGCTTATTATCCGATACTGTTGTCACAGTTAGCAAGAACTATGTACGAGAAGTGATCCGTAGAATAGGCTTAGATCTTGAGAATAGAATTGACTATATACCTAATGCTTCTCCATGGAAGCTAGATGATGTAATCAAAGAGGTCGCTATATATCATAAAGATAACATAATACAAAATATTCTTAGTAATGAAAAGATGGTTTTGGAAAACAAACATGTACTCAGAGATTATTTATTAAGAAAAGCTATCGGAAACCTACAAGAAGATGAACCAATCATACAGTTGTCTAATATACGTGAACTTATTTACAAAATAGATATTCCTCCATTCATTGGTAAAGGCAAAGTTGAAGCATTCAAAGACTATGGGCCTTTAGTATTAATGACGGGTAGACTTACTAGACAAAAAGGCTTCCACTTACTATATAAAGCAATAGATCAGCTTGTCCAGCTTTTGCCCGAAATAAAAATACTCGTATTAACTCTTCCTGTTTGGGGAAGTGAACAGCTTATTAATGATATGGTTGAGTTAGCAATCCTATATAGAGAAAATGTGAGAGTAATCCTAGGTATTGCGAGAAGCATTTATAAATTAGCCTATCTTGCTTCTAATGCATTACTTGCTCCAAGCTTATACGAACCCTTCGGCTTGATGGCTCTTGAAGCGATGGCTGTAGGAACCCCGGTAGTAGCTAGTAGAACAGGGGGCTTGGCTGAAACAATACTAGATATTTTTGAACACGGAGTCCTTGGTACAGGACTACTTTTTGAGTCTGGAAATATAGAAGAAATGGTGAATAGGATCGTTGACTTAGTATTGTTGATCGAGTTGGCGAGGTATAGGGAGTGGAGTAAAGAATGGTTGAATGTCTTATATAGAATAAATAATGAGAGAATTATAGAACTCATTTTGTCTAATCCGAAAGCCCCTAAACTTATAATGGATTCTTGTATTAGGAGGTCACTAGACTATAATTGGAGGAATTCTGCATTAAAAGCACTAAAGATTTATGCGTGATTAATATTTAGAAGCGGGTGAATTAATTGGTTAACCTAAATGATTATGTTTCAATTATCCATCCACAGATAATAGATGGTATAGAAGCCTATCTTGTATTTGATAAACCAGCTTATCGAATAGGTTCTATGGTCAAAGCTGTTGTTTTATTAAGAAACCATGGATCGTCCCAAAGTATTGATGTAAAGATAGTCGAGTCTTCAAATAATGCGGTCTTGACAGATAAATTAATGATAGGAGAAGGTGAGCTAGTTACTAAAACTTATGATTTACCTATCGGTGACAAAGAAGGTGTTCATGAGTTCAAACTAGTTATCAACAATAAAGTATATGATACGACAAAGACCATAATACGTGACCCAAGTAGTAGGAAGCCATTGTATTTAACAATAGTATGGCATCATCATCAAGCACCCAATTACACACCTGATGGTAGGATTCATTCGCCATGGGCATATATTTATGTCTGGGGTGAACAGTTAAAACCATACGGTAAGGGGCCATATAATTTCCACGCCGTAATATTGAAGAAGCATCCTCACTTCAAGGCTACATATAATTTAAGCCCTAGCTTACTCTATCAGTGGAGACTAGCCATAGAGAGAGGAATAGAGTTTATAGATGGTAAAAAATATGATCCTTCAACTCCCGAAATAATGTTGGTTAAAGAGACGCTGGACTCCTATATCGATTCACTTAATCGGGGTCAGATCGACGTATTAACAAGTATATATGCTCATACAATAGCCGGGTTTTTAACCGATGTTATGAAAGCACACGATATAGTGTATGAGGAAATCGCTTATGGGAAAAAGATAACAGAAGAAACTATGGGTAGTTCGTACGAAGCACAGGGAATATGGACTCCTGAAATGGCTTTCTCGATGGATTTAATTCCAATATATTACGATAATGGTATCAGATACACTGTTCTAGACGAAGTTCATCACTTTAACCATGCTGAAGGAGATAAGAACAGCATATATGAACCGTATATAGTTGTTGATACATCTTCTGGAAAATATATTTACGTATTTTTTAGAGACTCTGAGTTAAGCAATATCATGAGTTTTAATAATAATTTCTATAACGAAATACATGCTTGGAGAAACGCTTATGAATATAGTCTTCGAATAGCATATAAGTGGTTTATTAAAGAAGCTAAATCTCTAGTTATAGCTCTTGATGGAGAAAACTGGATGATCTTCTCTAAGAATCCTCCGGCAACAGCCATATTTCTCGACAAGCTAGCTATTTACCTCGAGACATTACAAGATATGAGTTTCTTCAAGTTATCAACCCTAAGAGAAATAATGGAGAACATTCCGGCATCCAAGGTATTAACAAATATTCCGACAAATACATGGTTAGGAACATTTAGGAAGTGGAGAGGAGAAAGACAAGAACATGAACAGTATTGGGTAAGAGCATACGAAATATATAGGAAGATCAATTGTTATGAGAAACTCATTGGCGGGAAAGACCAGGATAGTAGAAGAGCTAGATGGTCTTTATGGCATGCTCTTGATAGTGATTACTGGTGGGCAGAGTTCTGGTCACCTAGTATCATAAATATGTGGTTGGCAGAAGCTAGAAACATAGTAGAATCTAATTTGAAGAAAGTACGCATTAGAGAAGCTAAGGTAGATAAAGAACCTTTTGAAGACGAGGAATTCAATATACTTGTCATAGTAGATAATGAACTAGATAAAGACATATACGTGACAGTCACTATTGGGTCGCCAGGCCTCATGATGTTAAGAGATGAACTAAAACCATTAATTATAAAAGCCAAGTCTTCTTATGCTAGAAAAATTCCCGTTAAAGCTACATATAGTGGTTTATATCTAGTAGTTATTTCACTAGTATCTAATGGTGTATTAATAGATAGTAAAACAGTTAAAGTAAACATAAAACCTAAACTTCCACCAAATCCACGTTAATAATAATGAAAATTCTTTTAAACGATAATTAAAAATATTAGCTAATTCGAACATATCATAGTGCTGGAATAAATTATTGAATTACCATGAGGGTTACAGTATCCATACTAACTAGGTCAAATAAAACAATAGAGGAATAACTAGAGCTAGATAATGAAAAATAGGTGGGAATCATAAGATGAAAAGAATAGTTATAAGTCATTGGGATCTCGATGGATTAGCTGGTGCTACAATATTAAATATGTCCATGAAGGTTTCCAAGACTTACTTATCCTCCATAACAGCTATACCTAAATACATTAATATGGCTATACAAAATATTGGTGTAAAAGGAGAGATCTGGATCTCAGATTTAAATCCTCAGCCAAACCAAATAAATGAGTTAAGGAGTCTGTTGAAGGAAGCTGTGGATAGAAAAATAAAAATATATTGGTTCGATCATCACGAATGGGATAAATCAATATATGATATGTTGATCGAATTCAAAGATAACATATGGTATCGTGTTGACCCTAATACTATAGCATCTGATCTAGTAGCAAGGTATTTTGATCTCACAGATGATAAATATGTTTCAAAACTACTAGAGCTAGCATTTGACGATGATTACTTCCTAAATAGGTACGAGTTAACCGTTATGTGGAGAAGAATACTCAGATGGTATGGTTGGCCCATAAGATATAAGGCTCTTGACTCCTTCATAAAAAAGAATCTTAAGCCTATATGGATGATCGAATTATATAAGAGAGAAGTAAAGAATATTTATGAAAACATGATCAGAGAAGCAATTAGTAGATCAGATACAATTATTACGCGACAAGGCTTAAAAATAGTGATATTTCAAGACGTAGACCCACGTATACATCCCGGAGAAGTCACATACATCGCTAAAACCAATGGACTAATAGCCGATATATATATTATAAGATATCCGAGAGGAATCAGTCTTAGAAGCGACTATATAGATGTATCATTAATAGCCAGAAAGCTAGGTGGAGGTGGACATAGAAACGCTGCAGGCATACCGGGGCTTAGGGACATTAACTCACTCCTATCATTCATAACTTCTCTCGAAGAAAAGAGAAAACTCAGAGAGAGTATTTATCTCCAATAAGAATAGATCACATAAAACTGTGCTGGGTTTATTATGTATTCAATCTCTAATATCTTAGCTGTCACACTCACAGCACTCATGCCTGGCATAGAAGCAAGAGGAGCCATTCCTCTCGCATTAGCCCTTGGCTTCGATCCATTCACAGGTTTACTTTTATCTTATACTGCTAGCTCGCTTCCATCAATAATACTTGTTTATGGGCTATCCTGGCTTGAGAAACACATTATCTCAAAGATCTCGTTAGCTAGAAAAATCTATGAGTATGCATTAAGTAAGGCTAGGAAAAAAGCTAGAGAAGTAGAGAAATATAAAATAGTGTATATAGGGCTCACCCTATACGTCGCTATTCCTCTTCCACTAACTGGTGTATGGACGGGCTCGCTGATTGCTCATATTCTTGGGTTAAATAAATGGAAATCAATAATGTCGATCTTTGCAGGTAATCTTATAGCTTGCACATTAATCCTCCTCCCCAGC
>Ga0256842_1002281_pt1 | contig 14007 bp, 15 predicted proteins | sample 4559240metaG_FD_185973 | JGI IMG/M metagenome (GOLD analysis project Ga0256842, IMG submission 185973) | Hydrothermal vent microbial communities from Guaymas Basin, Mexico - 4559-240 | ecosystem: Environmental > Aquatic > Marine > Hydrothermal vents | place: Mexico: Guaymas Basin | collected...
ATCGTTTACGGCCAGGACTTTCCCGTCAGGGGAGCTTAATCATCCTTAATTCAGCAGATACTCCCGCTGATACCGGGGTATCTAATCCCGTTCGCTCCCCTGGCTTTCGTCCCTCAGCGTCGGACCCGTTCCAGCCGAGCGCCTTCGCCACTGGTGGTCCTCCAGGGATTACAGGATTTAACCCCTACCCCTGGAGTACCCTCGGCCTCTCCCGGTCCCAAGCTTGGTAGTATCCCCGGCACGCCCTGCAGTTTACTGCAGGATTTCACCGAGGACACACCAAGCCGCCTACGGACGCTTTAGGCCCAATAATCGCGGGCCCCACTCGCGGCGCGGGTATTACCGTGGCGGCTGCCACCCGGTCTTGCCCACCGCTTATTCGCCCTCCTGTTTTCAGAGGGCAAAAGGCTCTGCAGAGCAGAGCCACTCCGGGTCCCCTCGTCCCGCTTGCGCGGATTGCGAAGGTTTCGCGCCTGCTGCGCCCCGTAGGGCCTGGGCTCATGTCTCAGAGCCCATCTGGGGGCTCCCACTCTCATGGCCCCTACCCGTTATCGCCTTGGGGAGCCGTTACCTCCCCAACAAGCTGATAGGCCACGGTCCCATCCTCGGGCACTTGCATAAGCAAGCCTTTCAGCCTTGGGACCTTCCAGTACCCAAGGCCTATGGGGGATTAGCCTCAGTTTCGGGGATGTTCTGCCAAATACTGATAATTCTAAAATTTCTGAAAAAGGTTTTTGGTTCGCTTAAAAACCAAAAACCGTAATCCTTGATTTCCTATCTTTAAAGTAATTCAAGCTAAACTGAAACAGCAGAACATCTTTCCCGAGATTATCCCCCTCCCGAGGGCAGGTTGACCGTGTATTACTCAGCAGTGCGCCAGGCACTCCCGAAGGAGCACCTCCGGCTCGCATGGCTTAGTCGGACCCGGATAGCGGTGCCCTCTGGCGGGATCAGCCAGAATCAGGAATTGGCGGGGTAAATTTGCCTCTAGGTCTCACCAAGTCGACCTACCTGGAGCTTCAACTCCAGGTCAATTTTCCACGATCCGAATTAGTGTTATCATAGATCAGAGTTTTCTTCATCCCTCGAAACTAGACCCCAGATTCGTGGATTAAATCCAGGCATTTCTTAATATCTAGAAGTTTATTTAAATACTTTTCGGTGGAAGTAACCACTACTTAAAAATTTCAGAAATACGAACATAAAAACTCAAATTTTACAGCGTATTTGCATACTTAGAATGCTTAGTACTGTTTAACTATCATTGAGTTTTTTCTACGCTTTTATTATTTCTTTCCAAGTAATTCATAATCGAAATTTCAGTTTAGCACAACCTATTTTAAAAAACTTCTCAAAACATCAATTTTGGCAAAAGATTAACTGTGAAATAGACAAAATCAAAAATGTGTATTATGATAGAAAAGAATTTAACAAAAGTATTTGGAGCTTATGATATAAGAGGTATTTATCCTAACCAAATTAATGAAAAAATAGCATACAAGATTGGTGTTGGAATAGCAAAATTTTTCAGAGAAGGAACTATAGGTATATCTCGGGATATAAGATTTGGTAGTGAAGAAATAAAGAGAGGCTTAATTAGCGCTTTGACAAGAAATGGTATTAATGTCGTGGACTTCGGTATATTACCAACACCTCTTCTTTATTTTGGGGTTATTAACTGGAAATTAGATGGGGGACTCTCGATAACTGCTAGTCATAATCCTCCAAATTATAATGGAATAAAAATTGTTGGAAAAAATGCAGTTCCTATAGGTATGGGATACGGTTTAGAAAAAATACTGGAACTAGCTAAAGGTGGAAATGAAGTCTGCAGAAAAAGAGGAATTGTAGAAAGGAATACTCAAATTGTTGAAGAATATATAGAATTTCTCAGTAAGAAAATAAATTTTGAAGAAAAAATAAAAGTAGTAACAGATAATTCTAATGGAGTTGTAAATTTAATTTTACCAAGAATTTTTAGAGAATTAAATATCGAGTTTTTATCGATAAATGACAAAATTGACCCTCATTTCTCTAATAGAATGCCGGAGCCTACACGTGAAAATTTGGCTCCTCTTTCGAGAGTTGTTGTTAAAGAAAAGGCTTCCTTCGGTGTTGGGTTTGATGGTGATGGTGACAGATCTGTTTTTGTTGATGACAAAGGAAGAGTTTTAGACGGCTCTCAAAGCTTATTTTTATTTCTATACTTTTTGGATCTAAAAAACGAAAAAATAGTTTATGATATAAGTTGTTCTCACTATCTTTACGACTTTATAAGAAAAAAAGGAGGTACCCCAATAGAAGAAAAGGTTGGAAATTTGTTCATAAAGAGGAGGATGGAAAAAGAAAATGCTTTAATAGGTGGTGAATATTCTAGCCATTTTTACTTTAGAGAAATAGGGTATGTGGATGATGGAATATTTTCTCTTCTTAAAATGGCCCAAATTTATTCTGAAAAAGAAAGAAAGCTTTCAGAAATAGTTGATAAAATCCCAAAAACTTATAGAATTGAAGAGAAAATTCAGACGCATTCCAAATGGGAAATCATTGAAAAAATTAAAACAATAATTGAAAAAACTAACCATAAATATTCTGAGATAGATGGTGTAAAAGTTTGGCTAGATAACGGATGGTTCTTAATAAGAGCTTCGAACACACAGCCATTGATAAGAGTGACTATAGAGGGTCAGGATGAAAAAAGTTTGAAACAAATTAAAAGATATGTGAAAGAGGTTTTGAATAAGTGTGGTTTGAAAATATGAAGATCGAAAAAATAGAGAAAAGGAGTAAAGCGATAAAGCTCTCTGTAAAAGAGAATGGAAAGGAAATTGGGAGATGTTATATTTATTTAATAAAAAATGATCTTCACGAAGAACCATATGCTTTGCTTGAAGATGTGTTTGTGGAAGAAGAATATAGAAATAAAGGAATTGGAACCATGCTCGTTAAAGATGCTATAGAGCTTGCTAAAGAACTAGGTTGCTACAAAATAATCGCCACAAGCAGATTTTCTAGGAAAAATGTACATAAGTGGTATGAAAAATTAGGACTTAAGCTGTATGGTTTTGAATTTAGAATGAATCTAAAATAACGCAAAGTTAAATTCTTTAGAAATTTAACAAAATTTATGGAGTATTCTGAGAGAATCAAAAGAATTTTGGAAAGAAAGAAAATTAGAGTTGGTGATAGAGTTAGGATACGCGAGAAAGACAGAGTTATTGAAGGATATGTGATGCCTAGAATAGAGTTTGGAGAAAAAGATTGCCTAATAGTAAAGCTTGATAATGGATATAATATAGGTATCAAAATTTCAGAAAAAACTAAAATAGAAAAAATTGGAGAAGGTAAAAAAATAGGAAAAATACCCCAAATAAAAGTAAAAAAATCTGAACTTCCTGGAATTTCTATTGTAACTACTGGAGGAACTATAGGAACTCATGTTGATTATTTTACTGGTGGTGTCTATATGTGTAGAAAACCAGAAGAAATTTTGGCAACCGTTCCAGAATTGCTTCAATTTGTAAATATCAAAAACCTCATCAACTTGTTTACAATCGCAAGTGAGGATATGAGTTATGAAGAATGGATAAAAATAGCAAAAACTGTAGGTAAAGAATTAAACAAAGAAGATGTAAGAGGAGTTGTAATAACCCATGGAACTGATACTATGCATTTTACTTCTGCGGCTTTATCTTTTATGTTAAGAAATTTAAACAAACCAGTGATACTTACTGGTGCTCAGAGATCTCCAGACAGAGGAAGTTTTGATGGAAGAATTAATTTGATTTGTTCTGCCCATGCTGCTTTATCAGATATTGCAGAAGTTGGGATTGTAATGCATGGCTCTACAAATGATGATTTCTGTTATTTTCATAGAGGGACAAAAGTTAGAAAAATGCACACTTCAGCAAGAGATGCATTTAAATCAATAAACGAGATTCCATTAGCAAAAATTTGGCCAAGTGGTAAGATTGAAATTCTAAACGAAAAATTGAATAAAAGAGATGAATCAAAAAAAGTAAAAGTAGACGCTAAATTTGAAGAGAAAGTTGCACTTATCAAGGCATATCCAAACTCTGATCCTGGAATAATAGATTGGTTTCTAGAAAAAAATTACAAAGGAATTGTCATTGAAGGGACAGGATTAGGCCATGTTCCCACATTCCCACTTAAGAAAAAAAGATCCTGGATTCCCCATATCAAAAAAGCAATAAAGAATGATGTTATAATAGTTATGACTTCCCAAACTTTGTATGGAAGAACACATCCATATGTTTACAGAAACCTTAGAGTTTTATCAAAACTCGGTGTTATATTTGCAGAAGATATGCTACCAGAAGTTGCTTATGTAAAATTGGGATGGCTATTAGGTCACAAATACGAAAAAGGAAAAATTAAAGAATTAATGCTCACAAATTTTGCTGCAGAAATAAGCGAAAGGCTTATCTAAAGGTGATCTTATGTTTAAGCTTTTGAAAGAAAAATTCAACAAACTTAAAGAAAAAATTGCTGGAGAAGAAAAGAAGGCACTCAGAAAAAAGAAGGTTGAGAAAAAAGTAGGAATAAAAGAAAAAGTTAAGAAAAAAATCCTGTATAAAAAATTGAGTGAAGATGAAATTTCTAAGGTATTAGAAGAGTTTGAAATAGATCTAATAGAAGCTGATTGCTCACCGACAGTGACTAGTAAGATTGTAGAAGAAATTAAGAAAAGGTTAATAGGAAAAGAAGCTAGAAGGGGCGATGAAGAAAATCTGATCAAAAACACAATAAAAGAAGTTCTGGAAGAAATACTGGACTTACCTCGTATAAAAATTGATGAGTTAATTAAAAAGAAGTCTGAAGGGCCTTTTCTAATAATTTTCTTTGGTTTTAATGGATCGGGAAAGACAACATCTATGGCTAAACTAGCTAAATATCTGCTTGATAGAAACATTACTGTTGTGTTTGCTGCAGGTGACACTTTCAGAGCAGCAAGCATAGAACAGCTAGAAGAACATTCAAGAAAATTAGGAATTAAAGTTATAAAGCACAAATATGGTGCTGATCCTGCTGCAGTAATTTTTGATGCTGTTAAATATGCTAAATCCAAAGGCATAAAAGTTGTGCTAGCAGATACAGCAGGCAGAACGCATATGGATAAGAATTTAATAGAAGAATTAAGGAAAATTGTAAGAGTTAATAATCCGGACTTAAAAGTGTTAGTTTTAGATTCTTTAACAGGAATTGATGTTTTGAGTCAATTTGAAATGTTTAACGAAGCTGTTGGTGTTGATGCAATAGTTTTTACAAAGCTGGATGTCAATGAAAAGGGTGGAAATATACTATCAATTGCCTACGAATTTAAAAAACCTATTCTCTTTTTTGGAACTGGTCAAGACTATGATGATATAAAATGGTTCGAGAAGGATTGGTTAATAAAACAAATAGTAAGTGAGTAAAGTATTTAAAGAAACACTATTTTGTATTAAGTATGGGAAAGGAAACAGTGCCATTTCCAAAAAGTAAATTTATACTTGTACAGTGTCAAAAATGTAAGCATAAACAAGTGGTCTTTAACAAACCATCTACTGTGGTAAGGTGTTTAAAGTGTGGTGAGGTGCTAATAGAACCTTCTGGAGGGAAAGGAAGATTGAAGAAAGCAAGAATTTTGAAAGTTCTTTCGTGAGAATATGTTTGGTAGAAAAAAATGTCCAAGATGCGGAAAACCTGTAAAAAATGAATGGAATTTCTGTCCTTATTGCGGTTATAATCTAAGAGCTATTTACAGATCTACCTTTGACTCTATATTTGAAGAAATAGAAAGAAGCTTTCAGGAAATGTTTAAATCTGATCTCTTCAAAATGCCAGATATTTTTGAAGATTTAGAAAAATTTGATAGAAGAGTAAGAGGTGGTGGAATTAGTATAAGAATTGAAAGTGGAACTGGTATGAAACCTAAAGTTTATGTGAAAACTTTTGGAGATTACAAAAAATTAGAACCGGAAATTAAGAAAAGACTTAGGGTTACTACTGGTGTAGTTGAAGAAGAAAGAGAAAAACCTAAAAGAATTCCAAAAATTACAGAAGAACCAGAAGTTTCTATTAGACATGTAGGAACTCAAACTATTGTAGAGGTGGACTTGCCTGATGTCAAAAGCGAAAAAGATATCGAAGTTAAGAAATTGGAACAAAGCATAGAAATAAAAGCATACGCTGGTGATAAAGCTTACTTTAAAATAATTCCTATTCCAGGTAAAAAAGAAATAGTAGAAAGAGAATTCAGAAAAGGTAAACTAAAAATAGTTCTCGAATAATTTTAACTTTAAATTAGTTTCTGTTGGAGATATTTTCATGAGAGGTAATTCAGAATATGAAAATAGAGGAGTGCTTTATTTAATACCTCCAGAGCCGTGCGACTATCAATTAAGAAAAATCCCTCTTGATCAATTGTTTCTTGGAATGCTTCCAGGACAACTTATAGAAAGGATAGAGAAAAACCAAGATGGGAACTATATTCTATCCAAAATAGAAGACATTTCTGAGATGAAAAGGTATCATATAAAAAATGCTGATAAAACAAGTTCTCTTAGTGTAAAAGGTAGAGAACTCATCGGAAGGGTTCATTCTTTCAGCAAACCCACATTCTACATGGTATCTATTGGAAATATTCCCAGAAAGTATGATAGAGAGGTTGAAAAATTTGAGTATTTTCTAGAAATAACTCCAAATTGTCAGTGCGAATTTTCTATAATAAACAATATATGTAGTGCTCCTTCTGAATTCATCATAAAGTACTATTTGGAACCAAAAACATTCAGTTTAAAATCTTATGGCAAAACAATTTGTAAACACGCTGTTTATACTTTAAAAAAATATTTTCAAAAAGAATTTTTCTATAAAAGATACAACGGTAGGGTTCTGGAAGTACCGTTTATCCTTTTAGACGAATATTTCTATGATAACAAACTAATAGAAAAACTTGTAGCACAGACAAGAAAAGACAATCCGCGCAACCTTACGGAATTTGCTCTTAGCATAAGAAATGTTCTAGAAAAAAGATTCAATTTTGAAAAATTCTACGAAACTGCTTTTCGTCTTAGAAAGCTTAACGAGAAAAAATACAAACTCGCATCTCAAACTTTTCTCTTATGAAGAAGAAAAATATAACACCGGAAATTTTAGAAGAAATGCTGGCAAAGCAAGATTGGAAATTTTTTGAAAATTTTGTCGAAACTTTACTTAAGATTCATGGATTTAAAACAAAAAAGCATGTAAGAGTAAAGATGAGGAGAAAGTGGAGAGAAATAGATATTATTGGATATGACAGTTTGTTTGTCTTGGTTGTTGAGTGTAAAAGGTGGAGTAAGGGAAGATACAAAATTTCACTCTTAAAAAAAGAAGCTAAAAAGCATAAAGAAAGAATAAACTTTATAAAATCCTCTAGTTTGTTTAGAAAGAAAAAATTTGTAGGAATAGTAGTTACTCTCTTTGAAGAGGGAATCACTAATGTAGATGGTATCTTCTTTGTACCTATCTGGAAACTGAATAGATTTCTCTTAGAACTATCTTATCTTATTTAACTTCTCAGTAAATTCTGTAAAACAAATAGAAACTATAGATGCACCAAACTTCTTTTTTGGAACAAACGACTCGATGATGATATCTTCCACTTTAAGAGAATATTCACCTGCATCAAATCTGCTTTCAAACATTTCCTTTATTACTCCCAGAAGGTATTTTCTAGCACTCCTTTTAGTTTTGTTTCCATGATATTCAGCAACTAACCCGCAAACTTTCTTATGATTTCTTTTGTTTAATACCCATGCAACTATAAGAGCTGCAGTAGTTCTTTCGCCTTTTCTGCCTGTAGCTATAGCTGAGATAGTTTCCAAAACAGCTCCATAGGGTAAATCTTTAGGTCTTTCTATTCTTTTTGCATTAGGAGGTAAGATTGATGTATAAAAGATAAGATTTTGGTTGTGAATGCCCGCAGCTTTTAGAGCTTTATCAATAGCACCAGGATAATAACCAAAATTACTCTCTCCTTTTCCCTTAGTTATAAAAAATTTGCTCGGTATTCTTAATCCAAACATTTCTTATTCCCTATCTTTTAATACCTTGTTCAAACCAGAATAATCTTTTGGTGAATTTAATTTTAACACTAATTGCAATCTTGAATTAGGATGATAAATTATGGGAATTGAATCTCTTAGAAAAGTGATAAATTGCAGAAGAAACCTTAAGAATCTATAATCTTTCATAGTAAAGAGAAAGACATTGCTATAAGAAAGTATGCTAAAGAGGTGAAAAGTGGGATAGCAAGATTGTCGTCTATCCATCTTTGGTACTCACAAATACTTGCCACTATAGCCAATAGCACACCTGCCATTCCAAGGAATGCATAACCTAAAATGGAACAGATTCCAATCATTCCTATTGTCCCAGAAAGATGTTTCTGTCTTTTTTTGACAAAAAAGCTCCTTATAATCCCTGTCACGCCATCACCTGCCGCCATAAATAACATTATAAGACCTCCTGCTGTTCGATTGACAAACCAAAAAACAAGACTTACAAAAGCAAAAGAAAGAGTAAACCATACTTCTCCTTTGTTTTTTCTTTGCTGGAACCACTTAAACAACTGGTTCTTTTTATGTCTATAGAGTAGAATTACTGTAAAAAGGATTGAAAAGAAGAAAAAGACAAACGGCTCTTTGAAGACATACATATATGCCAGAACGGCAGGTATAGAAGAAAAATGGATATACTTTCTATTTCTCCAAACGTTTTTTAGGTGTGATGTGAGAGTCATGACAACACAAATAAATGCAAACAGAGGAATTGAAACTAGAAGATCAAAAACAAGATCTTTCATAAGATACAGTCTTATCTTGAAGTTAAAAAATTTGGTACTTTGCCAAAAAATTGGCCAATAAGATCCTGCATATAACGCCTTAACTTAAGGAAATAATTTTTTTATTTTTTCGTACAAGTATATGTATAGATTTTCTGGTGATAGTATGCCTAGAATTAAAGAAATTCCAGAGTTAAGAGAATTTGAAAGGGTAGCAGCACATAGCCATATAAAAGGCTTGGGTTTAGAAGGCTTAAAAGCAAAGCATATAGCAGATGGTTTTGTTGGTCAGGAGGAAGCAAGAGAAGCTGCTGGAATAGTTGTTAGGCTAATAAAAGAAGGAAAATTTGCTGGTAGGGCCGTTTTGATAGCTGGGCCTCCAGGAAGTGGAAAGACTGCTATAGCTCTTGGGATAGCAAAAGAATTAGGAAAGGATGTTCCTTTTGTTCCTATAGCAGCTAGTGAGATATTCTCTGCAGAAGTAAAAAAGACAGAATTTCTTACTCAAGCATTAAGAAAAGCAATAGGTGTGAGAATAAGAGAAATGAGAAAAATATACGAAGGTGAAGTAAAAGAACTGAATATTGAGAAAGAACCACATCCTTACAATCCTTATGTTCAAGTTCCAACTTCCGCAACACTAAAAATAGCTACAAAGGATGAAAGCAAAAAAATTTCAGTGGATCAAAGTTTTGCTATACAATTAGTTCAACAAGGAGTTGAAACTGGTGACATTATTCAGATTGATGTAGACGGAGGTAGACTTATAAAATTGGGAAAAAGCGAGAAAGCACTAAAAGAAAGTAAAGTAGATATAAGTGCTGAAAAACCGGTACCTATACCTACTGGGCCTGTTGTTAAAGAAAAAGAGTTTGTATACGTAGTTACACTGCATCAATTAGACTTAGCTAGAGCAAAAAGCAGTTTTGACATAGCAAGTCTATTTTTTGGAGGAAGTAGGAAGGAAATTGATAGTGAAATTAGATCTGAGGTAGATGAATTCGTAAAAAGGCTCATCGAAGAAGGTAGAGGAGAGTTAGTTCCTGGAGTTATCTTTATTGATGAATGTTCACTTCTTGACATAGAGACTTATGCATTTCTGAACAGAGCACTTGAACAAGAACTTTCTCCCATAATAATTTTCGCAACAAACAGAGGAATAGCCAAGATAAGAGGAACTGATCAAGTTTCTCCACATGCAATGCCAATAGATCTGCTAGATAGAATTCTAATAATAACAACAAAACCGTACAATAGGGATGAAATAAAAGAGATAATAAAAATAAGAGCAAAAGCAGAAAAAATAGAAATTTCTAAAGAGGGTTTGGAGTATCTTACAGAAATAGGTTCGAAAACTAGTTTGAGATATGCAATACAGTTGCTTGCTCCTTCGAACATCATAGCTAAAGAGGCTGGAAAAAAGAAAATAGAAAAAGAACATCTGGAAAAAGCATATAAACTTTTTGTAGACGTCAAAAGGAGTAGTCAATATCTGAAAGAACAAGAGGAAAAGTTTTTGAAATATTAAATATTTAAATACCAAGCTATAAAATATAGTTGCATAAACATGCAACCATGGAAATTATTCAAAGCATTGGCATGCGAATCTAGAATTAAAATCCTAGAAAAGCTTTTATCAGGAAACCAATTATGCGTTACTGATCTATCAAAAGTATTGGGAAAGGAAAAGTCAACCATATCTAGGCATTTAAGATACTTAAAAAGAGTTGGACTCATAGAAATTTCAAAAAAAGATAAAATACTCTGCCTAAAAGTTAAGAAAAAAGATAAAATTAAGAAACTTTTAGAATTGGCAAAAAGGTGGTAAGATGGTGTTTGAACAAGCAATAAGAAGAATTGAAGAAGTAAGCAAATACTTAAAGCTGGAAGAATGGGAGAAAGAGCTACTTTTGAAACCTAAAAGAATTGTTAAAGTAACATTTCCGGTAAAAATGGATAATGGAGAAATTAAATTTTTCGAGGGAATAAGAGTTTTGTTTAACGATGCAAGAGGACCAGGGAAAGGCGGAATAAGATTTGCAGAAACTGTTGATGAAGATGAAGTAAAGTCATTAGCTTTTTGGATGACCATAAAGAATGCTGTAGTTAACTTACCCTATGGAGGTGCAAAAGGGGGAGTAAAAGTAAATCCAAAAAATTTATCAGAGAATGAATTAGAGAAAATTAGCAGAGGTTTCATAAGGGCTATCGCAGATTTTATTGGTGAAGATGTAGATATTCCTGCACCAGATGTTGGAACCAACCCAAGAATAATGGCTTGGATGCTCGATGAATATGAAACCATAAAAAGAAAACACGAGCCAGGGGTTATAACTGCTAAACCAATTTCTCTTGGTGGATCTTTTATAAGAGAAATTTCAACTTCTTTAGGTGGATTTTTTATAATGGAAGAAGCTGCTAAAAATTTCGAAATAGAAGTAAAAACTGTTGCAATCCAGGGAATGGGAAATGTTGGAGGAAATTTGGCAAAAATACTCCATAAAAAAGGATACAAAGTAGTTGCAGTAAGTGATTCTAAAGGTGGTATTTATGATGAAAATGGATTGAACATAGATGAGGTTATACAAGTGAAAAAAGAAAAGGGAAGTGTAATCTATTATGAAAAATCGGAGAAAATAACTAATGAAAAGCTTCTAGAATTAAATGTAGACGTTCTTGTCCCTGCTGCAATAGAAAATGTAATAACCAAAGAAAATGCAGATAAAATAAAGGCTAAGATGATTGTTGAACTGGCTAATGGTCCAACTACATACGAAGCAGAAAAAATTCTAGAAAAGAAAGGAATTATTATAATTCCTGATGTGCTGGCTAATGCTGGAGGTGTGGTAGTATCCTACTTAGAGTGGGTACAGAATAAACAAGGATACTATTGGGAAAAAGAGGAAGTAGAAAACAAACTAAGGAAGATAATGATTTCTTCTTTTAAAGAGGTTCTTGAAACCTCAAAGAAATACAATTGTAATCTAAGAGATGCAGCATATATACTGGCAGTAAAAAGAATTCTAGAAGCTGAAAAAGCAAGATTATAATCCCGAAAATCCTATTCCTTTAACTCTCAAAATCTTATTTTCCTTATCAATCTCAAATTTAACATCTAGAAATTTTTCGATAACATAAATGTTTGAAGTAACATGCTCGGTAAAGTTTTCCACTTTAACCTCAGAAGTTCCCTTTGCGAGAGCTATAAACGGTAATATCTGATCTGCCATAAACCCATCCAAACAAGCACCTGAATTTAAAACTTTTTTCAGTTCCGATGCGCATTCTTCACCTACTTCCTCTGCTCTTTTCCCTTTTTCCCCCAATCTATCCATTCCAATAACACAGTTTTCAAAAAATACATGAGCATTTAAAGAGCTACCAGGGCTTAGAGAATTGTCGTATCGAAAGTAAGAATTTCTGGGTATATCTTCTTTCCAATTTTTGATAAATCCCTTTATTTGCCTTTCTGCAACTTTAGCTTTTTGTAAATGTTTGCTTGCTACGCTCCATAAATTCATTCCATCAACTTTACCCCTTTCTACCAAAATCAGATTTTTCAAGTAAGAATTTGGATTGAATATTCTTAGAAAAAATTTTCCACCACCTTTAGGATAAAATCCATGTCTTAAGGTAATTCCGTAAAAATTTATTCCCATCTTTTTCATATAATACCCAAACACATGAGAAAACCAGATAGTTGTGCTCGCACCTCTTACATCAGTTCCACCGATTATTTCCAGTTTAACTATATGATCGGAAAATGCCAACAAAGGCAGAATTGATTGTAAAAGTAACACAACACTGCCTGCAGTTCCTATATCTATTTTTTTGTACTCTGGTATGTTGTATCTTTTTGGCACAAAAGTGACTTCTTTGGAACCTATTTTAGCCCCTTTAATATCTGCGGCTACAAATTCTGCAGCTACTTGAAGACTCCTTAAATGCTGAGGTCGTAATCCTGGCTTTGGTCTTCTAACTCTGATATTGAAGATCTTTACTGGTGTTAGAGTTAATGAAGAAAGTGCTATAGAAGTTCTGAACACTTGCCCAAAACCTATGGAACCATCTATCTTAAGCATGAAAATATTTAACCTTACAGGTAAGAAATAATTTAGCATGAAAAATATTCTAACTCATGCAGACACAGATGGGATTATTTCAGCTGTAATTTTTCTTAAAGCATCAAATGCTCAAAAATTTAAGATTCTTTTCACTTCAACACCAAAAGTCAAAGCAAACTTATGTAGACTTATAGCCCAAAGTGAAAAGCTTGAGAATTTGAATGTATTTGATATTTCTCCTACTAACTTAACCTTGAAACTTGCTTCCGTTTTCAAAGATGTTCTCTGGCTAGATCATCACAAAACATATGAAGATTTAGAAGTACCTCCTAATGTTAAACTTGTTATAGATGATAAACAACCAAGCGCTGCACAGGTTGTAGCAAATTATTTTGGTATAGAAGATGATGAATTATTAGAAATTGCTAATGAAGTTGATACAAACCAAATAAAAAGTGAAGATGCAAGATTCATAAGAGACTATATAGGTGCTATAAAATGGAAGTATAGAGGAAAGTATGTGCAGAATAAACTAAGAAACATTGTTTTAACTTTGTTAAAAAAAGGTATTGATATGTTAGGGAATGAAGAGAGTGCTGTTGAACTTGTGGAAAGGTATAGAGAGTGGTGCCTGCAATCTGTAAAAGACATCGAAAAAAAGATTTTAATCGAAAATGTTAATGGAAAAAAGGTTGCAATTCTAGAAACTACAAACATTTTACCAATATATTTGATCTCAGAAAAACTTAAAGAACATAAACAAGCTCCGTTTGATATAATTGCTTTCATTAATCATCGGCTAATAAAAAACAAGATTATAACAAAAGTAGAATTGAGAACTCATACAGATTTTGTAGTTTATGAAATAGCCAAGAGACTTGGCGGCGGTGGACATGAAAAAGCTTCTGGAGCAAGCATAGAAGGTCTTTTCACAGCTGCTGATCTAATAAAGAATCTGCAAAACTATTTTGCTTGAATCTCTTCCTCTATTCTTATAATTTCATTGTGTTTTATTACTCTTTCACCAGCTATTCCAATTTTGGCATAGTCGCAACCAAGTCCCACTGCTAAATGGGAAAGAAGGTTATCTTCGGTCTCTGCAGATCTATGAGA
>Ga0256842_1002282_pt1 | contig 13999 bp, 12 predicted proteins | sample 4559240metaG_FD_185973 | JGI IMG/M metagenome (GOLD analysis project Ga0256842, IMG submission 185973) | Hydrothermal vent microbial communities from Guaymas Basin, Mexico - 4559-240 | ecosystem: Environmental > Aquatic > Marine > Hydrothermal vents | place: Mexico: Guaymas Basin | collected...
CACATCTTTAGACTCAGATGTTCAAAACGTGCACATCCTCAAATAAGAGAGATAATGATTCCACTTCTTAAGGAATTAAAGCAAAGAGTACCTGTTGTATTTGACGACATTGAGGTTGACTGACTATTATCTACTCATTGAAGTTGATAAGCTCATAATATCAGAGGGATCTAAAATCAAAATTACCCTTCCATCTCCTAAGATTGTTGCTCCAGCAAATCCATTTATGTCTCCTAGATATTCTCCCATGGATTTAATGACTATTTCCTGCCTGTGGATAAGCTTATCCACTATTAACCCTAATTTTCTATCATTTACATTGATAATAACCAAGGGAAGTATTTCCTTATCCTCATTGTAATTGCTTTCAATTCCCAATATCTCAGAAAGTTCCACTAAACCCACCACTTCCCCTCTTAAAGTGGTGGTCTTTTTCTTGTTAACTTCATAAATCTTTGACACATGAATCTTGGTGGTCTCTGACACAACATCTAAAGGGATTGCATATATGTGTTTTCCAACTTCAACCAAGAGAGCTTCTATAATTGCCAATGTCAATGGTAAAGAAAGGGTAAATTTTGTACCTTTTCCCACTTCGCTGTGAACAAATACATTTCCATTTAAACTTTTAATGTTGTTTTTTACCACATCCATACCAACGCCACGTCCAGATATATCAGTAACCTTTTCTGCGGTGGAAAATCCAGGGGCAAATATGAGTTCAATTGCCTCCCTGTCATCCATCTTTTGTGCCTCATCTTCTGTTATTATCCCTTTTTCAACAGCCTTTTTCTTTATCTTTTCTGGATCAATACCTCTTCCATCATCCTCAACTTCTATTATAACTGAATTCCCTTCATGAAATGCCCTAAGCCATATTTTCCCAACTTCTGGTTTTCCTACTGCCCGTCTTTCTTCAGGTGTTTCTTGACCATGATCCACTGCATTTCTAATAAGATGTAAAATTGGATCACCTATCATTTCCACTAAACTCTTATCAAGTTCTGTCTCCTCTCCTTCTATTATCAAATCTATCTTTTTTCCGCTCTTTCTACTAAGATCTCTCACCAATCTTGGAAATCTTGAAAAAACTGTCTTAATGGGTACCATTCTAACCTGCATTATTGTGTCTTGCAAATCATCTGAAATTCTACCTAAGGCATCTGTTGTTTCATAAAAATCCTGAATAACTTGTGAGAGATCCTTTTTTTCTTCTAATTGTTTTGTGAGCAAAACAAATCTATTTCTATTAATAATTAACTCTCCAATTAAATTCATAAGATGATCCAGTTTCTCATGATCCACCCTAATAGTTGCCGAAGTCTTTATCTTTTGTGTTTTTTGATTGTCTAGTTTTTGCTTTGTTGGCTGTTTATCTACCTTTTTAGGAACCTCTTCTTCCTTTGGTTTCTCTGCCTTATCCTCTTCAGCTAAAGCTGCTGTCTCTTCTTTTTTCTCTTCAATTTTCTCTGCTTGCTTATCCTCTTGTATCTTTTTGCTCTCACTAACTACACTTTCTATCCTCTTTTTGAGCTTTTCTTCTAAAATTTCTGTTTCCTGTGATAAAATAGAGAGCAAGGCATCAAAACCGCCGTCCATGTTTCTCCCTTGATCAACCAAATTAGCGGTCTGGGCAGCATACTTTGCCTCTTCTTCAAATTCCATATATTCACATGCATTTTTTATGGAATTTAGGGCCCTATATAATCCATCTATATATTCTTCATTACTAGAATCTTTTTCTAATGTCTCTAATGCCAGTTTTATATTCTTTATCTGTTGATCTATAGTTTCTTTAAATATTTGCAGATCTTCATCTTCTATTAACTCTACCTCTTCTCTCTCTTTGTCCTCTGCTTCCTCTTCCTTTACAGATTTCTTTTCCTTTTGAATATTCTCATCTCCACCTGTCAATTTATCACAAGCCTCATCTAATGTCTTAAGCAGATCACTTACATCAGGAGGAGTTACAGATCCTGTTTTAGTGTCAATTGCAGATGTGAGTTCTTCCAACACATCAATTGTCTTCAGTAAAAGATCCATTATATCCTCTGGTATATTCACCTTATTCTGTCTAAAATAATTTAAGATGGTCTCTGCTTTATGGGTAATATTATGAAATTCTTTGTACCCAATAAGTCCACTATTCCCTTTTAAATTATGAAAATATCTAAAAATATCCTGTATAATCTCTTCACTTCTTTCTGGATCCTTTTCTAATTCAATTAAGAGTTTATTTAAATTTTCAATATTATCTTCAACCTCTTCCAAAAAATCATTTAAATGTTCTGGACTATTAATGGTTAAGAGATACCCTTCTGTTCCTTCTTCAGATATCTCTTCTTCTGTTGTTTTAGAACCTTCAGGCTTTGCTTCAAGAATATGTTCTATTCTTGCCACAACATCATCAATCTCAACATCCCCTTCTTCTCCTGAAGACTCTAAGTTATCCAAAATTTGACGCAAAAGATCTGTTGCTTCTAAAACCACATCCATTATCTCGGGGGTATTTTTCAAATTGCCCTTTCTCATTTCATCTAAGATGTTTTCAGTCTTATGGGCAAGCTTGTTCATTTTTGTCAAATTTAAAAATCCAGATGCACCCTTTAAAGAGTGCATAGGACGAAATATTTCATCAATAATACTCAAATCCTCAGGATTTTTTTCAAGCTCCAGTAAATTTGGCTCTATGGTCTCAAGATGCTCTCTTGCCTCAGCAATAAAATCCCTCAATACTTCTTCATCCATCATAATCCCAATACCCCCTTCCTTAACTCCTTTTTTTACCGAGCAACATATTTATATTCTTTAATAATTTGTTGGGTTGAGCAGGCTTTACCATGTATATATCAGCTCCCACTTCTAATCCTGCTTGAATATCCTTATCTTCCCCTTCTGTGCTTAAGATAATAATGGGAAGGTCCCTAAATGCCTCCTGTTCTCTGATATTTTTGATAAAGGTGAGACCATCCATCCTTGGCATATTCACATCACTTACAATCAAGACAATATCAGGATTGGAATAGAGTTTTTCCAACCCTTCTAGTCCATCTTCAGCGGTTACTACTTTATAGCCTGCATTTTTTACTACAAAAGATACAAGGTTTCTCACTGTCTTAGAGTCATCAACTATAAGAATTGTCTTTTTTTCAACCATAGGCCCCCACTTACTTATTTAAAATTAGATTAACCAATTTTTCCAAATCTAAGATTCCAATAAGTATTTCTTTATTCTCAAACACCCCTTTCATAATACCAGAAGCACCAACCTTGGCCTCAATATTCCATTCAATATCATTTTGAGCCACTTTATACATAGTAGTTATCTTGTTTACAAAAACTCCAATGCCAAAATCATTATAATCACATATTACAATAAATCTATAATCCTCAATTGATTGAGCAACATCATCATCCAAAAGGGGCATAATATCCAAAAGGGGTATAATCCTATTTCTTAAATTGATCACTCCTACAACAAAAGGAGGAGACGATGGCAAGGTGGTATACTCAATCTTCTTGATAACTTCCCTCACCTCATGTATTGGAAAAGAAATCTCTTTATTTCCAATACAAAATCCCACCAACTGTACTTCCTTTAACTTTTTAATGTCCAAATCTTTTGAAACTTGGTCAGTAGCAATCTTTTGTCCTTTTACATCTTGAGATAAAGGTACTTCTCCCCCTAAAAATTTTTTTATAAACTCTATCTCATATGAACTTTTGTAATCTCCCTCCTCAGACTCACCAGGAGGCACTAAATATTCCTTAAAATATTCTTCAGGGGTTTTTTTGTTCATAATGAATTTTATAATACTATTTCTTTTGCCAGTTGTAAATATTGTTTTGCACCTCTACTCTGAGGATATAAATTATAGATTATTTCCCCCCTAGCACTTGCTTCTCTAAATTTACTATCCACAGAAATAATTGTTTTAAACATTTTCTCTTTTAAAGTCCTTTTTAACACTTCTACTACCCTCCTGCAAGCCCCAATTCTCTGATCATACATAGTAGCTAGTGCCCTATATTCAATTTTTCTATCAATCACCCTATTTAACATTCTGATGGTATCAAAGGTCAATTTTAGGCCGTGAAGAGCAAGAAATTCTGTTTGAATCGGGATCACAGTCAATGTAGATGCAACTAGTGCATTGATTAATATTAAGCCAAAATTTGGAGGACAATCTAAAATAATAAATTCATAATAAGATGTTATCTTTGAAAGGGTCTTTTTTAGAGAAAGACCTTTTGACTTCTTTTCTCTTAATTCCCCTTCAACCATTGATAATTTAACTGAACCTGGAATAAAATCAAAAAAATGCCTTTTGTCTCTTTTAATTAAACCTAATATCTCTTCTTTGGATATCTCATCCTTTAAAAAGATGTCCACCACCTTTTCATTTTGTGTATCTGAATAATAAGTAAGATGGATTGTGGCAGACGCATGAGGATCTAAATCAATAACAAGGGTCTTTCTTCTCAATAAAACCAATGCAGCACCAAGTGTTAGGGCTGTTGTAGTCTTTCCAACCCCACCTTTTTGATTAGTTATCGCCAAAATTTGACATTCACTATTATTCATTTATTTTTTTTCTAATTCTTTCATCAAAAATTTATATAGGGCCTTCCAATCATCATCATATACATCTAAAAATTTTACCCCAATCTCATAATCCCATCCCCTTTTATCCACTCTTACCACCTCAGCTACAGCTATAACAGACTGATTTAAGGAACTTTCAAATACCTTAAAAAAACTTGGATGAAATTTGTTTATTCCTGGTATATGTAAAGTCAATTGTAACTTGTCTCCTACATTAAAATGTTCCCTTAATCTAAGTAGTAATCCCCCTGGGCTAATATTTATACAGGTTGTTTTAATAACCTTTTGACTCCGAATTGGGTAAACAAACTTCTTTACATCAACCTTAAATTCCTTTCCCAATCTCTGATATTTTCGCCTCTCCGTATTTTCACTCATGATCAACTCCCTTTTTATAAACAATTGAACCAGGATAATATTTAGGGATAAAGCTTCTGGATAAATTGTGTAATGATTCAGAGTGACCTAAAAATAAATAGCCCCCATCTTCTAAATTGTCATAAATCAAGTTTATAACCTTTTTCTTTGCTTCATCATCAAAATAAATTATTACATTTCTACAAAATACAACTTGAGAACGATCTATCAACTTAACCTGGAATTTATCTATCAAATTTATTTGCTTAAACACAACATATTTCTTTACATGATCCTTTATTTTGTATTTACCAGTTCCTATTTTATCAAAATACTTTTGTTTAATGATAGGTGGAGTAGTCCTTAAAGAATATTCTCCATAAATTCCCCTTTTGGCAGCCAAAAGAACATCTTTGGAAATATCATTTCCTGTAATCTTTATATCCCAACTACTAATTTCATTCTTTAATACTTCGTGAAGAATAATAGAAATTGTATAGGGCTCTTCCCCTGTTGAACATCCAGCAGACCATATCCTGATTTTTCTCACCTTCTTCTTTTTCTCAATTACCTCTGGTAGGATTATATTTTGAAATACCTTTAATTGAGGTTCATTCCTGAAAAAAGAAGTCTCATTTGTGGTAATAACAGAATACAGTCTTTCAAGTTCTTTATTTTTTTCAGGATCGTATTTCAAAAAATAATAATATTCAGAAAAAGAATTAAGACCTAGTTCTTTCAATCTATTTGTCAGCCTAGTCTCTAATAGATACTTTCTATTGTCTGCTATATATATTCCTGTTAAATTATAAATAAAATCCCTCAACAATTTAAATTCTTCATCAGTAATCTTATATTCTTTATTTAATCTTGCAGTTTTAGTCAAAAATCCCATATTACCTATTCCTTATCCTTTGTAAGAATCTCTTCTACAAGTTTTTGGATTTCAGGGTCTGTCTCTTTATTTAAAATATCAAAGAGTATATGAGTAGCTACTTTACCCCTCATTTGCCCTAAAACTTCAATACATTTTATCTTTAACATCTTATTTTCACTATTTATAATTGGCAATAACTCCTTAACCTCATCATCTGAACATACCTGGGGAAATAAATCCAAAACTCTCATTTTTACAAAATCATCTGTATCTTTTAATAATCGTATTAAAAGTGGCTTTACCTTATTTTTGTCTTCTATTTCAGATAATACATTAATTATTGCTAATCTTACCTCTCTACTTGAATCTTCTATTTTTGTATTTAATATATCTATTAACTCATCTTTATTATCACAACAATTAGCAAGGGCCTCTATAGCCAGCTTTCTAATATCTTCATATTCATCATTAATAGATGCTTTTACATATTTTTTAAATTCTCTACACCCCATCAGCCCAAAGGCATAAACAGCCATAAATCGCTTTAAAGGATCGTCTGATTTATGCATTTCTACAAATTTGTCCTTTACCCAATCAGATCCAATTGTCACTAAACTCTTTAAGGCAGCTTCTTTTACATCATCATATGGATGATCTAAAAACTTAAAAATCTCTTCTTGGGCTTCTTTACATCTCAATTTTTCACCTAGAAATCTTAAAGCTGCTTTTATTACTTTACCATCCTCATGTTTTTTCAATATATTAATAAAAAATTCCTTTAAAGAAGGACCATCCTTTTGAAACAATGCAGATACTATCTCTCTCTGTATATCTCTATCCTGCGTCCAAAATATATCAGCTAAGGTTTCTAGTGCTTTTTTATCATCAAGTTTACAGAGCAATCTTATAGCAAATAAAGATCTTTTTTCGTCTTTAGATCTTGCAGCATCCAGCAAATAATCAGTTACTCCTATAGATTTTAAAACTTCTACTGTCTTGTTTAATAAATCTTCGTTTGTTTCTTCATCAAGTCTAAGTGCAAATTCAAATACATCCTTAAATGAAGTTTTGTCTTTTAAAAAGGATAAACCCTTTAAAGCAGCACGTTGGACTTCTTCATCATCATCAGATAATGCTTCAATTAGATAGTTTTTGAATTTATCTCTTTGATTCTCATCCAATATTGCTAAAGTCTTATCTCCTAAAAGCATTACTAATGCTTGAATAATCTTATTACGCAGGCCAATGTTTGCAGTATCCAATTTATGTAGAAGGGTTGGAACTATTCTCACCTTTCCCATTGAGGCCAAGGCATCTATTATTGCTGAATCTATAAGCTCAGATCCTTTTCCAAGATAATTTAACAATACTTCTGCACAGGTATCTTTTCCAATCTTTTTTAACGATTCAATAACAGTAAATTTTACCCATTCCTCATCTTCCAATGCCTTTTCTAAACATGGAATTGCCTCAACAAAACCAATATTTCCAAGTCCAACTGCAGCTTGGGACCTTACATTAGGATCAGGATCATTTTGCAACACATCACATAATATATTAACAACTAGGGCATTTGGGCAATAGCCTAAAATATCAGCTGCAAAAATCCTTATATCAGGATCTTTATCATCTAAAAGATCAATTATAAGATCTAGTCCTTGTATGCCTATCTCTCTCAATATATCAAGGGCTGTGTTCCGAATCCCTGCATCCTCATCCCAAAGCAAAGGGATTAGGGCTTCAACTGCCTCCTCTCCTCCAATTTTTCTCAATGACAACTCAGCAGCTTCTTGTATCCCAACATCTTTACTCTTTAAAAGTTCCACTAAAATTGGTATTGCCTCTCTACACCCCTTTTCCCCAGCCAAAAAACATCCCTCTCTCACTAAAGCTGAATCATCTGAGTTCAATTTATTGAAAACTTCATTACATTTTCTATCTTTCATGGTATGCTACTCTATTTTTTATTCTTTAACCAATATTACATATATAAATTCCTCACAATTGCCTCTGCCATCTCTGTTATATCCACCACCTCATCAGCGAGATTTTCTTCTACAATTGCCCTGGGCATACCATAAACAACACAGGTCTTTTCACTTTGAGCAAGTGCCCTTCCGCCTCTTTTTTTTAATTCCCTTATCCCAATTAGTCCATCATTACCCATACCAGTTAAAATCACACCTATAGCCCTTTTACCCAGATGTTTTGCAATAGACAACATGAGTTCGTTCACAGATGGTTTATACAACGCATCTTTAGGTTCTTTACTTATCTCGAGCTCTATGTGGGTTGTCTTGTGCAAGACCCTTAAATGGTGACCTCCTCTAGCGATATATGCTACCCCCACTTTTACAGGCTCTCCATGTTCCGCTTCCTTGACCTCAATTTTACATATTTCATTTAAACGCTTTGCAAAAGGACCAGTGAAGGCTTCTGGCATGTGTTGTGCGATAACGATTGGTGCTGGGAAGTCTTTATCCAATTTTGTCAAAACCTGTTGAACAGCCATTGGCCCACCAGTTGAAACCCCTATCCCCACAAAATCTCTCAGCTGTTTCTTATTGGAGAATTTAACAACATCAATGGTCTTTTGTTCTGTTGGCTTCTTTCTTTGAACCTTTATTTTTCCCTTTTTTTTGGCAACTGATTTTACCTTTTCTTGAAGTTCTTTTTCTATTTTTACTATTTCCAGAGATACTTTTGACAACTGCTTTGGTATATAATCAACAGCACCAAGTTCTAATGCCTTAAATGTGGCCTCAGCTCCCTCTTGAGTGAGAGAGCTCACCATTATAACTGGTCTAGGTGACTCCATCATTATGTGTCGTAACGCAGTAAGACCATCCATAACAGGCATCTCTATATCCAAGGTAACCACATCTGGATCAAGCTTTCTTATAAGCTCTAAGGCCTCTTCTCCATTTCGAGCAGTACCCACCACCTTAATCATTGGATCCTTTTCAAGCATTGCAGATATTGCCTTTCTCATAAAGGCAGAATCATCTACCACCAATACCTTTATCTGACTCACATCCCTCTCCTTTTTAAATTTTTTTCTCTTTTTTTAAGATGGAAATCCATTCCTTAACCAAATCCTCACTCCACTGTGTACCACTACCTTGTTCTAAAATCTCCACAGCCTTCTTTATATCCATTGCCTTTCTATACGCTCTATCTGATGTCATGGCATCATAGGCATCTACCACACTTATAATTTTTGACAAAAAAGGAATTTGTTCATCTTTTATTCCATCTGGATATCCTTTTCCATCAATTCTCTCATGGTGATGATACATAACTGGCAAAATTGGTTTAAGACTATCCACCTCGGATAGGATCTCTCTTCCAATCACTGGATGCTGTTTCATAAGATCAAATTCTTCTTGCGTGAGTTTCCCTGGTTTATTTAAAATACTGTCAGGAATTCCAATCTTTCCCACATCATGAACAATACCAGCCCAATATAGGTTATCCAATTCATTACTGCTCAATTTTAATCTTCTGCCTAACTTCACTGCATACCTGGCTACCTGATCTGAATGACCCTTTGTATATGAATCCTTTGCCTCCACTGCCTTTGCCAAAGATCGAATAATTTCCCTATTTATTTCTACTACTCTGCCATAGAGCTTTGAATTTTCAATTATTGCTGCTGTCTGAGAAGCAAATACTGTAAGAAGTTGAAGATCCTCTTCATTAAATGGCATATTTTCTTTTTTCCTAACAAGTAAAACAATCCCGATAAGACCACTCTTGGCTATAAGTGGAGTGGCCAAAAGTTGATATTCAAAATTATTTAGTATCCCCTTGGATGACAGCTCAATATCCTCTAATTTTCCAGGTATAAAGATAACGGATTTTAATGAGCGCGCTATATAATCAACCACGCCTTTTATTTCTCCTAACAGATGAGTTTGCTTTTTAAAAACACCACTAATTCTCTGTGCTGAAAAAGTTCCATTAGTTGACAAAAAAATAACCGCTCCATCGGGACTAAAGGTACGCTCCACATGAAATAAAAATTCATTTAACAACGATTGCAATTCTATTTTTGCATTTAAGTCTTTGTTTAGCTTTAAAATTCTAACAAGCTTATTTAATCTTTCTCTCCGTTTCTTTTCCTTTCTCCTATCAAGGGCTTGTTCTATTTTAAATAATAAATGACTTAAATAAAAAGGCTTTGGTATAAAATCCAAGGCCCCTTTTTTCATCACCTCAACTGCAGTCTCTATGGTCCCAAACCCAGTCATTACAATCAACCCAACATCCAGATTAAATTTATTAATATACTCAATAAGGGCCATTCCATCCATCTTTGGCATATTCAGATCAGAAAGAACAATATCTATGTCATCAACAGAGTTCAAAATCTTTGCTGCTTGTTCACCATCTTCTGCTACTATTACATCATAGCCATTATCTCTCAGTGCTTCCTTACATATCTCCCTAATACCCTCCTCATCATCCACCACAAGGATCTTTCCTTTATATCTGTTTTGTTCCATACAAATTGCCCCTTTCAGGATAAGGATATAAAAAACAATTTTTTATTTTACAAGCAAATAAACTTAAATAAAAATCAATAGTTAAGAAAATAAAATTTTTTCTTCTTAAGTTCAAGTTATTTTTAAAAGAGGCTTTTTTTGATTTATTTTAGCATAAGCTTAAGTATCCCCACAAAAGTTACAACCTGTCCAATCCAGAACACAAACATCCACTTGATGGTATCTGCACGCCACCTCTGTATCTCTGTTCTCAACCTTTCCTCTATTGCTTTAATCTCTCCCCTTAGCTTTCCCTCCGTAGCTTTTATTTCTCCTCTTAACTCTTCCTCTCTAGCTTTTATTTCTCCCTTTAAATTCCCTTCTATAGCTTTTATTTCTCCCCTTAACTCTTCCTCTATTGCTTTAATCTCTCCCCTTAGATTCCCCTCCGTAGCTTTTATTTCTCCCCTTAACTCTTCCTCTCTAGCTTTTATTTCTCCCTTTAAATTCCCTTCTGTAGCTTTTATTTCTCCTCTAAGTCCATTTATCTCCCCTCTTACTTCTTCAATTTCCCGTCTTAGCCTTTCCTCTGTTGCCCTTAGCTCATCCTTAGTTACAAGTTCCTTTGTCAATTCATCTTTAAGCTCTTGTTTTATTATGATCTTTTGATCTTTTGCCTTCTCTTCTATTCCATATAGACCTTTTTCTATTGCCTTTATCACCTTCTTTGCAAGCTCAGGATCTGATATAACCGACTCTATACCCTTTGTTATCTCATATGAAAGATAGCCAGGCATAAAAAAGCTCCCTAAATCATTATAGTTACAAAGCAATTTTTATTTACTTTATCTAAAAATATAATGAAATGCAATTTTTTTATGTCTTAACTGATATTATGCAATCCAGGAAGCTAAGGCGGACAAGATAGGCGAGAAATCACCAAGATAGTTGGATAAGCCTTTTTATCATTCCAATTTTTTTAATATATCAAATGCTCCTTTATCCTCTGCCAGTTGTTTGCATATGGCAAATTCTTTATTTGCCTTTGAGTTTTCATGTTGCTGTTGATAATATAGACCAAGGTAGTAATGGACGTAAGGGTCGTCAGGAGACAACATATATGCCTTATTTAAATACTCAATGACCTTTTTAAATTCCCCCTTTTGCCAGAATAAAATGGCAAGGTTAATCATGGCCTTGGTGTTGCCTGCCTTAAGAAAATATTCCTTGGCCTTTTGATATTTATTTTGTTTAAAATATATTACTCCCAATGCATTTAACAGGATGGGATCTTTTTTATTTTGCTCAAGGTTTAGAGCCATTTCAAGGTCTTTTTTGGCCTTTTCCAGATCTCCTATTTTCTGCCAAATAATAGCTCTATTGATCAATGCATCTATGAGATAAGGATTAACTTCTAAGAGTTGGTTATATAATCTAAGGGCCTTATTAAGTTGTCCATTTTTTAGATAAGTATAGGCCTCTTTTAAAAGAAAAGAAACGTCAATATTTTTTTTTTGTTTATAATTAGATACTTTTTTTCTTACTTTCTTTTTAATTTTTTTAGATGTTGTTTTGGTTTTGTTTGGGGGGTTTAAGAGGGGAATTACTCTTTTATTTACCTCTGCTGGTGATAGAGTAGAAATAACCAGTGCATTATAAATACCCCCACGCCTTCCTTTTTTTAGTAATGTGTTTTTTAGTAAAATTGCTTTTTGTATTTTTTTATAAAGACCGCACCTTACTGCATATATTTCTCCTATTTTTTCTATACGGCCTTGGGGACAAATATTATTACCTATCATTGAAATTGTTTTGAGACAAGTTCTTGCCTTTTTAAGATTTCTAAAACTTCCAACCTGCACAGTATAATATTGGGGAGATTTAGGATACTTTTTGTCGGAGGTTAAATTTTTTTTTGTTCTTGTTTTAAAAGAAGGCCTTTCTCTTGTTTTTTTATTATGTTTGCTTGTTTTTATGTTGATATTTTTATTTTTACCAACAATTGTTTTTTTTATATAATTAGTCTTTTTTAAATGTTCTATGTGTCTATCTCTATCCTTTTTTGTAATTACTTGCTTTGATGACTGTTTGGTAACTAATGAAACCTTTTTCCCTGTAGAGTGAGTTTTTTTTAAATGTCCTATGATAAAAGGGGAAATCCCTAAAATCAAAAATATTCCCAGACTGATCAATAATATCTTTGTCCACGGTTTAGATTTATTTTTTATTGAAGAAAGTATTTCTGGCTCTAGCTGAGTAAATTCTTCTAATTGTTCATTTTCTGTAGGTTCAGATTTTTTCTCTATAGATTCAGATTGCTTTTTAGTAAGCGCCTTTTCAATAAGACTCATAAGTCACATTCCTTAATCGCCAACTTTACTTCCTCTTTTCCAATAGTTGCTTTGGAGTTCAAATAACCTGCAATTAAGGCTCTTTCTGCAATCAAATTAATGAGTCTAGGAAGTCCTTTGCTTTTTTTATAAATTAGTTTTATAGCTTTATAATCAAAAAGATTGCGGTGGGTTCCTGCTTTAAGCAGTCGATGGTTAATGTAGGCAGAAGTCTCATCAAGACTAAAGGGCTTCATCTCAATTTGAATTCCAATTCGTTGCGCAAGTTGTCTTAAAGATTTTTGTTTTAGCCTTTGCCTGAGTTCTGGTTGACCTATTAATAAAATTTGGATCAATTTTTCTTCGTTGGTTTCAAAATTTGATAGAAGTCGCAGCTCTTCCAACATATCTGGAGATAAGGATTGAGAATCATCAACAATAAGTAAAACCTTTTTATTTTCCTCGGATTTTTTGAGTAAAAATTGGTAAATTTTATGGAGAAGGCTTGCTTTACTTATATTGTCTAGGTCTTCTCCAGATTCCTTAATAAATTCTAGATCTATCAATAAAAATCTAAGAAGGTCTTCAGAATGTTCAAATGTGGGATGGAACAAGTAAGCCCTTTCTACATTGGAATCTAGCTGAGACATAAAATAGCGTAGTAATGAGGTTTTGCCCACCCCAACTTCACCTGTTATCATCATAAAACCTATGTTTTGGTTTAATCCATAGTGGAGGGTGGTAATAATATTTTTTATTTTTGGGGTAATAAAAAAATTTTGGACAGAAGGGGATAATTTAAAGGGATTTTCTTTTAACCCATAAAATTCTTTATACATTTTTATTCTCTGTGATTTGAAATAAAGACATTATTTAGTAGGTTCTTGAGTATATTTATAACCTAAACTTTTCAAGTCTTTTTTTCCTGTAAGGTGTGGAACAATTACCATAACTAGTTCAGAGTAATTTTTTGAGTGTGAGTTATATCTAAAGACATGGCCTAAAATAGGCAAATTCCCTAGAACAGGAACCATTTTACCAGTCTTGTTTGTGCTTTCTTGGATAAGTCCTGAGATTATAATAGGCTGTCCGTCCTGGGCCTTGACAATTGTACTTGTCTCTCTTGTCTCTACAATTGGTATATTCTGTAAAGGTGCTGAGGGAATACCTGTAGGCACGCTTTTTTCTCCTATCTTTTTGTTAATTGTAGGAACAATCTTTAATATAATCTCTCCTGATGGACTAATTTGTGGGGTAATATGTAATGTAATTCCAACAAATAGGGGATTGAGTTTACTGGTAACACTGCTGGTAGCCAATCCTGCTTGAGCAGAGGTAGTGG
>Ga0256842_1002283_pt1 | contig 13994 bp, 29 predicted proteins | sample 4559240metaG_FD_185973 | JGI IMG/M metagenome (GOLD analysis project Ga0256842, IMG submission 185973) | Hydrothermal vent microbial communities from Guaymas Basin, Mexico - 4559-240 | ecosystem: Environmental > Aquatic > Marine > Hydrothermal vents | place: Mexico: Guaymas Basin | collected...
GTCGAGCCTTTGGAAAAATTTATAACTTCCCGGCCCCTCCATAAACCGGTGCCCCGGTAGCCTAGCCTGGCGGGGCGGCGGACTTGTAATCCGCCGGTCGCGGGTTCAAATCCCGCCCGGGGCTCCAAAATTGTCCTTCTCTTCCTAGGAGCTTTCCCTCAAAGGAAAGCCTCATCAAAATGGCATCTTCTATGAAACGGCTCCTATTATATGTTGCCCTGTCCATAAGTTCAATAACCTGCGGACTAAGTGTGATATGAATCGGGACACGAGACCTTTTAGGCTTCTTTTTGGTCATTTCAACGCCCTCAACGTCTTCTTTTTGTGTGGCCACACGTGGCCACATGTGGCTACACTGAGACCATACCTGCGGACAAGATATAGCCATTACGGTCATAGGCTTTCACCTCATGCTTTGAGCCACTCGGAGTATTCTCTCCCGAGCTTAATCATCCTGCTCGAGAAGCGTTTTGAGAGGACGATGTAGTCTTTGCCGTTGATTATCGCCTCCTCGAGAATGCCAAGCTCTTTAAGCCTGCGAATCACGTAGTAAACCGTGTTCGTATGCACGTTTGAGGCTTCAGCCACTTCCTGAACGAACTTCTTTAAGTTGCCCCTGAAGAGTTGCCCGTCGTGCTCGTACTTGAGTTTGTCGAGGATGTTCTCAACCACGAGTTTCTCACTTCTTAACATGCCGTATTTCACTACCTTGTCAAGCCAGCTCATACCAACCACCCTTGTGTGGGCACAAATTCTTTTGTTTGAGGGTTGAGTGTTCTGAAAAAAGAAGGTTTCTGAGGCCGTTTTTATTCTCTGGAGGGTGGAGCTTATAGCACAAAGTTTTTTGTGCTTTTAAATACCTCCTACTGCACGACCTTCCTTGCGAGTCAGAGAAATATTTGGAAAAATCAAGGCACAACTGTGACCCCGGACTGTTAACATTCATACGAAAGTTAACGGTCATGGCTGGCCCTCCTTATCTCATCCTCAAGTGCCTTGAACTCGTGGGACATGAACAGCACTTTACGCTCAAGCTTCGAGAGCTTCTTATCGAGCTTCTGAAGCTCAACAACATGTTCAGGAATGAGAGTCTTCTGAACCACGGCCATCACGCTCCTCCTTGAGAGTCGAAAGATTCTTCGAAACTCAAGGTCGCCAACCAATCCAAGAACTTCATAATAGTCTCTCCTTCCTTTTCAGTCAGCTCTAATGTCTTGTCAGTCCAATCATACCTCACGATGTACTTGTGCCTCTTGCTATCGTACCTGAACAAAAGACTAATTGACCCATGCTCGCACTTGATATCATAGAATCCCCACTCAATCTTCCGAATCCGAATCGCCACGCCCCGTCACCTCCCCCACAATAAGAACCTGAGCGTTTCCGGCAACTCCTGAGCGGGAACGCGGATCACATCATCAAGGTGGACGAACGCGTAGTAATCATGAGCCGGACCGTGCCCGTACCAGTCAAAATTCACCGGCGTACTCCGCACGTTCCAGATAAGAAACTCCTGCCCAAGGTTGACGAGGTAATAGAAGTCAATGCCCGCCTTGAGAGCGAACATCCTGTGCCCCTCGTACTGCTTGCCGTTTACCTTGACCTTCCCGTTCACGATTGCAGAGCGCGGGTTCATATTTTTGAGTTCAAAGCCAGTGAAACGGAAGCCCTTGACGCCGTTCTTGTTGAGAAACTGAACAACGAGACTGTCCACGTCGGTGACATACATGTGCACGTCCAGGCCCTTCCTGGCCTTTTGGAGGGCCCTCGAAAAGGCCACGCGGTTCTCAGCGTCCCGCATGAGGCGCTTGAAGTAAGTGAAGGCATCGTCAATGCTGAGGGCATCCTGATAAACAAAAGCAGTCCGCGAGGCCATCAGGCCCGCACCTCCTCAAGTTTTTCTTTGAGACGATAGAGGGCCTTCTTCGCGTCTTCGAGCTCCGTCTTAACCAGCCAGTCCCCAACCAAAAACTCCACGTAGTCAATCCGCCTGAGCGCCTCCTCCACCTCCTCAAGCAAATCCGCACGAATAAAACTCATCCCTCAACCCCCCACCGCCCTCCTAATCAGTGCTATGAACATTGCGATCCACTCGCCGGCCACAACACCGGCAAGAATGTAAAGCACGAGGTCAGCGAACCGCACCCTCATGAGCGACCCTCCTCATCTGAGATGATCTCTTCGAGAACAATGCGATACTTCGGCTTGTCATTCACATAAAGAACCAACTCACCCTCATGCCGTTTGAGCAGTGCAATTAAGACATGAAAGAACTCGTTAGTAACGTCCTTCTTGTCATCTGCAATGACTATCTTTCCCTTGCGCTTGCTAACATGTGCGAGGTATACCGTATCCTCAAGAGGGGCGAGGAAAATGCCCCACCTATCCCAATTTATCCTACTCATGAGCGACCCTCCTCCGGCGGGTATCCATACTCTTCAAGCAACCAATCCGGCACGTCAAGGGCTAAGAAGCCGTCCTCATCCACTTCGAACTCTAGCTCGCCCCGTAGGAGCATTTTGACAATCTCCCACGCCAACTCGTTCGTGCTGTCTATGTCCTGTATCTCCGTGTCGTACTCATCCCCCATTTTGGGGACAATGTTCATCAAGTTCAGAGTGAACCTCATACCCTCACCTCCTCGATCGTGATGACATACCACCCTGCCAGCCGTGCCCTGTTCGCGAAATCCTCGGCTTCCTCTCGCGTGTTGCAGTACTCAGGGGCCGGAGCCGTGTCGCCCGGAACAAGATACCACACCACATACGTCATACCCTCACCTCCCTCCTCTGAATCTTCTTGAGCAACGTCTCCAGCGCGTCAGCCCAACCAGACCAGTACTCCGCGCCATTCTCCTGCCTCAACGCCAGAGAAAACGCCGCTTCCCTCGCTTCCGCGATTTCCCGCTCAAGATACTCGATAATGGTCGGCACTTCCTCAGCGCGGGCCTGCTCCAGAGCCGCCCGCTCCCGGGCGACAAAAGACCAGAAGTCGGCCTCGGCCTGACTCATTCACCATCCCTCCCGGAAAGGTTGAAGAAGAGACCCGCGAGAGTGAGTACCTCGTCCTCAAACAGCTCGTAGAGCTCCCTGCGCCTGAAGATGTGCATTTCCGCAAGCACAAGCAACTTCTCTCTGATGCCCACCACCACATAGAAGTTCCAAATCGGGTCGTAGAGTGCGAGGTAAGCAACGTCCATGCCAAAGAGCTCGTCTGCCAGCATGGTGTCGTTTGACTCGATAGCAGTCACGTCCTCAACGCCCGCGCGCCTGAGAAACTCAAGCATGCCGGTTACTTCCGGCTCGAGGTCGTAAACAGAGTTGTCCTCGTAGCTACCACCTATGAACTTAGACGCCCTGGCAACCGTGACAAGGAAATCCCTCGTCACGTGATCGGTCAGGAATCTTTCCTCCGAATCCCATTCGGCTGTGGCGTTCGGGCCCTTGCAAATCCCCCACTTCAGCATGTGCTTCTCCACCTTCCTTGCCAAGTCTCTTCTGGATGTCTTCTCCCAAGCCTCCTGCTGAGCGGCCTTCCGAATGTGTTTGATGCTCTTCTCCTTGGCCAACACATCTTCCAACCCATTCCCGCAGAGGGAAAGGGTCGGCTTTGCTTCCCCAAACAGAGCGGTCAACTCATCCAAAACCTCAGACATCGGCCTTCACCTCCACCTTCTTTTCCTGAAGCTTCAGGAGAAACGGGCCGAACAGGGCCCGATAATCCGCGTTAGAACCAACTACCTCCGCCACAACATCGAAACCATACTCACGCACAAGCCTGCGGAGGCCATTATTGCCAACGCTCTTCAGGAAAGACTCTGCCTGCCCCTTCGTCCGCCAGTTAGAAGCCAACTGCTCATACTGCCTAAGCCACGCCCTGAGACTCTTCTCAATCTTCGCCCGCGGGACCTCAACCACAGGCTGGCCGTCTTTCGTGGGCTTCTGAGCTTCGACCTTCAAACTCTTGGCCGCCTTGAGCGTGTCTTCACGGACGATTTTTGCAAAGCGGACGTTCACGCCGTTCTCGCGGTAGAGGACGATGCCCTCAAGCTCCTCGATGCCGGGTACGGGCCTGATGACTTCCGGAATCTTGCCGTTCTCGTCGATGGTTATGAAGAAGCGCTGGAGGGCCTGAACCTGTTCCCGAGGGTCGAGGATGTTAAGCTTGCGCATGAGGTCGTTCCACGTGAGGCCCTCTTCGACGGCCTTTGGAATGGCGAGAAGAATCTTAGACCACTTCGAGGAGAGTTTGGGCTTGTTCTTTTCGCAAGCCTCGGCACGGAAGCGCCACTTCTCAAGCTCATCCTGAAGGCGCTCGACGAGACGCTTAAGCTCGGAGTTTTCTTTTCTTAATTCTTCATTCTCACGCTCTAGGCTTTCTATTTTTACGGCGGCGTTAATGACTTCCTTCTGGCGTAGATACCAAGAAGTGAAAAACTCACCCCAACTCATGCGGCCGCGTAACTTGTCCCACTCTTCTTTTAGTTCTGCTTCCACGTGCATCACGATGGCCCTTGGGTTCCTGAGCTTCGGCGGCCGCGCCATTTTGTCCCCCTCATTCAGGCTCTAATCCCTTAGTCTGGTCCAGAAGCCAGCGGATGAAATCCCCACGAGAAAGAGACTTGCGTCTGCGCTCGAATTCCTCAAAGGTTTTCCTCCCCATGGCCACAGTCACGACAACAGTCCCACCCTCATGCTTGCGGGGGTCTTCCAGGCCTTCTCATACGGCACCACCTTAAGTCATATTGACTTCTCAAGTCATATTGACTTAATTAACTTAATAAAGTTTTCGCGTCTAATAACGCTCAATGCTACCCATTTTTGAGAAAATGATTCAGAAATCTGATAGAATTACCGCAAGCTGTAGTAGAACACCCGAATTTTTGAATCATTTAAGGGTTTATAAATAACGGAGCCAACATAAATCTAAACTAAACTAAAACAAGCTTTTTAGAGTAGATATAGATAAATGATTAATTCATTTTCCGTTCAATAAAAAATATGGATTTTCAAGTATCTTCTGTTCCTCGTCTTCATCAATGATGAAATATTTTCCACTTTTCACGGCTTGGAAAAGTTGATACGCCTTATCTCCAACTCTGTCTTTGAGCTTGACAAAATCAACAAGGAGGACCTCGATTTGATCTCCTTCTTTAATTCCCAATTCAGCCCGTAATCCATTTGGGATTGTTAACCTGCCATGAACAGTTAGCTGAGCCCAAAACTGCCCTCTGCCTATGATTTTACCATTAACAACTTTCCTTATCACTAAGTTAACTATATCATGTTTGTTGAGTCCAAAGTACTCTCGTTCATTTCCAGGGATAGCTATCCTACCGTTCTTATACACTTGCACGTGGAATTTTGCGAGTGGTTCCTTGGCTTCTTTCATAGGGCCACCCCTTCTATGGCAGCTACATAACTATAACCAAGCTGTTTTAGCAAGTCATATTCTTCGTCTGGAGCTATGATTTTTGCTTGAGAAAAGGCCTGAATACGCTTCATTAACTCTCTTCCCTGTGGACTTATGAGTTTATCAAATTTGTGAATAGCTAAGATGAGAACTTCCACTGCATCTCCATAAGATAGATTCAGTTCTACACGAGCATTTGTTGGCACGACGATGTATCCTCTGACCCCTACCTTTGCAATGATGAAAGCACTGCCTAATATTTGGACAACTTTGGATTCATTGTTTACCTCTATCTTTCTAATCAATGCTTCCACGTAGTCATTACCTTCAATTCCTAGGATTTCCCTATCTCCTTTAGGGATGAGGACCCTCCCCTTTGGATCAAGCCGTGCGTGGAATTTGGCTAATGGTTCTTTGGTTTCTTTCATAGGGCCACCCCTGTTGGTTTTTGACTGCTCATTCGATGCTGGAAAATATAAGTGAAGTGTTTCATGATTTTGTCTTCTGGAATGAGTTCTCCAGGCTTGACTTCAACCCATTTCCCTGATGTCTGAACCTTGGAAAGCAGTTGTTTACCTTTCTCGCTGACTAACTCGTCGAACTTGTGATAACCAAGAAGCAAAACCTCTACGATGTCTTTTTCATGAAGCTCAAACTCTTTCTTGAGGTCAGCAGGAAGAAAAATAAGGCCTCTTGTCCCAACTCTTGTGATTAGATAACCTTGCTTAAGGACCTTGATTGTGGCTGTTTCGGGGTCAATCTCGATTTTACGGACAATAACTTCCACATAGTCATTTTTATTGATATTCAAGGCTTCCCTGATGGTTTTGGGAATAGCAACCCTACCCTCCTTGTCCAGACGTGCGTGAAATTTCGCCAGCGGTTCAACTACTCTGGTCTCGCTATCAGACATGGACTCACCTCTTTCCTCGATTTTAGCTAATGGCGAATTGCTTGTTTTCTGTATTCGGTTTAGAATACATAAGGTTTACCGTGGGGTGCTCTACTGATGTGAGTAATTTTTCCGTCCGTAAGGTATTTAAGAGTGGGTTTGTTAGTGCTCTTGAGGGAAATGGATTTCAGGAAGTTCGTTAGGCTCCTTGATTCGAGTAGCATTGCAGAGATTTTGCTCACGGACCACGTGAAGTGGAGGATGCAAGAGCGGGGCTTAAACCCGCGGGTCGTCGAGGATTTGTTGAGAAAGCGCCAGAAGGATTTGAGGGGCGTAGAACAGCAAGGGAAAAATCGGTTTAAGTTAACGTATTTGCATCCTGAGGTAGATGGGATGGATTTAATCATAGTTGTTGATGCAAAAGAAAGGAGGAGCAAGATGAATTTGACTGTGGTGACGGTGTTCCCTCAGCCTTCGAGCAGACGGGTTAGGGTGATGGACGATGAGTGATGCTGAGAACAGGGGGTTTCGGCCCGTTGATTATGACCCATTAGTTGACTCTCTCTTTGTGAGTGTTCCAAATAGAAAGTATGAGTATTCTATTATGGTAGGGAAGGATCTTATCCTTGACTTTGGGAAGCTTCCAGGTAGGGATAAATTGGACGTCGTTGGTTTTGAGTTGTTAGATGCCTCCAAGAAGTTTAGAGTTGATAAGCACGTCTTAGCAAATATCAAAGGCCTTCGGGCAGAGATTACAGTTAACGAGAAATGGGTTAAATTGGCAATTTCGCTCGTCGTTGTTCAGCACAAGAAGGAGAGAAAGCGCTCTAAGGTTCTTGAAGTTGCTAACTTAGGCGTTCCTCCGTTGGCTTCTTCGATTAGCGTTTGAGTTTCTCTAATTTTATTCTCAAAGCCTGCTGTTCGTCGCTGAGGTCTCTTTCTTGGCATAGATAACACCGCTAAGAACTGTTCACGTGGTGAGCCTTCCAGAACTCCCACAGGTCCCAAACGAATTCACCCCAAGGCTTTCGTCCCTTGGCCTGCTCCATTTCCTCGACTTTTTCTGGCGGAAGGAGGAACTCCACACGCCTGACGGCCTTATACTTCCGAGTTCTCGGCATCTTGGCCACCACCTTGTATGGAACTTAAATCCATATATGGAATTTAGTTCCATAAACCATACGGAAGGAATGTTTAAAAGGTTTGTGTGGCGAGAAAAGTCCAACGTTGGGCAAATTTGTTACTGGTTAATTTTTGGATATATAAATTCGGCCAAGATACCATTGACAATAATAATTTAGGGGTCTCGATTTTACAACTTTTAAAAGTAACTAAATGCACAGAAGTGCAAAGCTCCAAAAACGCTGGATTCTGGCAAAACTTCGTTACTTTTCTTTGTTAAATCAACGGGAATTTATGTATCCAAAAATTCAACCCACAAAAAAGAAGCTCTCAGAGAGCAGAAAACATGCCTTATCTCTTTTCTTTTCTCTTCTTTTTTTGAAAATTAATTTATTCATGAATAAATTAAACGTCCAAAAAAACATATTTGAAATTAGACTCCTTATCTGGTACTTCACTTTTGAATATGTCTAGAAGCACTACTTCAATTAACTCATCTCGCTTAATATTCAAATCTTTACGGACCTCATTGGGAATGTATGCTGTTCCTTTTCTTCCAATTTTGCTAATTATCTGCTTTTGAGTCTCCACAAATATTGTCTTGCCTTGGAAATCTATCTTGATTTTCCTAACAATTAATTTAACATAATCTCCCCGCTCAATTTTTAATGTGTCTCTAATGTATCTTGGGATGACTAATCGACCGTCTTTGTCAACCCTCGCATGAAACTTTGCCAGTGGTTCTCTGCTCTCCTTCACTGTCTCACCTCTGCTGACCTCAACCGGGCACAGGAGATGACAATTATTCTATATCAAGTGTGTATCAAGTATATACTATATCCCCATTTGGGTATACTGCTCATAAGGTTTACCGTTAAGCGATTGTTTCAAGGGGTCCTCCTGTGGAAGTTGGGTTTCTCCTGTGTTGGAGTCGCGTGAGCGGAGTAAAATTCCACCACTAAAACTGAGCGTAAAGATTACGTACGGAAATTATTTAAAGGCTGGAGCACTCATATGTTTGGGGAGAAGAAATGGAGAAGATATCAGAGTTCTTCGTGAAATTAGCAATTAGAAATGTGCCTAAAAAGTCTTTGAAGTTGTATCTCGAAAGTATTGGGGCAAACCCTGATTATGAACTTCTAGATGATCCAGAGTACGTTATGACTTTCCTTACACCTAATCAGGCAAAATGGATTGCAGATAACTTTCTATTGAGTCGACCAAAGAGGCCAATCTATATGTTCGAACTTCCCGATGCTCCCTTTGAGGAGTTAAACGAACTTCCAGAGGAGATTATCGAAAGGGCTGGCACGGTGAGGAAATTCAAGAAATACCCAAAAGAGCCTGAGCTTCAGATGGTATATTTGAATAACACATACCAAGAACTTGTATTAAGGTTTGTTTTCAGGTCTCCCAAGGTAGAGACATTAATCAGTGAGGAAACAGGAGAGTTAATACGATATTCTCGGCCAATTAGAGCATTTGTTGTGTTCAGAGCTAATAGTCAATTAGTAGATGTCAGGGGTAGTAGGATGAACTCAACTTTAGCAAAAAAAGTTTTGTTTAAGGCTATGCACGTATTGTCCTTAGATGGAACTCCCAAACGTGTGTACATGAACAATATCAAATTCATAAAATCTCTAGTAAACTTTGCACGTAGTGTCGATTATATTACCATAGAATTCCCCGGGGAACCACTAGATGACACAGAGAAAGATGTTCCAGGAAAGATTTCATATTCCGGAAGGTATGGCAATAGTGGTAAAGGAAGGGACCTCAGAGAGTATGAGCGGGTCATGGAAACATTGGAGCGTGCATACAAATCTGGAGAAATAACAAGACTTCATGCCAAATTAGAACTACAAAACAAGACTATATTTGATGATATTGCATCGTTCGGAATTAATTTCAGAGAAAGTAAACTTTATCCATTTAAGGCATATAGCGAAAAGGCAATAAATGAAATGTTGAAAGTGCTGTATACTGTTTGGAAAGGTGGACCTTATGATGACCTCCCCAAACGAAAACAAAGATGGCTTGATGAGTTTATTAGCTAGTGTTCTTGTTGATTTGGGGTTTCCCGTAATCTATAGCAATCTAGTATATTGGGCCAAGGTATATAATATCCCTTTGGATGATGTAGACGAGGCATTAAGGACCTTGAAAGAAGAGGGTCTCTTAGAGATTAAGTATGTGTTTAGATGCCCCAAATGTGGCTCTCCTCTTGGAGAATACAAACATATTCATGATGTTCCAGAAATTCTTGTTTGTCCCAACTCACATGAAATTAGCAAAAAGGAGTTAGTTAGTATTATCCAAGACCCTGATGAGGCGGACAGAATAGTTACAATATTGTGGTATCCCACTGATAAAGGAAAGCGCTTTTTTCGGACATTTCAAAAAAGAAAAGAGAAAATACTCCAAAGAAGAATTGTGGAAACAATATCAAAAAGCTCTTTCTGCTAAGGACAATAGGGAGCGAGGAAACCTATTTGAAGAATTCCTCAGGAACTTCTTTAGGACGATTGATGGATTTTATGTATTGCCAACTCCTGTGAAAACCTCGGAAACAGATATTGATATTGTCATTGCAAACAACAGCACCCACCCATTTTTCAGCAAGATGGGACCTCTTATTACAGTTCAGGCAAAGAATTACAAAAAGTCAATTGGCTGGAAAGTAGTGATGGAAGCCGCAGAGCAGGCAGCAGCTTATGGTCCATCTGTAAAACTTGTAATTGTAGCGACTACCTCAAAATTTTCAAAACGAGGAAAAGGTTCAATAAGAGACATCCAGACGAGATATGATATTACACTTGTAGTACTTGATAAGGCCGATTGGGAAGAGTTTTTTAGTTCCGAAATGACTCCCGAGGAGTTCCTGTATAATAAAATATTGAATGCACCACATAAATTATATTAGAATCATAGAGATGTTTACCAATTTGAAGTTATGAATCATAAGGTTTTGCGAAAATTTCCCACCTGTGTAATTCTTACCACTCTGGCAGGATATCCATAACTCTTTTAATCTATTATTGAGTAATTTTTCCATAAGGAATAAACGGTGATGCTCATGAGTCTTGGCGACTTCCTCAAGAAGGTTGGAGATGCAACTAAGAGGGCAATGGATCGCGCGGCGAAGGAGGCTAAGTATCGAGCTAAGGCCCTGGAAATCAAGAGGGAAATTGCCGAAGCTGAAAGAAAGTTCAGAGAGGAAGTTGCACGGAAGGAGTTTGAGGCCAAGAGGGAAATTCTCTCCCAACTCAAGATGAGACAGCTTGAGGCAGTTTGCGCCGCTAAGGGCATACCAACTTACCGGACCAAAATAGTGAACGGGGAGGAAAAGAGGTACAAGATACGGAACAAGGACGAGCTGATTGATGTTGTAGCAAGTCATCTAACCCTTGAGGAGGTTGCCGAGGTTGCGAAGAGATATAAGGTGAAGTCCCGTCATGTCGTCCAGCATTTCACAAAATGGCTCGAGGAGGCCAATGAGGCCTTGAAAGCCTTCAAGGACCAGAAACAAAGAGAGCTTGATGAATACAAGGCCCAACTTTTCGGGGAAGAATCCAACGAGGTTGCTTCCATTGAGCTTGAGTCCGAAACCGTTGAATCTCTCGGCGGTGAAGAAGAGCTTGAAGAATATCCCCTCGAAGAGGCTGATTACCAGCCAGAGCCTGACATCGTGGACATTCTCTTTGACTTTGAGCCTGAGACCGTGAGAGATGAGGAGGACCTTGAGAAGCAACTTTACCAGTATCTTAAGGCGCGCCTTGGAAGGCGTGTTGTCCGCCAATATCCAGTTGGAGACCAGAAGATTGACATTGCCATTGATGGCAGGATTGGAATTGAGATAAAGATTGCAGAGAGCAGGAGCAAACTTCAGCGTTTGGTCGGCCAGGTTCTGGACTACGTTGAGTACTTCGATGAGGTTATTGCTGTGATTCTTGACGTTGGGGCCAATGTGGACATTGGTAGTTACATCAAGAAGCTCCGCCAGCTTGGGGCTGAAGTTGTAGTGCTGGAAGGGGACATCAAACGAAAGGGCCGTTCGAGGGAAATTATCATCAAAGATGCGCGGAGGAAGATAATCATACGTTGACGGTCGCGAGGTTGGCCGGTTGCCGTGAGGTTTTCGTTCTTTTCATTCTTTAGAAACCTTTAAAAGATTGAATGTCTTATATGGTATTGAGCCCGTGAGAATGATCGGGCGATGAGCCGCATGAGCATGAAGTCCCGTTGGGGACGGAGTTGGCGGGCCCTTCGAGTGGTGGCCCCGGTGGATCCTTATGAAGCCGGGGAGGCACCGTGAGGGGGGGCTTTGGCGTCCCGAGAGGGTGCGGGCGATGAGCGACCGTGCCCGATGAAGATGAAAAGGGACGCCTTCACGACCCTTTTCTCAAGAGTTCTAAGAATTCAAGGTCGTTCTCAAGGTATGCAATCCTCGCAAAGTAGGCGATGTTATCCACGAGGAGCATGAGGTGCTTGTACTGTTTTGCTGTAGTCCTGCTTTCTTTCTCTTCAATGGTTCTAAGCTCGGGATACTTCCGTTTGAGGATTGAGATAACGTCTTTATCTCCGATTATGAATTTGCAGTCAGGATAAAGCTTTTCAAAGTCTTCATAGAAGCGCTGTGGAAGGTCTCTCTCGCGGATTCTGCCGGTAACCGGAATTCTGTAAATCCCGGTGAAATAAATATGGTCGGCAAGGTCAGAGCGCTCGCCTTTGAGGGCTGCTTTTAGTATGTCCATCTTGGCTTTCTTCGCGCTTCCATATTTCTTGGCGTGCTTGAGGTTGAGGTCTCTGAATACTATCCGTTTGAGAGGGCCCACTTCAGAGTCCCAAACTCCAACTAATGCGAGCACTGTAAAGCCTCTTCTGCTCTCGTGCTCGGTGCTTCTGTCGACTATAACAATCAGGTTCTTAAAGCGCTTCATTTCACCACCAGCCAGCTCGGCCTCTTTTCCTCTGGAATCAGCTCGGCGAGCTCTTTGAGTTCTTCTGGAGTGAGGATGTAAACTTCCTCTGGAAGCTCTGCTTTTGAAGGAACGTAAATAAGCCTCTGCTCGACGTTATAGACTTTGCCCCTCTTTTTCTGCCTCTTGATTTGCTTGCGAACCTGAACCTTGAGCATTAACCCCACCAGTATGCGGTAGAGGGCTTACCTTATAAAGTTTTCTACCGTAGAAACGGAAAAGCGTTAAGGCAGGTCGTTGATGATGCAGAGTTTCTTTACCTCAACGGCCACGTCCTCGATGAGCTTGCGCCCGTACTCGGTGCCCATGAGCTCCCACGCTTCCGCGAGTTTCTTTTGAATCTCCTTGAGTATCTCCTCGTTGAGCTCTTTCTTTTTCTTGAGGCCCCATGTTGGGGTCTTTTCCCTTGGCTTCGTGGTGGGCTTTGCCGGTGCCGGTTCTTCGGCAATGTCTTGGCTGGCGAGCTCTTTGAGGAGCTCTTCATCGCTGAGTGGTAGTTCTTCAGTGGTTTCCATTACTTACCCTCCAGGATGCTTTTGAGTTCTCTCTTGATGGGATTCTCTTCGAAGGTCATCTCGGTGCCACCGAAGCGTTCCTCTGTCTTTTTGCCCTGTTGTTCTTTCTCCTTCCAGTACACCTTGACCCGCGGGTTTATCTGCAGAGCCAGCTCGACCTCGCGCTTGGCTTCGTGGAGGAGGTCGAAGTATTTCTGCCTGTACTTGTCCCTCTCGGCTTTTACTGCCTCGTAAGCCTCCCAACCGCGCGTTATGGCTGGATGAACTACCATCGGGATGGCTTCCTGCTGTCCGGTGCCAACGATCTCTTCAATCGTCTTGCAGTAAACTGTTATTGTTTCGGCGTTCCATTGCACGATTTTCTTGTGTGCTTTGAGGATCTTGTGTGGTGGCTTCTTCCCGAAGAACCTGCCGAGGCTCCACCACACGCTGTCAAGCCAGCTCGGCGGGCGTTCCTGGTAGTAGATCCAGTACTCGTCGTAGTTGATGAGGTAAGCCTCGGGGTAGCCGAGGATGATTGCGCCTTCTTCGGGCGTCACGGCGATGAGGAGCTTTTGATAAGTCTCCTTTATCTGACTCATCCTCTGCGCGAGGATTCTCTGCTGTTTAAGCCTCTCCTCAACGCGCTCCTCAATCTTCTCCTCAAGGCTGAACTCGTCGAGGCGGACGAGCTCGGCAACCTGCTCGTCGCTCATAATAATACCTGGCTGGCGTTTGGCCTTCTTTTTCTTCTTAAATGGCCACACCATCTTAACACCTCCCTAAAAGCTTTGATTGGGGCGAAAATACAATTTGACGGTAAATTCCCTATCAAAGGAAAACCAGCCGCGGCCTTTCTTCCTCCGGCGCTTGAGGAACTCTTCAAAGCTGTCGTGTTCGACGGGGATCCTCAGCCGCTCACCGTCCATGATGGCCACTCTCAGGATGTCTAAATCTTTGGGACTGGCGAGGGCACCTATCACCGCGATGTGGGCCGCGCCCATTATCAATGACATCGGGAGCTTGTACAGGTACTGAGTGCCGGCCACGACGTTGACGCTAAGGGAACGGCCTTTTCTGTAGATTTCTTCCATG
>Ga0256842_1002285_pt1 | contig 13981 bp, 13 predicted proteins | sample 4559240metaG_FD_185973 | JGI IMG/M metagenome (GOLD analysis project Ga0256842, IMG submission 185973) | Hydrothermal vent microbial communities from Guaymas Basin, Mexico - 4559-240 | ecosystem: Environmental > Aquatic > Marine > Hydrothermal vents | place: Mexico: Guaymas Basin | collected...
TGTTTATGAAGAAAAAGAGCGAATCAAAAGAAACCAAAGAAATCAGTATTTATATGAGATATTGGAATTATATCTTATATCCCTTGCTAATAGTTTTGCTGATTTTTTCTGGAATTTATGGATACTTAAGATATGTAAATAAAAAGGCTGAAGAAAAATATAATACTGCATTTGATCTTTTTTCGAAAAATCTACACAAAGGTCCTTCTGATAAGGAGCTACAGAAGTCTTTAAGTAAGTTTGAAGAGGTAATCAAAAAGTATTCACTTTCTCAGTTTTCTCTTCTTTCTATGCCTTTTGCAGGCTATATTTGCTTTATAAAAGGAGATTATAAAGATGCAGAACGTTATTATAAGATGTTTAAAAAGAAAGTCTCAAATTCAGAATACATATTTCTTTCTGATTTAGCACTTTCTTCTTGTTATGAATCTGAAAACAAGTTAGACAATGCTATACAAATACTAAGAAGCGTATCTAAGCAATATCCCGAAAGTCCTTTTAAAGAATTTGCTCTTTTAAATCTTGAAAGACTTTACAGGATGGAAGGCAAATTAGATCAATCAAAAAAAATAATAAAGCAATTTTTAGAAAGATATCCTCAGTCTCCTTTCTTCTATATGGCAAAATCACATTTTTTATCGTATAATAAAGCAAACTGATTAAAATCCCTCAAAGGAGTGTGGACAAGATGTATGCAATAATACAAACAGGAGGAAAACAGTATAAAATAAGCCCTGGTGATGAGATAAAAGTGGAAAAGATTGATGCAGAGCCAGGAAGTATGATTACTATTGACAAGGTGCTTGCTGTTTCAACAGATGAAGGTTTAGAGATAGGAAGGCCTTATTTGGAAAACAGAAAAGTTAAAGCTAAGTTGATAAGGCATGGAAAAGGGAAAAAAATTATTGTGTTTAAGTTTAAAAGAAGGAAAAACTATAAAAGAAAAAAGGGTCATAGACAACTCTATTCTGTTATCAAAATAGAAGAGATTGAATAATCTTAAAGGAGGAGGAGTATGGCACATAAAAAAGCAGGTGGTAGCTCAAGGAATGGAAGAGATAGTGCAGGTAAAAGATTGGGAGTAAAGAAATTTGCAGGACAATTTGTAAAGGCAGGCAATATCATTGTAAGGCAAAGAGGGACAAAGATACATCCAGGAGCTAATGTTGGCTTAGGCAAGGATTACACTATTTTTGCTAAGATAGATGGAATAGTTAAATTTGAAAACTTTGGTAAAGATAGAAAAAGAGTTAGTGTCTATCCAGTGCAGTAAGTGTGATGAGTGTAGAATTCTTAGATGAAGTAGTAATAAAAGTAAAGTCAGGAGATGGAGGAAACGGTTGCATAAGTTTCCGCAGGGAGAAGTATGTGCCAAAAGGGGGACCTGATGGTGGAGATGGAGGAAAAGGAGGAGATGTCATATTAAAAGCAAATTCTGGGATATACAGTCTTTCTCACTTTGCTTTTAAGAAATTCTTTGAAGCAAAAAGAGGTGCTCACGGCAGAGGCAAGAATTGTAGTGGCAAAGATGGAGAAAGTTTGGTTTTAGAAGTTCCTGTTGGCACTGTAGTCAAAGATGAAGATACAGGAGAGATAATAGCAGATCTTACTCAAGATGGGCAACAGGTTGTTGTAGCAAAAGGTGGAAGAGGAGGAAGAGGAAATCAGCATTTTGCAACTGCAACATGTAGGGTTCCAAGAATTGCAGAGCCTGGAGAGCCAGGGCAGGAAAGAAGAATAAGGCTTATTTTAAAATCTATTGCTGATGTTGGTCTTATAGGTTTTCCAAATGTTGGAAAGTCAACACTGTTAGCAACTATAAGTAGGGCAAGACCTAAGATAGCTTCATATCCTTTTACTACTTTACATCCAAATCTGGGGGTATTATCTTCTGATAATCGGGATTTTTCTATTATTGTAGCAGACATACCTGGATTAATTAAAGGAGCACATGAAGGAAAGGGCTTAGGTCATAAATTTTTAAGGCATATCGAAAGAACTAATCTACTTCTGTTTATCTTAGATATAACCTTTGTGCCAAAAATGCACATAGCTGAAGACTTTGAGATAATAAAAGAAGAATTAAGAAGATATAATCCTCTTCTGCTTCAAAAACCTATTTTAATCGCCATAAACAAGATGGATATATATGATCCATCTATGCATCGATCTGTGCAGAAGCTTCAGGAATACTTTGATAGAAAAGGGATTTCTTCTTTTCTCATATCTGCAAAAACAGGCAAAGGCATAGAAGAATTAAAAGAAGGCATACTTAAGTTATGGTCTCTCAAGAAAAAGCCAGCTTTTATAGAACAAAATATCTCAGCTCAGTAAAAAGAATCGTTGTAAAGGTAGGAAGTGGTGTTATAACAGGCAGCTCTGGTTTAAACTTAGAGATAATGCATAATCTTGCTTCTAATATATGCTGGCTTTGGGAAAAAGGAATAGAGGTTGTGCTTGTTTCTTCTGGTGCAATAGCTGCTGGAATGAAGAAGCTTGGTTTTTCCAAAAGACCCGCTTCTCTTTCTGCGCAACAGGCAATAGCAGCTGTAGGACAAAGTGATCTCATGCTCTTTTATGAAAGAGTTTTTTCTCAGTTTCAGAAAAAAGTAGCTCAGATCTTGCTTACAAAAGAAGATATAAGTCATAGACAGAGATATTTAAATGCAAGAAATACTATATTTACTCTTCTCTCTTGGCAGATTCAGCCTATCATAAATGAAAACGATACCGTTACTGTAGATGAGATAAAGTTTGGAGATAATGATAATCTGAGCGCATTGGTAACAAAACTTACAGGATCTGAGTTACTGATAAATCTAACCAACATAGATGGCTTATTTGATAAAGACCCAAGAGTTCATAAAGATGCAAAGCTTATAAAAGTGGTTGAAAATGTTACAAAAGATCTTTTAAAACGAGCTGGTAATATACCAAGCATTCTTGGCACAGGAGGAATGCTTAGTAAGGTAAAAGCTGCTCACCAGTTAGCAATAGGAGGGATACCTACAATAATCGCTAATGGTCTTAAAAAAGATATTATAAGAAAGATTTTTTCTGGTGAAGAAGAAGGCACTCTTTTTATTCCTCAGGAATCAGGGCTTTCTTGTAAAAGACACTGGATAGCTTTTGCAAAAGCTCCAAAGGGCAGTCTGATTATTGACAGAGGTGCGGAAAAGGCCATAATGGAAAATGGAAAAAGTCTTCTTTCTGCTGGAATAAAAGAGGTAAAAGGAAACTTCAACAGAGGTGATGCAGTAATAATTCTAAGTGAAGATAAAAAAGAGTTGGCAATAGGGATTGTAAATTACAGTTCAGCAGATATAGAAAAGATTCGTGGGCTTAAAAGCTCTGATATAGAAAAGGTGCTTAAATTTAAATATGCGGATGAAGTGATACATAGAGACAATATGGTTTTTAAAAAACAAATAGAAGAAGGGGATGATCTATGTCTGAGCCAAGGATTTTAGATATGGTTAAAGAGATAGCAAAAGATGCAAAAGAAGCATCCAGGATACTTAGAAGTGTTGGCAGGGCTCAAAAAGATGAGGCTTTGAAACACATGGCTGATGCTCTTATAGAAAGAAGAGATGAGATATTGAGAGAAAATGAAAAAGACCTTAAAAATGCCCATGAGATGGGTCTTTCTTCTGCTATGATTGATAGGTTAACGCTTACTGAGGATAGAATTAATGAAATGGCTAATGGGATTATGGAAGTGGTTTCTCTTCCTGATCCTGTGGGAGAAGTGGTAAAGATGTGGAAAAGACCTAATGGGCTATTGGTAGGCAGAATGAGGATTCCCTTGGGAGTAATTGGTTTTATATATGAGTCAAGGCCAAATGTAACTGTTGATGCAGCTTCTTTGTGTTTAAAGTCTGGAAATGCTGTAATCCTAAAGGGAGGATCAGAAGCAATTAATTCTAATAAGATCCTTGTGCAAATTCTTTCAGATGCAATTGAAAAAAGCGGATTGCCTAAGAAAGCTGTTCAGATGATACCTACTACGGATAGAGAAGCGGTGAAAGTTCTTATAAGTATGGATGAATATGTGGATGTAATAATTCCAAGAGGTGGAGAAGGGCTTATAAGATTTGTTGCAGAAAATTCTAAGGTGCCTGTGCTTAAACACTACAAAGGTGTGTGTCATGTATATGTAGATGAATATGCAGACTTAGATATGGCGCAGGATATATGTTTTAATGCAAAGGTTCAAAGACCTGGTGTATGTAATGCTATGGAAACAATGCTTGTTCACAAAAAAATAGCAGCTGAGTTTCTTCCTAAGATGCTTAAAAGGTTTCAGGATGCAGGTGTAGAAATAAGGGGATGTGAAGAAACACTTAAAATATATCCAGATGCAAATCCAGCCAGTGAAGAAGATTGGCCAGCAGAATACTTAGATCTTGTTTTAGCTGTAAAAGTGGTTAAAGATATGGATGAAGCATTGGATCATATAGAAAAATATGGATCAAATCACACAGAGGCTATTGTGACCAACGATTATAACAATGCTCAAAGGTTTCTTTCAGAAGTGGACTCTTCTGTTGTTCTGGTTAATGCATCTACAAGGTTTAATGATGGAAATCAATTAGGTTTAGGAGCTGAGATTGGTATAAACACATCAAAGCTACATGCCTTTGGTCCGATGAGTTTGGAGGAACTAACCACTACTAAGTTTATAGTTTATGGAAGTGGACAGATAAGAGAATAATTAAATAAGGAAACAGGAATTCGTTGAAAATCGGGATACTTGGTGGAACATTTGATCCTGTACACTTTGGTCATCTTAGAACAGCAGAAGAAATAGGAGAATTTTTTGAATTAAAAAGGGTATATCTGATTCCTTCTAACAAGCCTCCCCATAAAAAGGATCGTGTTGTAACTCCATTTCAAGATCGTTTTTATATGGTTAAATGTGCAGTTGAAGATTCGGATATACTGGATGTCTTAGATATAGAAGGAAAAAGAGGCGGTTATTCTTATACCATAGATACTCTTAAAGAATTGTGCTCAGATAGATATTTTGGAAAAGATACAGACATATACTTTATTATAGGAATAGATGCTTTTATGGAAATAGAGACATGGAAGGAATATAAAGAGCTTTTTAGATATGCAAATTTTGTAATTGTAAAAAGGTTTGGCTATAATAATATAGAAAAGTTAATTAAAAAAATTGGCCTTTTCTGGAAACAAAAAGAAAAAAATATTATAGAGCTTAAAACAGGAAAAAGTGTTTATATAGTAAACGTGACTTATATGGATATATCATCCACGCAGATAAGGGAACTTGTAAAAAAAGGAAAATCTATATCTTTCCTTTTGCCTGAAAAAGTAAAAGAATATATATTAAAAAAGGGATTTTATAAAAGATGATGAGGTCCATTGATAAAGCAAAACTTTGTTTAAAAATAATAAAAGAGAGAAAAGCTATTAAACCTGTTTTAGTAGAGGTGGGAAAAGTCACCTCAATAGCTGACTATTTTTTGATTGCCAGTGGAAGCTCCAGCACTCAGGTTCAAGCAATTAGCAGACATATTCAAGAAAAAATGAAGGAAGCAGGAGTCAAGCTTTATGGAATAGAAGGGGAAAGAGAAGGACATTGGACACTTATGGACTATGGGGATTTGGTAGTTCATATATTTTATCAGCCTTATAGAGAATTTTATGACTTAGAAGGGCTTTGGATTGATGCTCCCAGGATAGAGATAGACAATGAGGTCTCTTAGCTAATGGCTATAAAAAAGCTTTTGAAGAAGCTATCTGTCCTTTTTGTTCTGCTATGTTTTTTTTCATCTCAGTGTTATGCCTTCATAAGTCTTGAAGATGAAGAGATAATAGGTGAAAGGATTTATCTGCAGGTAAAAAAGCAGGGCATCCTTATTCAGGATGACTTTGTCAGCAAATATATTGATCAATTAGGGCACTATCTTATAAGGCCATTGCAGACAAAGCCTTTTCCATTTCATTTTTCTGTAATTAACAAAAATGTAATAAATGCTTTTGCATCTCCAGGAGGATATATATATATCTTTGCTGGCTTAATAAACTTGACAGACAATGTAGATGAACTTGCTGCTGTTATGTGCCATGAAATAGGGCATGTAAGTGCCAGGCATATTGCTAAAAAAATCGAACAGAGCGAAAAACTAAGTTACCTTACTTTGGCTGCTTTGTTGGCAGGTGTTTTAGTTGGTGGACGGGCAGCCAGTGGAATAGCAGCAATTTCAATGGGTGCATCTGCACAACTTCAGATAAATTTTACAAGAGATGAAGAAAGACAGGCAGATGAACTGGGATTCAGGTATATAAGTGCTTCTGGATTTAATCCTGTTGCAATGTATGATATCTTAAAAAAGATTACAGATCAGTCTTTATATGCATTAGATCGGATTCCTCCATTTCTTTTGGATCATCCTGTAGGCGCTGAAAGGTTATCTAATATACAAGCCATGTTAAGCACATATCATCCTATTCCTGCAACAAAAGAGGTGATATATTTCAGAAAAAACTTTCCTATATTTAAAACTCTTGTATATGCTCAGTCAAAAGAGGTAGATAATGCAAAAAAATACTATATGGATGTTTTAAAAGATGATCCTGAATCCCCTATTGCAAATCTGGGACTTGGTATAGTTTATATGAGACTTTCTGAATACAAGAAAGCAATAGAATGTTTTAAAAAGACATTAAATAAATGGCCTGACTCTATCCCTGTATTAACAAAACTTGCTGTAGCATATCAAAATTCCGGACAGAATAAAAAAGCTATAGAAGTTATAAATAGGGCTTTGGCTATAGATGATACTAATAATCACACTCTTTTTCTCTTAGGCTTATCTTATGAAAACTTGAAAAATTACAAAAAGGCACTGAGGATATTTAAAAAACTTAGTTACTTAAAACCTGTTGATGAAGATGTTTATTATCACTTGGGTATCACTTATGGAAAACTTGGAAAATTGGCATTAGCTCATTACAATCTTGGTATTTACTTTAGCAAATTGTATTCTATAAATAAGGCAAGATTTCATTTTCTTGAAGCAAAAAGGTTTGCTCAAGGAAATAAAAAGTTGCTAAATGAGATTACAGCAAGACTTAAATCCTTAGGAAAAATACCTAAGATGTAAAATGAAGGAAGAAAGGCAGATCTCCTCCCTTCCAAATATGCTTACAGCTATAAGAATGGCGTGTATCCCTGTTGTATTTTTATGTTTGAGTTTTCCTGGAAGAGTGTGGAGTCTTATGGCTGCAATGTTTATAAGTTTTGCCTTTATTACGGATATCTTGGATGGTTTTTTTGCAAGAAGATATAGCTCTGTGACAGTGTTGGGTAAGTTTTTAGATCCATTAGCTGATAAGATACTGATATCTGTAGCATTGATAATGCTGATACCAATGAAGAGGATTCCTGCTTGGATGGTAGCAGTAATTATAATAAGAGAGTTAACTATTACTGGATTAAGGGGAATAGCTGGAGAAAGAGATGTTATTATTGAAGCAGGAAAATTGGGTAAATACAAAACTATCTTTCAATCTATAGCTGTGATAGGGCTTTGCATTCACTATGAATATCTGGGTATAAATTTTCATAAATTGGGTATGGGGTTTATGTGGATAGCTCTTATTCTTACGATTTGGTCAGGTCTTGATTATCTTTATAAATTTAAATCTGTTCTGTTGGAAAGAGCAGATGGATAAAAAAGAACATGTAGAAAAAATTATTGGTGAATATGAAAAATTACTGGAAAGAATATGGAAAGAAGGTATCAGTCTTTTTGGGAAAAAAGTAATCAGGCTTATATTTGAGGCATCTATAAAGAGGGTTTCTTATTTATTTGGATTTATCAAAAATATTAAGATTTATGATGATAAAATAAACTTAGCTGAATTAAACAATTCTTCAGAATCTCCAGAGAAAATAAAAAAAGGGCTACAGGCATTAGTTTCTGAGATATTAATGTTTTTTAACATCTTCTTAGACAGCACAATAAGCAATACAATAATCAAAGGATACATATTTAAAGATAAAAAGGATTTTTATGAATTTGCCCGCTGTAGTAATATTTAGTGATAAAGGAGATGAGTTAGAAAAGTTCTTTAAAGAAAAAGGGCTATACTGTGTTCATATTAGAGATAAAGATGAATTGAAAAGAAGCCTTTTAGAAGAAGATATAGCTGTTATTTTGGTAGAAGAAGAGCTTTACCATCTCTTAGAAGAGATTATCACATCTTCTTTTCCTTTCCAGAAGTTCTTCCCTAAGATATTCGTTTTTGGCAACAGCTCAAAGACTATTTCTCCTTATAGAAGTTACAGTAGATATATAAAATGGCCAAATGAAAACAAAGACATAGTTTTAAGCTCTATAAGAGTGGAAATCTTAGAGTATATCTTAAGAAAGCAAAAATATTCTATAAAAGCTATTTCCAATGAAAATAAAAAAAATTTAAAGACTTCTAAAAGAGATAAAGATTTCTTTTATTTCTTAGAAAAACTTAGACTGCTTAAAAATGAGTTAAATGAATGTAGGGATATAGAAAAAGCTATAGCTATTTCTGAAAAATATATTAAGCAAATATTTGAATGTGATTTTTTTGTTTTGATAATAAATTCAAAGGAGCAAAAATTTGATGCATATGGATTTGGCAACTCTTCTGATACAGAGCTTTTAGAAAAATTTCTACGCTATTCTATTCTTAGTTTTAAGATGCTGTCGGGATTGCAGTTTCAGCAATTAAAAGATGCTCACATAAACAGAAAAAAAATATCTATAAATAGCTTTATATGGCCTGAATCAGTTTCTAATAGCAATATAAGTAGGATAATTGACATATCATCTGAGATAAAATCTTATATGCTATTTCCTATGATTTCAGGAACAAAAAACTTAGGATGCATAGGGATAGGTAGCAAAAATGAAGGGGTATTTGATGTTGATGATTTAAGAATAATCTCATTTGTAGGCTGTGAACTTGCGCATGTATTCGCAAACATAAAGCTTATATTACACATTAGAGATATATCCATAAAAGATACTCTTACAGACTTATATAATAGAAGATATTTTGATGAAATACTGCGACACGAATATCTAAGAGCTAAAAGATATAATCTTCCTCTTAGCCTGATTATGATAGATATAGATTATTTCAAATCAATAAATGATACTTTTGGTCACTTAACAGGAGATAAGGTGCTTAGAGAACTTGCAAGTTTGATAAAAAATTCGGTTCGACGAGTAGATGTAGTGTCTCGCTTTGGAGGTGAAGAATTTTCTATTATTCTGCCTAATACACCCTTAGAAAAGGCTTCTAAGATGGCGGAAAGATTGCGAAAGATCGTAGAAAAACACCCGATATTAATTAACAAAAACAAAAAGATAAATATTACGATTAGTGCAGGAATTTCAAGTTTGAGAGAAGATACTTCTTCAGAAAAGGAGTTGTTAGAGGAAGCTGATAAAGCACTTCTTAAAGCAAAGATGAGCGGTCGTAACAAGGTATATGTTTATATGGGAAATGGTGTAATGAAGGAGGTAAAAGCAGAAGGACTTAGAGAGAGGAGAAGGTTTAAAAGGGTATCAACTAACTTGCCTATTGAATATATTCCCTTGCTTAATGGAAGAATAAATACTGAGGATATAGCAATAAATGCAACTTTAAGAAATATAAGCGAAGAAGGCATCTCTTTTGAAAGCAGTGAAGATTTAGAAAAAAATGATCTTCTTTTGGTAAGTTTTGATATTCCGTTAAATGAGATAAAATACCGTGTAAGAGCCATAGCTCAGATAGTCTGGAACAAAAAAGAAGAGAATAAAAATATTGCTGGAGCAAAGCTTATAACATTAGATTCGCATATTAAGAAAGTCATAAAAGAGTATATATTTTCAAAAATATGAAATTAGACATTTTATTGGTAGGAAAAAGCGAATACTTAGAAATGATTTTTAGCAATTTGTTTCATAACCATAGAGTTTATTACAGTCATACTTTTGCTGATGCCTTATCTATACTTCAAAATAATCCAGTAGATATCTTAATAATTCAATTTGAACCCTTATCTCTTAGGTTTATAAAAGAAGTTTTTTCAAAGTATCCAGATATATATTTGCTTTTACTTTTAAATAAAAGTGATGTCAAAAAAGCAATTTCTGAAATGGAAGACATCTTATTTGAATATGCAGAAATTCCTTTCTGCTGGGAAGAAATAGATCAAAAATTAAAGCTAATTTTTAAGATGTGTAGGCTTAGAAAGATTAACCACAAACTCAACTTATTCAATATTATGACTCCTTATGTAATCGAGGCTATAAAAAGAGACAGCTTGGATAATCTCTACAAAGCTGTAGTAGATTACTTAGAAAATACATACAGAAATACTATATCTATGATTTGCGAATATAAAGAAAAGAACTTTTTTATTATAAAAGAAGTTGGGAAAAAAGGTGAGTATTTCTTAAATAGAGTTGGATATAAGAAAGGTTCTACCTTGGAAATTTCTCAGCAAGAGATAGATCTTTTTTTGAAGAAAGAAAAGATATACATTCAGGATTCTTCTTCAAATCTTTTCATTGAATTAAAAAAAGAAGGTTTTAAAAAGTCTTTATTATTTCCTTTAATTTTAGATGATAAATTATACGGACTTTTTGTCTTTATGTATTTAGAAGAATCGGATATAGAGACAGAAGACATAAATCTTTTTAAACAACTTGCTTCAAAGCTTTCTCTTATAATTGATCATATAGAACTTTCAAAAGAAATAAATAAATTAAGCAAAGATCTTAAAAAAAGCCAAGATATTATTATGCATCAGCAAAGATTAAAAATCCTGGGACAGATGGCAAGCGGCATTTCACATGATTTGAATAACTTAGTTTTTCCCATAATAGGTTTTGCTGAACTTCTTTTAGAGAGAGAAACAGGTATTAGCAAACAGGGGCGCAGATATCTATATCAAATATTACAAGCTGCAGAGGATATAAAAAATATCATTGATAGACTAAGACAATTTTACAAAAAGAGGGAAGACATAGAAAGCGAATTGGAATGGATAGATTTAAACGAGGTTGTTAAAGAAGTAATAGAACTGACTGAGGCAAAATGGAAAAAAGGCTCTATAGAAAAAGGCATAAATATAGAAATAGAATGTTCGCTTTCTCCAGATATAAAGAAAGTAAGAGGTGTGAAATCCGAAATAAGAGAAGCATTAGTAAATCTTATATTTAATGCCGTAGATGCTCTTCCTCAAGGAGGAAAGATCACTATCTCTACTTGGATGGATAAAGAAGCAGTAAAGCTTAGTGTAAAAGATAACGGCATAGGAATGGATAAAGAGTCCTTAGAGCATTGTCTTGATCCTTTCTATACTACAAAAGGAGAAAAAGGCACAGGGCTTGGGCTTTCTATAATCTATGGAATTATGAATAGACATAGAGGAAAGGTAGAGGTCTTAAGTGAACAGGGTAAAGGCACAGAAGTAATTCTTACTTTTCCATATATCTCGGAAGAGAGCAAAGAAAAAGAGGAGAAGGAGGAAAAAAGAAGTAAATTAGATATACTGAAGCCTCTTAAAATCTTATACATAGACGATGAATTATCAGCGATATCCCTTGTTAGAGATATACTATCTGCTGATAATCATTTGGTTATTGTTGCAAATGATGGAGAAACAGGAGTAAAACTTTTTGCTGACAGCAAAAAAGCAGGAGAATTATTTGATGTTGTTATCACAGATTTTGTTATGCCAAAGATGGATGGTGTAAAGGTTGCTGCAACTGTAAAATCTATTTCTCCAGATACACCAGTTATTTTATTAACTGGATGGGATTTACCTAAGGGGAAACTTGGAGATTATGTGGATTTATTATTAAAAAAACCAATTTTTCCTTCAGAATTAAAATCCGCTATTTCCCAAGTTTTATCTAAAAAAATAAAAAGAAAAAGGTCATAAAAGTTATGGCAAAGATCTTTATCGCATTAAGTGATAAAAATCATATAAGGACATTAAAAGAATGGCTTGAAGATAGACATACTTGTATCTATTTGTCTGTATATGATCCTGCAAAGCTAAGGTTTAAGCTGCTAAACTTAGATTATGACTTAGCATTCATAGATGAAACCACCTTAGGGCATTGCCGAGAAGATATTAAAGAAAGAAAACTTAAAGAATATCCTGTTATTCTGCCTTTCATCTACATAAAATCTTCTTCTTCTGAAGATGAGGACATAAGTGAAATTTGGGCTGTTGTAGATGAAATTCTAAGGCTTCCTTTAAGAAAACTTGATCTTTATATGAGAGCCCAGAGGCTTTTAAATTACAGAAAGATGACTTTAACTCTTCATTATATCTCAGTTACTGATCCTGTAAGTGGTTTTTTTGCATATAAATATTTGATGATAATTGGAGAGCAAGAATTTGAGCAATCAAGGAGATACAACAGACCCCTTTCTGTAATAATGATGTATATAGATCAGTTTTTAAAGATAAAGCAAAATTACAAATCTTCTGTAGTAGATGGATTGATCCGAAATATAGCCCAAAGATGTTATCTACGAATAAGATCAGCGGATATTCCTGGCAGATATAAGTTTGAAAAATTTCTTTTTATTATGCCTGAAACAAATGCAAAAAATGCAAAAAGCACAGCTGAAAGATTAAGAAACTTAGTTTATGAAAGGCCTGTAACAGTAGAAGGATATAACATGTATGTTACTGCAAGCTTTGGGATAGCTGAGCTGACTGAGGAAGTAGGTGATTTTACCACTTTTATAAGCAATGCAGAAAAGGCCTTAGAGATAGCAATAAAAAAAGGAGGAAACAGGGTAGAGCTGTATCCAGAAAATAATGAAACGATTTGAGGAACTTAGAAGAATATTAAAGAAGATTGATAAAAAAGGATATAAAGCCTATAAGGACATAGAAGGAGGATATTCTAATAAAAAGTGGTTTCTTTTTATTGATCATGTTCAGGGAGATCCATTTGCCTCCCCTTCAAAAGTAAGGATAAGGATTCCGATTGAAGAAAGTGCATTTCCTAAGGAATTGTTTAACAATAAAGTCCGCAGGATTGCGTTAGAAGATTTTATAAGCAGAAAGGCAAGCCGTATAATTTCTTCCATAAAAAGAGTAAGAGGTTCAGGAAAAAGCGGGCTTATCTATATAGATACAGGTTCTCAAGAAGTATTAGAAAGAACCTCATGCAGAGTTACAGATAAGTGGATAGAGCTAAGACTATATATAGGGCTTCCTGCTGAAGGAAGAAGGATTCTTGCTTATGAGGCAGAAAAGATATTTTTTGAACAACTTCCAAAAATAAAAGAGAAGGCTTTAATGTGGGATAATTATGACAAAAAAAAGACCTATGAATTTATAGCCTGCATTGAAAATCAAGAACACATAAGGAGTAGATTAAAAGAAAAAGGTGTTGTGGCTTTTGTAGCAGATGGCTCAATACTTCCGAGAAAGAGTGGAAATACCCAGCTTCCTATGGAAAGAGAAAAAGCAATACTTTTTAGGTCTCCTGAGTCTTTAAGGATCAGCTTTCCATTACTTAATCCTGTAAATGGAAAGAAAGAGATTGTAGGAATGGGTATACCAGAAGGGGTTACTCTTATTGTAGGAGGAGGATATCATGGAAAATCAACTTTGATTCAGGCTATAGAAAGAGGGATATATCCTCATATCCCAGGCGATGGAAGAGAGTATGTTGTAACTGTTTCAAGTGCAGTAAAAATAAGAGCAGAAGATGGAAGAAGAGTGGAAAATGTAGATATAAGCCCTTTTATAAATAATTTGCCTGGAAATATAAGCACAGCTCCTTTTAGCACAGAAAATGCCAGTGGCAGTACAAGTCAAGCGGCTAACATAATGGAAGCCATAGAAATAGGGACACAGCTTTTACTCTTAGATGAGGACACTTCAGCTACTAATTTCATGATAAGAGATGTAAGAATGCAAGCACTTGTAAGCAAAAAGTAT
>Ga0256842_1002286_pt1 | contig 13975 bp, 9 predicted proteins | sample 4559240metaG_FD_185973 | JGI IMG/M metagenome (GOLD analysis project Ga0256842, IMG submission 185973) | Hydrothermal vent microbial communities from Guaymas Basin, Mexico - 4559-240 | ecosystem: Environmental > Aquatic > Marine > Hydrothermal vents | place: Mexico: Guaymas Basin | collected...
TGAATGAAGGAGGAGATTTATCTGCAGGTGCTTATTACTATGTGATTACAGGAACAGGTAAGAAAGGTCAAGAATTCGAATTTAAAGGAGCAATCCAATTGATGAGAGATGATAAATAGAACTTTATTCAAATAATAAAAAGGGTAGCTTTTATGGCTACCCTTTTTTTATGCAAATTAATTAACAAAATAACAATTATTAATTAACTTTACCGTTCAATCAAATAAATCTAAACTATAAAAAATGAAGAAAACTATTTTCCTTTTAGCGATATTATTTTCAATAGGAGCTTGTAAACAATCAGAAAGTTTACAAATTAGTTCAGAGTTGATATCTCAAACCGCTAAGGATATTAACGGGTATACTTACGAGTATGTTAAAAATGATCCATTGAATCTTAGAATATATACTTTAGAAAACGGATTAAAAGTATATTTATCTAAGAATACTGCTGAACCCAGAGCTACAGGTATTATTGGTGTAAATGCGGGTGCAAAAGATGATCCAAGAGATAATACTGGCTTAGCACATTATTTAGAACACCTGTTATTTAAGGGAACAAAGAAAATAGGAACGTTGAATTGGAACGAGGAACAAAAATATCTCCAGCAAATTGAAAACTTGTTTGAACAGCGTAAAACAGTAACTGATAGTGTAAAGCGAAAAGAATTATACCATCAGATAGATAGTATTTCGGGTATAGCCTCTAAGTTTTCGGCAGCCAATGAATACGATAAACTTATGAATGTAATAGGGGCAAAATATACCAATGCTAGTACAGGTCCAGATATGACTATGTATATAAATAACATACCTACTAACGAAATTGATAGGTGGCTAGAGATTGAGGCAGAACGGTTTGGCGATCCCGTTCTTCGATTATTTCATACAGAATTAGAGGCTGTTTACGAAGAATTTAATATTGGACAATCCGAATCTTGGTCGGCAGTAAATCATGCTATTGAGCAAGAATTTTATCATTATCACCCATACGGTGTTCCCGTTATAGGGAAAGCGGAACATCTTAAAAATCCATCTATAAAAAGTATCAAAGCCTATTTTAAAAAGAATTATGTGCCAAACAATATGGTTATTGCTTTATCCGGAGACCTAGATTTTGATAAAACAATTGTTGAAGTTGATAAGTATTGGGGTGGTTTTAAACCTTCTGAGAAAATAGTAAGGTCAACTTATCAGAAAGAAGATCCTATTATGAAGCATATAGATAAAGAAGTTTATACTCAAGATGCTCCCTATGTTCAAATAGCATTTAGAACAAGAGGTTCTGATTCTAATCAGGATATTTATTACGAAATGATTGATAATATCTTGAATAATAGTAAAGCTGGCTTGATTGATTTAAATCTTGTGCAGTCACAAAAAGTTTTAGAAGCATATTCTTATTATCAAGCCATGGACGATTATGGTTCTATAGAACTTGGAGGCACTCCTAGAGAAGGTCAAACTTTAGAAGAAGTAAAAGAATTATTATTACAACAGATTGAGTTAGTGAAGGCTGGTAAGTTTGACGATTGGCTTTTACAAGCTATTGTCGATAACAGTCGATTAGATAGAATAAGAGGTTGGGAAAGAAATTGGAGAGTATACCAATTAGTAGATATCTTTCATTCAAAGAAACCTTACACAGACTATCTTAATCGTTATAATAAAATGGTTCAATTAACAAAATCGGATATTGTTAAATTTGCAAATGAACATTTTAAAGACAACTATGTTGCTGTATATAAACGTCAGGGAAAGAATAAGGATTTAGTTCGCATCGATAAACCAGAAATTACTCCAATAGAGATAGATAGGTCTAAGGAATCTAAATATTACACTGAATTTAAGAATGAAGAAGTCAAGGATGTTGATCCTGTTTTCGTTAATTTTAACGATAAAATAAAGATTAGCCAGATAGAAAAAGGGGTTGAATTAGATTATATTAAGAATAATAATAATGACTTATTTAATCTAATGTTTGTTGTAAAAACAGGAAGTAATGCAGATAAAAAATTAAAACTAGCAATCGATTATTTACCTTTTGTAGGAACCTCTACAATGACAGCTGATAGTCTACAAAAACTGATGTACAAATTAGCAATTAGTATTGGAGTCGGAACAGGTAAAACAAAATCGTATGTTTATGTAAATGGGTTAAATAAAAATTTCAAACCTGCACTTAAACTGTTCAAGCAAATTATTAATGATGCAAATGGAGATATAGAGTCTTATGCTAATTATGTCGATGGACTTTTAAAAGAACGCTCCGATAATAAAAAGGATAAAGATTTTATTTTCTGGAACGGATTAAAAGATTATGCTTTATATGGTGCAAATAATCCTGTAAATTATGTGTTAACAGAAAAAGAGCTGAAATCTATTGATGCAAATACTATTATGGAAAAAGTACACAATCTAAATAGATATCCAATGAACGTCTCGTATTATGGACCCATGGATGAGAAATTATTAGTGGCAGAATTAAGTGCTCAAGAGTTATTCTCGGAACAAAGAATACCTTTACCCAAAGAAACTAAATTTATAAAAACACCAATAACTCAGAACACGGTTTTATTTGTCGATTACGATATGGTTCAATCAGACTTATTATTTATATCTACAGATACAAAATATGACAAGAATCTAAGGATACCATCAACAATGTTTAACGAATATTATGGAGGGAATATGTCTTCGGTTATTTTTCAAGAGATTCGAGAATCGAAAGGTTTGGCTTACTCTACTTATTCAAGCTATTCTATGTCAAATGATACCTCTGATATAGATATGTTGTATTCATATATTGGAACTCAGCCAGATAAAATTGAATTAGCATCTAAAACAATGTTAGGATTACTTAATAACTTACCAGATGCAGAAGAAAATTTTAATGATAGTAAGAATGGATTGAAAAAGCGAATGCGAACCGAGCGATATAAATTTTCTGATATTTTTTGGGCATATATGTATGCTCAGCAAATGGGATTGACGAATGATGGAAAGAAAGAACTATACGAAAGTATCGATAATTATAAATTAGCAGATGTTAAACAATTTTTTAATCAACATGTTAAAAACAAGCCATATACAATGCTTGTGATTGGGTCTAAAAAATATGTCGATTTCGATGTGCTCAAGGAATTTGGAAACGTAAAAGAGGTTTCTATAGAAGACCTTTTCCCTAAATATTAAATACAGAATTATTTCAATTATAGCCTTCTGTATTTTTCATGCAGGAGGCTTTTTCATCATTACAAGGTATATAGTAGATTCTTTTATTGGCTGAATTTAAGTTACATATTCTATAAATCTAGAATTTTAATATTACGCAACGTGGTTAAAGCGATATATAGATAATTTGTGTCTGTTTACACAGGAGTGAGTTGACAAAATAAATAATTATGATTAATTGTTGTTGCTTTAATAGTTTTCTTCTTTTTGTCTTAGAATTAATTTCAATTTTATAAATTTGAGATAAATTTTTTATTACGATTATGAAGCTCAATAAAACGTTATCATTCATATTACTCTTCTTAGTTTTTTCTATTTCGTTAAATGCTCAAAGCCAAATCAAGAACGAGGGTTCTTCTGAGCAAATAAAGGTGAGTTTTAGTGAAAAAATAAATAGCGTTTTTGAACCCGTTGTAAAAAAGATGGGAGAAATCCTTTTTTGGGATCCATTTTCGGCCTTTGGCATATACGACCCTGTTGTTTACGATAAAAATGGTCAGGTTATTATAGATGCTAATGGAAAACCCGTAGAAAAACATATTCCGATAATTGTGTTCTGGTTAATAATGGGAGCTATATTTTTTACTTTAAGAATGAAGTTTGTCAATATCAGAGCATTCAAACATTCCGTAGAGCTAGTACAAGGGAAATACGATAATCCGGATGATACTGGTGAAATTTCACATTTTCAAGCATTGGCAACAGCTTTGTCGGGAACCGTTGGTTTGGGTAATATAGCAAGTGTGGCAATTGCCATTACGATAGGAGGTCCAGGAGCTACTTTTTGGATGATTGTTGCAGGTTTATTTGGAATGTCGGCAAAATTTGTAGAAGTAACATTAGGAGTAAAATATCGAGAGATTTTTAAAAATGGTGAAGTTGCAGGTGGTCCCATGTATTATTTAAGCAAAGGCTTAAAAGCAAGGAATCTAGGTGTTTTAGGAGCTGTTTTGGCGTTCATTTATTCTATACTTCTAATTGGAGCATCGATTGGAGGCGGAAATATGTTTCAGGCAAATCAGTCGTTTTTACAATTCGAAATGATGTTTCCTGCATTGCATGGGCAAGGTGCTTGGTTTGGTTTGGGAATGGCCATTTTGGTCGGTATTGTCGTTATTGGAGGTATAAAAAGTATTGCTAAAGTAACAGAAAGATTGGTCCCTTTTATGGCCGCTCTTTATATTATTGTAGCGGTTTTAATTATCTCAATCAATTTTAAAGAACTTCCACACATGTTTGTTTTAATTTTTAATGGTGCTTTTTCGCCAGAAGCGATTAAAGGAGGAATTGTTGGAGTATTAGTTGTTGGATTTAAAAGAGCGGCCTTCTCGAACGAAGCCGGTATTGGTTCTGCATCGATTGCTCATTCTGCTGTAAAAACGGAAGAGCCTATTAGCGAAGGTATTGTAGCTTTGTTAGAACCACTTATCGATACTGTAATTATTTGCACTCTTACAGCTTTAGTTATTGTAATAACAGGATATCATGACCCTGTAAATGCAGCAGGATTAGACGGAGCACAGTTAACATCCAATGCCTTTGGAAGTGTGTTTTCTTGGTTCCCATATCTATTAGCCGTTGCAATTATGCTTTTTGCATTTTCGACAATGATTTCTTGGTCGTATTATGGTCTAAAGGGATTTGATTTTTTATTAAAAGAACCTATCAAGAAATTAACAGGTAAGAGTAACTTATCAAAGTATATTTTCTTTTCGATTTTCTTACTATTTACAATTGTCGGTGCAGCCTCTTCTATGGGTTCGGTTATAGATTTCTCCGATATGATGATTCTATCTATGGGATTTCCTAATATTATCGGCTTATTAATTATGACTCCTGAAGTAGCCAAAGATCTGAAATCATACTTACAAAAAGTAAAATCTGGTGAAATAAAAAAATATAGATAAATGTTGAATTTTACTAGGGCACAACGAAACGGATTAATTGTTCTTTCAGTATTTATTATTTTGTCTTTGTTATTTCCTTTTGGTGTAAAATATTTTAAAAAAGAATATAAAACATCATTTTCAGATTTCGAAAAGGCGATTAATGATGCCCAAATTCAGAAGAAAAAAGAATATACATATCTGCATGTTAAAGAAGATTCACTTTTTGTTTTTGATCCAAACTTTGCAAGTCGAGAAGATTTTCAGAAATTACATCTATCAAGTGTACAAATAAAACAAGTATTAAATTATCGCAAGAAGAACGGGAAGTTCTATAAGTCTGAAGATTTTAAAAAGATATATGCTATTGATGATAGCACTTATCATAGATTAGAAGCTTATATTTCTATACAAATTACTGAACGTAAATCAAAAAAGAATAAATACACAAAGTATAAGAAAGAGAAAATATTAGCAAAAGAAAACAGAAAAGTAATTGTAGAAATAAATTCTGCCAATCAAGAAGAGCTTCAAAAGATTAGGGGTATAGGTCCCAGTTTGTCGAAAAGAATGATCAAGTATAGAGATGCCTTAGGAGGTTTTGTTAATTGTATTCAGGTTGCTGAAGTTTATGGGATAGATGAAGAAAAATATAAAGAAATATCAAATCAATTAAAGTGCGATAAACAATTAATACATAAAATTAAAATTAATTTTTGTACCGCAAGAGAATTAGAAAAGCATCCTTATTTTTCAAGAAAGCAAGCCAAAGATATTATTAAAAACCGAAGTTTTAATGGAAGAATAAGTTCTTTAAAAGATTTAGCTAGTAAGCTTAATTATCAGAATGATTTTATTAGAAAGATTAGTCCATACATAGATTTCTAGTTACTTATTGAACGCCAAAAGGGGAGTATTTCTCCCCTTTCTGAATCGAGTTTTTATAAATAACTCTAAACTACTTTTAGTGTGTGACTGTATTCTTATTCGTAATATTACAGATAAAGTTTCAAAAAGATTGTTTTTTTATTTTAGAACTATAATTTTGAGATTCTACAGCATAAAACAAGCTGATAAATTACACGCGTTAGAGTGATAAAAATCATGAAATTCAATTGCCATTTATATATAATTTCACACTATTAAATTAAAGTTATGATTCCACAATTTATAGAACATATTGGAATAGCTGTAAACAGCTTAGAAGAGAGTATTCCGTATTACGAGAAAGTACTTGGGCTAAACTGCTATTCTGTTGAAGAAGTAAAAGAACAAAAAGTAAAAACTGCTTTTTTTAAAGTTGGTCAGACTAAAATTGAACTTTTAGAACCAACTTCTGAGGATAGTCCTGTGGCAAAATTTATTGCAAAAAAAGGACCTGGCGTGCATCATATAGCTTTTGCAGTTAATAACTTAGAAGAACAATTAAGTAAAGTAAAAGATAGAGGCGTTACCCTTATAGATAAAGTACCTCGTAAGGGAGCAGAGGGTTTAGAAATCGCATTTTTGCACCCTAAATCTACTTTTGGTGTTCTTACAGAGCTTTGTGAGGATAAAAATAAATAGAATATAGAGGCTAAAGACCTCCTTTTTTAATAAACCTTAAAAAAAGGGTTAATAATTTTTCAGAAAATGGCAATTGAAGAAAAAATTAAAAAATTAGTTGAGTTACGCGAGAAAGCTAGACTTGGCGGTGGTGAAAAAAGAATTGATTCACAACACAGTAAAGGTAAAATGACTGCTCGCGAACGTGTCGATTACTTTTTAGATGAAGATTCCTTCGAGGAATTCGATATGTTTGTGACTCATAGAAGTCATAACTTTGGCTTAGAAAAACAAGTTTTTCTTTCCGATGGAGTGATTACTGGACACGGAACTGTTGATGGCAGAGTGGTTTATGTATTTGCTCAAGACTTTACAGTTTTTGGAGGTTCGTTGTCCGAAACTTATGCACAGAAAATTTGCAAAGTGATGGATCAGGCAATGAAGGTTGGGGCTCCAATAATTGGACTTAACGATAGTGGTGGAGCCAGAATTCAAGAAGGAGTAACAAGTTTAGCTGGTTATGCTGATATCTTTCAACGTAATATTATGGCTTCAGGAGTTATTCCACAACTTTCGGCTATTCTAGGCCCTTGTGCGGGTGGAGCTGTTTATTCTCCAGCATTAACCGATTTTATCTTAATGCAAGATAAAACTAGCTATATGTTTGTGACTGGTCCAAAGGTTGTTAAAACAGTGACTGGAGAGGATATTACTACTGAAGATTTGGGCGGTGCAGTTACGCATGCAAGTAAATCGGGGGTGTCGCATTTTGTTTCCGAGACTGAAGAAGAGGGTTTAATGATGTTAAGAAAATTATTAAGCTATATGCCTCAGAATAACCTTGAAGATCCTCCAATTACAGAATGTCATGATCCATCAGATAGGCGAGAAGATGCTTTAAATCTAATTATTCCCGAAAATCCTAATAAGCCTTACGATGTAAAAGATGTTATCGAGATGCTTGTCGATAATGGTGAATTTTTAGAAACGCAACGTCAATATGCAAGAAATATTGTTACTGCATTTGCTAAATTTAACGGCATGCCTGTTGGTATTGTTGCCAATCAGCCTAATTTCTTAGCTGGAGTTTTAGATATTAATTCATCGAGAAAAGCAGCCCGATTTGTTCGATTTTGCGATGCGTTTAATATTCCTCTTGTAACTTTAGTAGACGTTCCTGGTTTTCTGCCAGGAAGCATGCAAGAGTATGGTGGCATAATTACACATGGTGCTAAATTATTATTTGCTTATGGCGAGGCTACAGTTCCTAAAGTTACCATTACACTTCGTAAATCTTATGGCGGAGCACACGATGTTATGAGCTCGAAACAACTTCGTGGAGATATTAATTATGCATGGCCAACTGCCGAAATTGCAGTAATGGGTGCTCAAGGTGCTATCGAAGTTTTGTATCTTAGAGAGATAAAAGCGATAGAAAAAGAAGAAGATAAAATTAAATTTATCGATGAGAAAATTAAGGAGTATAATGAGAAATTTGCGAATCCTTATAATGCAGCTTCTTATGGATATATCGATGATGTAATTGAACCACGAAATACCAGATTTAGAATTATTCGTGCACTTCAAACTTTAGCTACTAAGAAAGATACTAATCCCCCTAAAAAACATGGAAATATTCCATTGTAGTTGGATAGGAATGTTTTAAAACTAGGCTATTAGAAGCTTTTATTGTTATAGAATGGGATAGTTTAATATCATCTGGAATCAAATATCTAAAAGATAGTAAAATGAGTATGGAATTATTTGAAAAAGGAATAGAAATCGCAGTAGTTGGTTATTCAATTGTTTTTGCTGCACTTGTGATTTTAGTTTTTGTTTTTATCAATCTAGCAAAGGTTTTAGAATATCAGGCTAGAAAAAGATGTGAGAAAGCAGGAAAAATCCAATGCAGTGAGGTTGATGAATTTTCGGTAAATGGCGAAGTAGCGGCAGCAATTAGTTTAGCTCTGCATATGCACTTTGGTGAGATGCACGATAAAGAAAGTGGTAAGTTGACCATGAAACGAGTGTCTAAAAGATACACACCATGGAATTCCAAAATTTATAATGTTATGAATAGACTTTAATTGGAATGGTCATAAAGATGAAATAAGAAAAGTCTAAAAATTAAGAAAATGAAACAGTTCAAATTTAAAATACGTGGTAATCAATACGATGTTGATATTAAAGATATCGTAGGTAACGATGTACAAATTGAAGTCAATGGAACAGCCTATCATGTTACAATGGAACGTGATATAGCAACACCTAAGACCCCAACTATTATCCGAAAAAGATTGCCTGATGAAGTAAAAAAGAAACCAGCTACAGGAGGTTCTCTTAAGAAAATCCAAGCCCCACTACCAGGGAATATATTTAAGCTAAATGTAAAAGAAGGTGATGAGGTGAAGAAAGGTGATATTCTTTTGATTATGGAGGCTATGAAGATGGAAAACAATATTTTATCGGAACAAGATGGTATTGTCAAATCTGTTAAAATAAGTGAAGGTGATGCTGTATTACAGAACGATACCTTAATCGAAATAGAATAGTATAAGCCGATTATTAATTTTAGAAATTAAAAAAAATGGATGGATTAATTCAATTTTTCACTTATTCAGGCTTTGCCAATTTTACAATTGGACATGGTGTGATGTTGCTCGTTGGCTTATTTTTTATCTTTTTAGGTATTAAATACGATTACGAACCTCTTTTGCTTATTCCTATAGGATTTGGAATTCTAATAGGAAATGTACCTTTTTTACAAGATAGTGGAATGAATCTTGGTGTTTATGAAGAAGGCAGTGTGATGCGCTATTTGTATATGGGTGTATTAAAAGGCGTTTATCCGCCATTAATTTTCCTTGGGATTGGTGCTATGACAGATTTCTCAACACTAATATCGAGTCCTCGATTAATGCTGCTTGGTGCTGCAGCTCAGGTTGGTATTTTCTTAACCTTTTTAGGAGCCATTGCTTTAGGTTTTAATTTAAACGAAGCTGGGGCTATTGGTATCATTGGTGGTGCCGATGGTCCTACAGCTATTTTCTTATCTTCGAAATTAGCTAATGGTTTAAATGGGAATCTAAATTTAATTGGACCAATTGCTATTGCCGCTTATTCGTATATGGCTCTAGTTCCTGTTATTCAGCCTCCGATAATGAAGTTGTTAACTTCTAAAAAGGAACGACTTATTCGAATGAAACCTCCTCGTTCAGTATCGAAAACTGAAAAGATTATTTTCCCAATTGCGGGTTTAATTTTAACAGGATTTATTTCTCCAGGCTCTTTACCATTATTGGGGATGTTGTTTTTTGGAAATTTATTAAAAGAATCGACCCATACTGAGAGATTGGCAGAAACTGCGCGAAAACCTCTTATCGATATTGTAACTATATTGTTAGGAATAACAGTGGGAGCATCTACTCAGGCAGATGTATTTCTTACTACGCAATCTATGTTGATATTTATTCTTGGTGCAACATCGTTTGTTGTTGCTACAGCTGGTGGAATATTATTTGCAAAAGTAATGAATGTTTTTGCTAAAGCAGATAATAAAATTAACCCATTAATTGGAGCAGCAGGAGTTTCTGCAGTACCAGATAGCGCTAGGGTTGTACAAATAGAAGGTCTGAAAGAAGATCCAACTAATCACTTATTAATGCATGCTATGGCTCCAAATGTTTCAGGAGTTATTGGCTCGGCTGTTGCGGCGGGTATTTTGTTGAGCTTTTTATTGTAAAATTATTTTGTAAAACATACATTTTAATACAAGTAAGGGAGTCAATTGACTCCCTTTTTTATAATCATATTTTATTACCTAGAATTACTTTGGTTACTGATATTTGATTAGGTTCTATTTCAAAATAATCCGTTTATTTATTAGAGTATTACTCAGTTTAAATGTTAGATTATAAACGCCAGACGAATAGTTAGTTAATTCAATATTTTTGTTAAATTCAAAAGTAGTTTTGTTTATTTTACTAGAATATATTAAGCGTCCTGTAAGATCTGTTATTATTATTGTTCCTTTTCCTGTTGCTTCCGATTCATATTTTATTGTAAAATTTCCGTTATTTGGGTTTGGATACAGTAATATATGATTGTCATGTGTCAAAGAATTAATATTGGTAGATAATATTAATGGTTCTTTAACCAAAACATTAAAAGAACATGAAGATTGGTTTTCATGTAAATCTTTTGCAAACCATTCTACTATTGTATTTCCTATAGGTAGATTAACACTATCTGTGTTAGTGAAATTAAGGTTGCTTATTATTGATTCTATCCCACAATTATCGCTCGCAGATAAATAGTCGATAGCTTCTTTATTAATTGTATAGCTAGTTAAACTTGTATCTTCTAATTCAAATACTTGATTATTTGGACAAAGAATTTCTGGATAAACATCATCGAATATTGTCACTTCTTGATTTTGTGTTGTGACATTTCCAGCAGCATCTGTATAAATCCAAGTAATACTTGTACTCTCTGTTATTGGAAACTCAGTTGTTGTTGTTGCTATGATAACTCCATCGAAGTTATCTGTTGCCGTTGGCGCTACAGGTACAACAGAGCACTCTTCTATTAATCCTGGTAAGAATGTATTATTCACGATAGGAGCAGAGCTTTCTACTATGACTATAGATTGATCTTGAGTACTTTGATTTCCTTCTGTATCCGTATATGCCCATGTTATTATTGTGCTCTCAGTGATTGGGAATTCGGTTTGACAGGTTCCATTAATGGAACCATCACAGTTGTCAGTTGCAGTTGGAGTGTCAGGCGTTACCGATCCTTCAGCGGTAATCTCTGATAGAGAATCAACATCGGCAATAGGAGCTGTTTCATCTACAATTACTATAGTTTGATTTTGATTTTCTGAATTTCCGACAGCATCAGTAAATACCCAAGTTATAGTTGTTGTTTCTGTCACAGGAAATGTTGTACTTGTACTTGCATAAATTGTTCCGTCACAATTGTCAGTTGCAGTTGGGATACTCAGACTACCAGAGCATTCTGCAGTATCATTTTGTAGGTTTGTGATATCAGGAATTGGTTTAGAAATATCAGAAATAATGATATTCTGGTTTACAATAGTGGTATTACCATTGCCATCATCGAAAGTCCAAGTAATAATGTGGGTTCCTTGAGACGAGTAGGTTAAAGGATCTGAAGTCGTTCCTGTAATAGTACCTGCGCAATTGTCTGTTGTAGAGGGTGTAACAGCTGTAGCAGAACACTCTCCTGTAATATCAGTCAAAGTTGGGATTGCTGGGGCTTCGTTATCAACAACGGTTACAATTGATTGGCACGATGCAATATTTCCTTGTCCATCGATTGTAGTGAGACTTGTTATATTTGTTCCCAAAGAAGAACAGTCGAAATATAAAGGATCTGCATAACTGGCTAAAACTTCACAATTATCAGAACTTGACACAAATGTGCTAGCATTGTTCGATAGACTTAAGTCTTGATATTCAATATCATCTATGTAGAATCCGTCACCTCCTTGTAAGAAATTAATGCATCCAAGATTATAATCTTGATCAGAAAAGTCTATTCTAACAATTCCATCAACTAATACGAGAACTCTGTTAACATCCAAATCAAAATACGCAACCACATCGAACCAAACATCGTGAGAGAACGGTTGTTGTCCTAAGAATGTATTGGTAATGCTTTTGATGTATAAAGCCTGTCCGTTAAAGAAGGCTAGACCTAGAATATCATTAGTACTGTTGGTGTCTTGAGAAAAAAACATTTGAGCAGAGGCTCCTGTTGGGATATAGGATCTCCATTTAACTAAATACTTACCGCTTGTTTTGTCGCCTAATTTTAAAACAATATTATGGTCTCCTGTAATTTTTAAACTTTTACTTCCTCCATTGCTTTTTGAATTACTAACAATTGCTGATTCTGATTCTAGACTGTCTAGAGTATTCCAATTGTTATTTTGAGGCCATGCAATTTTGTCATTAATATTATTATATTCAAATCCTTCTGAAAAAATAGCATTACTACTTCCTATCGTGCCGGCAACATTATTATTATCTAGATTTATTGTTATGTTTTTACCTGATACATTAGGGTTAGTTGCATCTGTTGTTACACTTAAGTTTCCCGAGATATTATTAAACTCATAATTATTATCAAGGCCACCTGATACCGTTATTTCATATTCTCCTACTGGACTTGAAGACGATGCTGCACAATAAGTAGTAGGTTTTGTATTTAACGAGTCAATATTGTCGCCAGAAGTAAATCCTGAGTACGATATACTAAAGTCTGGATTGGATTCACATTCTTCTCGATTCACATTATTTGCTGTTGCATTAAGTGTTTTCTTATTTACAATTTGTATCTGTTCGATATCTGATGCTGCAAAATATTCATTATTACCATTTTGTGAGGCTTTTATAGAAGCTGAACCAGCACCAATAATTGTAACAGTATTTCCGCTTATGGTTGCTACATTTGTATTCGAACTTTGGTAGGTTACTGTTAGTTCTGAACTTGCTGTTGCGCTTAATAAAAAATCACTATCTCCATAAGTTTTGTCTGATAATGAAGAAAAACTAATTGTTTGATTTAATTTAGTGGTTGTTACAGAAATTACGTTAGAATTGTTACTCGTTCCAAAACTATTGTAGGCTCTAATTCTATAATAATACGTTGTGATATGAGATAGGCCTGTGATATCTAATGAATTAACATCGTTTGTTTCTAAATTTTCATAAGGAGAAACGAATGATGAGAAGTCGCTATTTGTTGAAATATCGATATAATAATTTGTAGCCCCAGATGATAAGTCCCAATTAGCTGTAAAATTGTTAGATTCTATATTTGTTGCAGCAAGAGCATTAGGTGCTGTAGGAATCTCAGCGTGGCTAATATTTGAAAGAATCAATAGAAGAATTATTGAAAGAAATATCTCTTTTAATGGCTGAGAAATATGCTTGGTAGATGTGTGAGTTTTCATGACGATATCGTTATTAGTATAAGTTTAGAAATTAAATATTAGAGCTGTTATTTGTTCTAGTATTATTATCTTTTACGATACATATCCTGTCGATGTTTCCCTGATAGAAGGCATTTTGTCAAAATCCGTATTTGTACTTAGGTATTAAATAGCAAAAAAGCCGAGTGTTTAAACCCAGCTTTATCAATGCCATTTAGGATGTTTATTTCTTCTTTGCTTGCATCGAATTTTTAGTTTATTCGAATGCTTCTTTAAGTTGTTTTAACGCTTTTTGTAATGTTGTTTTAGGGCAGGCTACATTCATGCGCATAAATCCAGACCCCCCATT
>Ga0256842_1002287_pt1 | contig 13964 bp, 13 predicted proteins | sample 4559240metaG_FD_185973 | JGI IMG/M metagenome (GOLD analysis project Ga0256842, IMG submission 185973) | Hydrothermal vent microbial communities from Guaymas Basin, Mexico - 4559-240 | ecosystem: Environmental > Aquatic > Marine > Hydrothermal vents | place: Mexico: Guaymas Basin | collected...
AGCACCTCTCCGGTGGCTCCATCTATGGAGATCCATTCTCCTTCTTTTACAACAACATCTCCAACTTTTAAAACTCTTTCCACATCATCGACAAATATTTCTTCCGCTCCAACAACCGCTGGCTTACCCATACCCCTTGCGACAACCGCCGCATGAGATGTCATTCCACCCCTTGATGTGAGAATTCCTTCAGCTGCAGCCATACCTCCAACATCCTCCGGGCTTGTTTCAGGTCTCACAAGAACGACCTTTTCTCCATTTTTCTTCCATTCTTCGGCTGTTTTTGCATCGAACACTGCTTTTCCAGAAGCTGCTCCTGGAGATGCTGGAAGACCTTTAGCTATAACTTTTGCTCTTGCTTTTTCTTCGGGATCAAACATTGGGTGAAGGACAGTCTCAACATGTCTCGGTTCAACTCTTAACATTGCTTCCTCTTTTGTGATCAAACCTTCTTTAACCATATCAACGGCTATCTTTATAGCTGCTTTTGCAGTTCTTTTACCAGATCTTGTTTGAAGGAGATAAAGTTTTCCTTTTTCAACTGTGAATTCTATATCCTGCATATCTTTGTAGTGCTTCTCAAGTCTTTGCATAACATCCATGAGTTGCTTGTAAACCTCTGGAAGTCTGTTTTTAAGTTCTTCAAGTTTAAGCGGTGTTCTTATACCAGCAACGACATCTTCACCCTGCGCGTTGGGGAGGAATTCTCCATATGGCTTCTTCTCTCCAGTGTTCGGATTTCTTGTGAAGGCAACTCCTGTGCCACTATCTTCTCCCATATTCCCAAAGACCATCATAACAACATTTACAGCAGTCCCTAATAGCTCATCTTCTTTGATTCCATTTATCTTTCTGTAAGTGATAGCTCTTTCATTCATCCAGCTTCCAAAAACAGCATCTATTGCTTTCCATAGCTGATCCCATGGATCCTGCGGAAATTCTTTTCCTTCCTCTTTATATATCTCTTTGAATTTCTCAACGAGCTTTTTAAGGTCCTCTGCATCAAGCTCTGTATCAAGTTTGACCCCCTTTTCTTCTTTCATCTTTTCAAGTTCTTTCTCGAACTTACGCTTATCTATTCCCATAACAATGTCTCCGAACATCTGAAGAAACCTTCTGTAAGCATCATAAGCAAATCTTTCATTGTTGGTGAGCTTTGCCAGAGCCTTTACAGTTTCATCGTTAAGTCCGAGATTAAGAACCGTATCCATCATTCCGGGCATTGAAATAGCAGCACCTGACCTGACAGATACAAGAAGTGGGTTCTCAACACTCCCAAATCTTTTCCTAGAAACTTCTTCAAGCCTGTGAAGAGCTTCTTCCACCTGTTCCTTTAAGCCTTCTGGATAAGTCTTTCCATGATCATAGTAATATTTACACACTTCGGCAGAAATTGTGAATCCTGGGGGGACCGGCACTCCAAGATTGGTCATCTCTGCAAGACCCGCTCCTTTACCTCCAAGAATGTCTTTCATTTTTGCGTTTCCTTCTGCCTTACCATTTGCGAAAAAGTATACATACTTTTTCATTACTGCTTACACCTCCTTCTTCATCGTAATTCTCCATAGGATTTTACTTCACCTTTTTCTGTCCAAACTTTGAAAATCAAATAACTGTTGGCTTCAAGCCCAAATAAATTATTCAGCGCTTTAGAGAAGTCAAGGTAAACCATGATGTTTTCAATTCCTTTATATACCTTTTGGAAAACTTTTTTATTTATATTGGAAGTTGTTGTAAGATCGCTTGGAAAATTGAATTCGACTTTATTGGATTTGAAAGTAACTTTAACCATGTTCTTATTTGTATCACCACATAGGTAATAATCTTCTTCCTTCTTACAGTTTTTCATTTTATCTCTCAGTATAACCTTTGGATCACCGTTAAAGGTAACATATCCTGTTAGAACGGGGGGAGTGCTTTCCTCACTTGAATAAAGCATCTCTTCTATCGCTTCGGAATAATCCGCACCAACAAAAACCTTCCCACCGAATTTCTTAGCAGTCTCTACATCCACACCTTCTTTTTTCAGCAGATCTAATATTCCTAAAGCTTGAAGAAGGTCTAATATGGATTTTCCATCTTTAACATTTGCTAATAAGAAACCTTCACCATTCACCACATCGTTTAAATCAAATCTTTTTCCTGGAAGGATATTCTCAAGCTTTTTCTTTGTATCTTCTTTAAAGAACCTCCCCACACCTTCTTCTATCAAGGTTCTATCTTTTGGATAAACTTTAGCATAAGACTCAAACACACCGTTTTCTGCACTGTAGTAAACCATATCCACTTTACTATCTTTCAAAGTGTTTTTTACCCAATTTGGAATGTTACTTTTCTTTTTCTTGAGCATTGAAACAACATCGATGTCGCCTTCTCGAGTGTAGAAGATAAGATTATTATCGAGTCTTTCCACATAAACCTTTACCTTCTCACTCTTCGATAAAATACCAGTGCTCTCAATATATTCCTTCACTTTGTCGGCTTGCTCAACAGGCCCAATTATAAAAGCCATCCAATTCCTTCCAGCTATGTTGAGAATCTCTTTTACCTCGTATAACTTATCCACATTTATATCAGATGCCTCAGCTTGAGACCTTATTAAAGAATCTATCATGCTTTCAAGACCGAGATTGTTAAGAAATGAATCACCAATTTCAGTGGATTTGATGTCGTTATAGAACTTCCCAACATCTGGAACATAAGACAATGTTACAAAGTTATCTGGCACATATTTCAGCAACGAAGCCATTGCAAAAACTTGTACTATCAGTAGAAAAACACTGAGAAAAACCCTTCTCATCTTAGATCCCTCCATACAAGAAATTTTATTATCTTTATCTGCAAAATCAAGCACTAAAATTCACATTATCTTTCGGCGATCATCTCTATTTCAATATCGGCATCCTTCGGAAGCCTGCTAACTTCTACGACGGCTCTTGCTGGATAAGGCTTTTTGAAATATGTAGCATAAACTTCGTTGAACTCGCCAAATTTCGATATATCCCTGATGAAGACGGTCACCTTGAGCACTTTGTCTAGGGAACTGCCAGCTGCCTTTAATATCATCTTACAATTTTCCATGATTATCTTGACTTGCTCTTTTAAGTCACCTTTAAAAACTTGCCCATCTTTTATGGGAAGCTGTCCCGATATAAAGATTAAATTGGTAGTTTCACTCACAACCGCTATGGAATACGCTCCCACTGCCTTTGGAAGCTCTTTACCCTGAACTTCTTTCATTGCCTTTCACCCTTTCTAAGATTCTCTTTGCGTTGCTATTTTGTATAACAAATTTAAAGAATTTGTATGCTTCAATATCTTCTTCAGAGGACTTGTTTATAAAATAAAGGGATACTTTTTTTAAAAAAGCATCTTTTTCCTCTTCTGACATTCTTGCTATGCTCCTGACTATATCGAGGAGTCTTGGATCTTCTATACAAGATCTAACAATATACTCAAGAACAGGATCATCCATTACTCTTTAATTACTTTTTCCCCTCCGAAAGAAAAACCTTTATGGATATTCCTGTTCTTTTTTGAGCATCAATTACAACATCGATAAACCCGGGCACCATGTAAAGATCCTGTCCTTTTTCTTCCATGAACCTCTTGGCGATAGCCACAGCTTTAACAGCTTGGTTTACCGCCCCAGCCCCTATGGCCTGGATTTCAACCTTTCCTGACTTCGAAATTGCTCCGGCTATAGCACCGGCAACCTTGTTGGGATTTGAACCCGAACCAACCTTCAAAACTTCCATGCCATCTCTCCTCCTTGATGTAGAGTTATTCTTCTTTTATTTCAACCTCCCGTAGGAATTTAGCTGCATTTTCCGGTGGAGTGGGATTTATGTAAAACCCGGAACCCCACTCGAATCCAGCCACCTTCGTTAATCTTGGGACGATTTCTACATGCCAATGATAATGTTTTTTCCCTTCATCGTTGGTTGGAGCGGTATGAATCATCATGTTGTATGGTGGATTGTCAAGAGCTGTATATATTCTGTAGAGAATGTTTTTCAAAATTCTCGCAAAGTGCTTAACTTCTTCTTCCGTAATTTCCCCAAAATCATGATTGTGCCTCTTAGGAAGTATCCAGGTTTCAAAGGGAAATCTTGAGGCAAAGGGAGCAAAAGCTATAAAAAACTCATTCTCTTCAATGATCCTTTCTTTGTCTCTCTTTTCTTCCCTTATCATGTCGCAGAATACACATCTTTCTTTATAATCGTAATATTCTTTCGATCCTTGTAATTCCTCCTCCACTCTTTTCGGAACAATTGGGAGGGCTATAAGTTGACTGTGAGAGTGTTGGAGTGAAGCTCCGGCGTCTTTCCCATGATTTTTGAAGATCAGTATATATCTTATCCTTTCATCTTTTTTGAGTTGATTGTATCTTATCTTATAAGCCCACACAACTTCTTGAACTTGTTTGTAATCAAGAGTTGCTAATGTTGCGAAGTGATCGGGAGTTTCAACAATAACTTCATGGAAGCCAAATCCAGTCATCGCATCATACATCCCCACTCCATATCTCTCTATATTAAGTTGAGGGTTGAGAGCTGGGAATTTATTTGGGACAACTCTCACCCACCATCCGGGGGTGTTTGGCTCTGTGTCTGGTGGCCTGAAAGCAAATATTTCTGGTGGGGTTGTATGTTCGTTACCATAATCAAATGGACAGAATCCCGCCTTTATTTCTTCTTTCTCTCTTTTAAAATCATGTGGTCTTTTAGCTCTTTCGGTTGCTATTATTACCCACCTTTTTATTACCGGATCTTTTCTTAGTTCTGGCATATTCTATACCCCCTCAGGATTTTATCTTGCTCATGGACGCTTTATAGAGCTCAAGGTATTCCTTTGCTGATCTATTCCACGAAAAGTCCTGGGAGAGAGCGTTTTTGACTATATTATCCCAATTATCTGTGTAATAATGATACACGGCCTTTGCTATAGCCTTTAGCAGATAGGCTGAATCGTACGGAATGAATCCAAAACCTGTTCCATCTTTACTTTCTTCATCATATTCTTTTACAGAATCTGCCAGCCCTCCTGTATATCTAACTATCGGAATAGTTCCGTATCTCATTGCAAACATCTGTCCGAGTCCGCATGGCTCATATCTTGATGGCATCAAAAACATATCGGAGGATGCGTAAATTTTAGCTGCAAGCTCGTTGTTGAATGTTATATTAGCTGAGACTCGACCAAGATACTTTTTTGCCATTTCTGTGAACATGTTCTCATATTTCTTCTCTCCCGTTCCAAGAACTATAAACTGTGCTCCAAGAAGCATAATGTAGTCGAATATCTCATAAACAAGATCAAGCCCCTTTTGATCAACTAATCTTGTGATCATGCCTATTATAGGGGCTTCAGTTGGTTCAAGTCCAAACTCTTTCCTCAAAGCTTGCTTATTCTTGGGTTTTTTCTTATCATAGTCCTTTATATCAAAAGTTTCATAACCCGCTTCTTTGAGGAAGGAGTCATAAAGGTGAATATCAATTCCATTGAGTATCCCGTAAAGATCTGATGATCTTACCTTAAGTACTCCCTCCAAACCGTTGCCAAATTCCTCTGTCTGTATCTCTTGTGCGTAAGTAGGACTCACCGTGTTGATAATATCTGCGAATAATATACCGCCTTTTAGGAGATTTATCTGGCCATAGAACTCAAGCCCATCGATGTTATAAAGGTAATCCGGTAGCCCAGCGAACTTCATATAGGATTTGTCTATTCTTCCCTGATAAGCAGCACCTATGTTATGCAGGGTCAAAACTGTTGAAATTCCTTCGAGGAATGGATCGTCTCTGAAAACTGTTTTAAGATAAACAGGAATCAATGCAGTATGCCAATCATTTACATGCAAAACATCAGGTTTGAAATCGAGCTCTTTCAAGGCGTAGAGCACCGCCGCTGAGAAGAAAATCTCCGGTTCTGCCAGATCTGGACCTTCATAAACTTTCTCTGAGGAATAGTAGTAATTGTTAGCTATCATGTACACCGTAACATCTGAACCGGGTATTTTGCTTTTGAATATATCAAACTTTTCATTCGTTTTAAGCACTGGTACAGGAATTCCGCCTTTGACTGGTTCAATAGAGTACCCATACCTGTCGGCATTTTTGTCAACTATCTTATGCTTTGGCATAAAAACCACTACCTCTTCCACCTCATCTAATTTCTTTAAGGCTTTAGGGAGGGAACCCACAACATCGGCAAGTCCGCCGACCTTTGCAAATGGGAAGACTTCATAAGAAGCTATTGCGATTTTCATTACTGCCACCTCCTCATCGTTTCATTATAAGCTATTTTTTAACTTTCATCAAGAAAAAGGTTTTAACGGTCTGTCGTGAGTGAAAATTATTAAATCGATCTCCTTTGATTTCTCCAGAATGAATCTGGCCACATCATCGTTTCTGTAACCTTTGTACATTTCATAGTAATCAAGTCGTGTAAAACATATATCTCCTGGAAGAAAGATTTTTCCCATGTTCTCCGTTTCTATTATGAACGAAAGATGCTCTTTAGCATGCCATGGAGTGTGCATCACTTTTATCGAGTCAAAGAGTTTTTCTCCACCTTTCAATTCGTTAACTTTTTTCCAACTTTTCATAACCGATGTGTATAGTCTTCCAACAATCATTCCAAATTTTTCATACTTTTTTGTTTTATAAGCTTCATGGATATATATAGTAGCATTTTCGAAAAAGATTGTATTGTAAGCATGGTCAAGATGAAAGTGTGTAAGAAGTATATCGGTTATTTCAGATGTTTTAAGACCTTTTTCTGTGAGCTTTTCCTCAAGGGCTGAATGCACAACAAAGCTTCCAGGGTCTATTAATATTTTATGTTTATCATCTTCAAGATATAGGATAGTTGAGTAAGGAGCATCTACAATTCCAGAGATATCGATAGTGCCACCGGTTATGAGAATTTCTGCCTTCATGACACTTCTCACCTCACAAAGTATGAGATCATAGCGATAGCTATAAGGTAATAACCAAAAAGATGTAATTTATTCATAATGACAATCTTCTTCAGCAAGAAGAGGGCAAGGAGCCCAAAAATGAAAGAGAAGAGAAGTCCTATCAGCCCTGAGGCCCCCGCCCCCTCAAAATTCAATATGCCTGCTCCAAGTGTAACCGGCAAGGACATAAGAAAAGAATAATAAAGAGCGTCTTCCCTTTTATAACCAATCATCATACCTGTAGCAATTGTCAAACCGCTTCTTGAAAGTCCTGGAATAACTGCAACAGCTTGAGCAGCACCTATTATAAGAGCATCCCACCATGTCATCTCATCCATAGATTTTTTGCCGTTAAAGACTGAAGCGAATAAAAGAAAGACAGCTGTTAAAGAGAATGTTAAAGGTAAAACCGAATAGTTGAAAGCCTCTTCTACATAGTTTTCAAAGAAGACCCCAACAACTGCTGCTGGCACGGTTGAAATTACCAACATCAATATCAATTTCCATCTTTTCAACACATAGATAAGCTTTCGAAAAGTAAATATAAAGACAGCAAAAAATGTGCCAAGATGAAGCATGGCTACATAAGGAAGGTCACCTCTGAAGCCAAAAACCTTGGACAAAAAGACAAGATGTCCCGAGCTTGACACAGGTAAAAACTCAGTCAACCCTTGGACAAGTCCTTGAACGAACGCTTCCATCAGAAACCTTCCTCCTCGATCAATGAATCGTACGATATTTCAGCTCTTTCGAGAGCTGCTCTAACATCGTCGCAGTCCATAGCTTCTACCCTAATAACAACCCTTCTTCTATCCTCGCTTTCTCTATAGGTGAGGATGGAGAGAATATTAAAACCATTTTCAGAGAGAGCTTTCACCACATCAAATAGTTTTCCTGGTTTGTCCTCTAAAAGAAGAGATAACCTACAACCCGGTTCGTCCATAGCTGTTATTTCTATCATTGATTCAAGGACATCCTGAAGAGTTAACATTCCAACTACCTTCAGATCGTCGTCAACGACAGGAACAAATTCTTCTGATGTTTCCATAAAGGCTAAAAATGAAGCTTCTATGGTATCTTCAGGATGGAGGTAAAACTCCCTAAAGATCACAAAATCTTCTATATTTTTTTCTGAGCTCTGCTTTATTATATCCTCTTTGTTTAAAATACCCATGTACCTCCCTTCTTCATCCACTACTGCTAACTCCTTCATGCCATATAATTCCATCACTTTCAGTGCTTCTCTTACATTAGAGTCCCTCCTTATAACAGGAGCACTCTTGGTCATCCAGTTTTTCACTCTCATTCACCAGCACCTCCTACTTTAACGGTAAGTTCTTTATACAGATCACCGTTGTCAGTTTGTAAAAACGCTACTATTTTGTAAGTTCCCTGGGAATGGAATGTATGCTTCGCATCAAATAGTGATAACTTCCCATTTCCAACAAGCCAAACTCTGATATTTTTAAAACTTCCAAGCAAAACAACTTCAGGACCTTGCAAAAACAATTCCCCTTCTTTTATCAGGATGAATCTATCTTCCTTTGATTTGTTATAAAGGTACACATTAATTTCTGATGTGTTACCTATTGAAGTGTATATTGGACTTTCCACCAGGACTTCGACATCATCGATGCTTAGTTTATTTCGTGGTATAACCTTGAAAGCTTTTGAAAATGCAAGTTCTCCACCTTTATAACCTAACACAGCATTTATCTTATACAATCCCACTTTATCGAACCTTAGCATAGAATTTACTTCAGTTATAAAGCATCTTGCTTTAGCCGGTAGATCATATTGTTGATCTATCTTGAGCATTTTTGACCATACAACGCTATCGTCTGAAGCCTTCAGTTCAATTCTTATGTTCTTTCCAAATACGCTTACTTTCTTATAATTTTCGTTAAATATTTCTACATTAAAGGAAGGTATCTCTCCAACAAAGAAAAAAGGCTGATATCCACTTAGAAGTAGCTTCAGTTTATTTTCAACTTTAAAGGTTTTCAAGACGGTAACCTCAGAACCATTCAACTTCAAATCAACCACTGCAGTGTATTCCCCCTCTTTCAGATTGTTAATAACTTTCTCTCTTTTAAGCTCAAAAACCAATACTTTCTCAAATTTTCCGATTTTCCTTTCAACTTTTGATGAATACAGAAATGAATATAAATCATTATCCGATTTGTCTCTAATTTTAAATGAAAAATTTTCTATTACCAATTTCTTCTCTGATTTTGAGGTATTCTGAGCATACACAAGGACATCTATTGGCTGACCAAGTGCGAAACTTCCATTGCTTCCATCAAAACTTATAAAAACTTTTATATCACCTCTAACCCCAGGGGTTCTGGAAAAAAACTTAACAGGATATCCAGACATTCTAAGGTAAAATCCAATAAAAATGAAAGTTCCTATTACAATCAACAAATTTAAAAAGAAGAACTTCCATGCTCTTGCACGAAGTTGAGCTATCCTATCATCTTGATTTTTTTTCTCATCTTCTTTTTTCCATTCTTCTGGGCTTTTAGAATAATACTTCATATCATAGGCACCTGAACTACCCTTAAGACTTCCTCAACTGTCGTTTCTCCTTTCAAAACTTTTTCCAAACCATCTATGAACATCATTCTCATACCGCACTCCTCTGCAATTGCCTTTATTTCCCTCACGCTTGCACCTTGTGCTATTCTTTCTTTCAACTTTCCGTCCACCGTTAAAACTTCCCCTATAGCTGTTCTTCCTTTATAAGGCTCTCTATATTCCTTCCCTTCTTTTACAATGCATTCAACAGGGTCGTAAATGCCTTTGTAGTATTTTTCCCAGAATTTCATAAGGTCATTCCTGAGCTTCATTTTACTTACCGCACATTTTGTATTTATTTTTCTCACTAACCTTTGAGCAACAACTCCAAGCAAAGATGTGCTGATAAGTCTCGGATCAACTCCAAGGTTAAGCAGTCTGTCTATTGCCGATGGAGCATCGTTCGTATGCAAAGTGCTTAGAACTAAGTGTCCGGTCATCGAAGCTTCTACAGCCAATTGAGCGGTTTCTTTATCCCTTATCTCTCCAACCATTATTATATCCGGATCTTGTCTGAGAAACGATCTCAGGTAAGAAGCGAAAGTTAATCCAATTTCAGGTTTAACTTGGCACTGGGTTATCCCATCTATCGTATATTCCACAGGATCTTCAGCAGTGATAATGTTCACAGATTCATCTTTTAATTCGTTTATCATCGCTACCAATGTTGTGGATTTCCCGCTACCTGTTGGCCCTGTAACGAGAATCATCCCATACGGTTTTGAAAGTAAATGGTTAATCCTTTCGACATTGTCTTCATTAAAACCGAGATCTTTCAACTTTTTACTCGTGACAGATAACTTTAAGATCCTCATAACAACAGTTTCCCCATAAACAGAAGGCATAGTGGATACCCTGAAATCGTATTGCTCATTATCCATTTTTAAGTAAAACTTACCATCTTGAGGCTTCCTTCTTTCTGATATATCAAGGTTAGCCATTATCTTTATCCTTATGACCACAGCGTTATGCTGGCCTTTTGGGTATGTCATTATATTTTTTAACATCCCATCAATTCTAAATCTTACCCTAACGGACATTCGCCCAGGTTCTATGTGTATATCACTTGCATCCTTCTCTATAGCCTTATGTATGATCATAGACACTAATTTAACGATTGGGGCACTTTCGCTTTCTTCTTCAGGAAGAGCAACAGGTTTTGTGCTATCCGATTCAAATTCCAGCTCTCTTGGAGTTCCAAGAACATGCGTTTTGTACAAATATTCAAATGTGACGGGATCTGTCAAAAGGATCTTAGGGAATTTTCCAGTCAAAAACTTGATGGACGATTCTATTTTCAGGATTTCAGATGTGTTGTCCGTGACAACAATCAACCTACCGTCCTCTTCGCAAACCGGTATAACCCTCAGCTGTTCTGTAACATTCCTTGGAACTTTGTTAAGAACATCAAGAGGAATATCTGTAGGTGTATCTTCTAAAACTTCAAGGTTATATTGTTCCGCAAGAGCACTTGTAATTTCTCCCCAAGTTACATAACCCATGTCCACCAAAGTTTCTCCCAACCGTTTCCCAGTTTCTAATCTTTTCAAAAGAGCGTTTTTAAGCTCTTTTTCTGTTATATAGCCCTTGCCAAGTAAAATCTCACCTAATCTTTTATACCCTTTTCTCAATTTATTTAAGGTCATTATTTTTTTAAATCACCCTTTCTGGAAATCTATCCCTTTCCAAAAGATAGCAGGTATATCCTCATCGGGAATTAATATTCTTTCATCTTCCTCGAATCTTGTGGCTATTAAAATTATCTTTATCTCGTCTTCCGGTATTTCTTCATCGTACATCAAACCAAACATTATATCGGTATCTTCACTGGTATTCTGTCTTATAAATGTCATCGCTACATTTATCTCACTCATCTTTGCGTTCTTGGGTGCAGTAACATTGAGCACCATAGCTCTTGCATCCTCAATTGGATAATCCACAAGCTTGTTTTGCATAGCTGTTCGAGCTGCAATGAGTGCTCTGTTATCACCTTTCCCAACGCCTATCCCGAGCAGAGCTGCACCAGCATCTCTCATAACAGATTCTATGTCTGCAAAGTCGAGATTTATAACCCCTCTTTTAGTTATCAGTTCTGAGATCCCTTTCACACCTTGATGGAGCACAGAATCAGCCATCAAAAATGCCTGGGTTATCTCTATATCAGGTTCCTCCAAGAGCTTGTTATTAGAGATCCTTATAAGTGTATCTACTTTGCCTTTTATATTTTTGAGGCCTTCTATGGCGTTTAACCATCTGGATTTTCCTTCGAAGAAGAAAGGAGTTGTGACTATAGCAACGGTGAGAATTTTCATCTCTTTTGCTATGCTTGCTATAACTGGAGATGCTCCTGTGCCAGTTCCTCCACCAAATCCTGAGGCTATGAACAACATATCTGTTCCTTCCAGGATCTTTCTTATTTCATCGGCACTTTCCTGAGCTGCTTCTTCTCCCTTTTTTGGATCACCACCAGCCCCTAACCCCCTTGTTACCTTTTTGCCTATTTGTAGCTTGGTGGGGGCTTTGCTGGCTTCAAGAACTTGTACATCAGTGTTAACAGCTATAAATTCTACTCCATGTATTCCAAGCTCCATCATTCTATTTACAGCGTTGTTCCCCGCTCCTCCAACTCCCATAACCTTTATAGTTGGATACATTTTGATGTCTTCATCTTTCTTATCAAGCACGAAACCCATGAAAATCAACCTCCCAGTTCAAAGCAAATTCTTGAAAAAGTTCCTCAATGCTTTAAAGAATCCACCCTTTTCCTTTATTCTACCTGCTTCTTCTGGTACGAGCTTTATGAACTCAACAACATTACCAAAGACGCTTGCAAAGGCTGGATCATCTATAACTTCTTCTTCTCCTTCGACACCTTCTTCGTTGGGGAACGATCTATAAAAAGTTCCTACTCTCACATTTGTCCTAAACACCTGTGTAGCTAATTCCGTCATATTTTTTATCTTTGCTCCTCCACCTGTCAATACAACTCCTCCAGGAATGCCATTTTCTCTGTATTCCATAATATCTCTTTCCAGATCCTTGAAAATCCTTCTTGATTTATTCATGATCTCTCCAAGTCTGGCGTTTATAACCAGCGACAACTTTTCCACAGATACTCTCTTAACAGTCCTTCCGTCGAGGGCTCTATATTCCAATTCAAGTTCATCCTCATGCTGAGTACTTATTATTGCGCTTCCATGATTCCTTAAAAGGATCTCTGCCTCATTATAGGAAGTTCCAAGAACATAAGCAATATCTTTAATCACATGTTTTATTCCAATAGGGACAACACTCATGTTTATTGGAATGCCATTAAGATATGCGACAACTGTGGTGAAGTCGTGACCAAGCTCAATTACAACTACTCCACTATCTTTTTCGGTTAATGTCAATACACCCTCAGCAGATGTGATATGCGAAGAATAGATCGTTACTTCTTCCCCTATGAAATCGTCCAATATTCCCTTTATCATTTCACTAAAAGGGTAATCTATTTTAACCGCTGTGAATTCCATAGTAAGACTTTTCGCCTTCATCCCGATGGGGTTAAAAACATTTCTTAAATCGTTTATTATGTACCTCTTGGGGTAGAAATGGTAAACAGCATACCCTGTTCCTTCCCCCGACATTTTCTTTATGGAATCCTCTTTTATCTTTTCCAACATCTCTTCCGTTATTATAACTTCGCTTTCATCCTCAGCTAAAACTACTCTTTCAAGGTGCGATTCAAGAGAATATTTATCCGAACTGTAGGAGAATATAAATTCAGACTTTCCTAACTTTGGATATTGCTCTTCTAACTCATCAAAAAGCCTATTTAGATTATCTTTGAAGGAAGCTATATCTTTTACATCGCCGTTTTCTATCCCCCTCGATTCAATTTCTGCATAGGCAAGAACCTTATATACATCACCATCATAGGCAACAACGGCTCCTTTTGTGGATCTTGATCCTATGTCTACTGTTGTGAATACATCGTATTCTGCCATTTCCATCCCCCCTTTAGGATGACAAGCTTACCGTTGTCGTAAAGCTCAAGTTGCGTTCTCGGAAGCATATAAGGAAAGACTCGCTCTACATCGTCAAAATATTTGGATAAACTCTCCCATTTGTAAAAGTATACCATTATACCCTTCAACATAATAACAATCCTCTTGTTTAAACACACTTCGGAAGTGTAGCGGCTTCTTATTACATTATTTATTTTCTTAACACCTTCGAAGTCTTCTTCATTTATTTTAAGCCCGTCCAACTTAACGCAACTTATGAACCCATTTTCGATCGCATCTTTTAAAGAAGCGGTGGAATATACAAAGCCTTTTGTATCGTATTTGTAAAATCTTCCGTTGTATCTAAGAACACCATAAAAAACATGCTTTGGTTTTGAAACAACCTCTTTATTACAGGATAAGTAGATAAG
>Ga0256842_1002288_pt1 | contig 13952 bp, 12 predicted proteins | sample 4559240metaG_FD_185973 | JGI IMG/M metagenome (GOLD analysis project Ga0256842, IMG submission 185973) | Hydrothermal vent microbial communities from Guaymas Basin, Mexico - 4559-240 | ecosystem: Environmental > Aquatic > Marine > Hydrothermal vents | place: Mexico: Guaymas Basin | collected...
TTTATATCGGCATTTTATTTTCTATTAAATGCAGAGTTTTTAGGAGTAGTTCAAATTGTTGTTTATACAGGAGCTGTTATGGCACTGTATGCATTTGGAATGATGTTTTTTGATTCTTTAAATGATATTAAAGAAACAGTAGCAAATCCTAAAGTTGTATTTGTTTTAACAGGTGCAGTTGCTTTATTGGTTGTTATGATATTTGCAGCACCAATTGTAGGTAATCAACTTGCATATTATCCAATTCATGAAGGGTATGGAAATATTCAAGAGGTTGGAATTGTACTTTTTACTAAATATTTAGTACCTTTTGAGGTAGCTGCTGTTATGTTGCTAGTATCTATGATAGGTGGTATTATACTTGCTGGTAAAAAGATGGATATTTCTGTAACTCAAATGGCAGAAGAGGAGATCGATGATAATCATCGAACTGATTCTGAAATTGCAAAGGATATAAAATGAGTGTAACATTAAATGATTATTTAGTATTAAGCACAATTATATTTATAATTGGATTATATGGAGCAATGAAGAGAAAAAATTTACTTATGCTTTTTTTCTCTACAGAGATCATGTTAAATGCAGTAAATATTGGACTTGCTGCAATATCAAAATTTCATGGTGATCTAACAGGGCAAATGTTTGCATTTTTTATAATAGCAATTGCTGCTAGTGAAGTAGCAGTTGGTCTTGGATTATTAATTTTATGGTATAAAAGACACCATACTATTGATTTAGATTCACTACAAAGTATGAAGGGGTAAAGATGGAAAGTTATTTATATATTGCTTTATTTGCACCAGTAATAGGTTCACTATTTGCTGCGCTATTTAGTAATACTCCAAAAAAATTGTTTGTTGGTATTATTACATCAGCACTTATATTAGTATCATTAGTAGCATCATTGAATCTATTAGTAGATATATATAGTTCACACGAGGCAATTCATGTGAAACTACTTGATTGGATATCTATTGGAAATGTACGAATTCCATTTGGATTTGTAGTAGATCAAGTAAGTGTTGTTATGATGGTAGTTGTTACTATGGTATCAGCTATGGTTCATATCCATTCTATTGGTTATATGGATCATGATAAAAGTTTTAATAGATTTTTTGCATGGCTTAGTGCTTTTGTATTCTCTATGATGATTCTTATTATGAGTGATAATTTTGCTGGACTATTTATAGGTTGGGAAGGTGTTGGTCTTTGTTCTTGGGGACTAATTGGATTTTGGTATCATAAAAGTGATGTTGAAAAAACAGATGATATGTATAAATCACCATTTTCTACATTATCACCATTTTCATCAATAAGTCCAAGTTATGCAGCAAATGAAGCATTTATTATGAACAGAGTTGCAGATCTTGGTATGCTTATTGGATTGATGTTAATTTTCTGGAATATAGGTTCTTTACAATATGATACTGTATTTGCAAAAATAGGTACTTTAGATCATGGTTTAGTTGTAGCAATTGCAGCATTCTTATTTATAGGTGCTATGGGTAAATCTGCTCAATTTCCATTTAACACTTGGTTAGCAAATGCGATGGAGGGTCCAACTCCAGTTTCAGCTTTAATTCATGCTGCAACAATGGTAACAGCTGGGGTTTATCTTATAATTAGAGCAAATGAGATCTTTACAGTAGTTCCTGAAGTAGGGTACTTTATAGCAGGTCTTGGAGCATTTGTAGCATTTGGAGCTGCAACTATGGCACTTGTTGCTACTAATATGAAAAAAATTATTGCATACTCTACACTATCTCAACTAGGCTATATGTTTGTAGCTGCTGGTCTTGGAGCTTATTGGGTAGCATTATTTCATCTAGGAACTCATGCATTCTTTAAATCAGTTCTTTTCTTAGGGGCTGGAAATGTTATGCATGCAACAAATGATGAGATTAATATTAAAAATATGGGTGGACTTAAAAAATATATGCCTTGGACTGCTACTATTATGACTATAGCATCTTTGGCACTTTCAGGTATTTTTCCACTTGCAGGATTTTATTCTAAAGATATGATTTTAGAAGCTGCATTTGGGCATGGAGCTTATGTTTTATGGGCAATATTATGGATAACAGCTGGTTTAACTGCTTTTTATTCATTTAGACTTGTTATGTATGTATTTTATGGTGAAGAAAACTTCAAAAAATTTGGTTATCATCCGCACGAAGCTCAATGGTATGTAATAGCTGCTATGGTTCCACTTGGTATATTAGCAATAGTTGCTGGTTGGACAGAGCATAGTTTTGTACATATGGTTACACATATTTTACCAACAATGGAAGAGGATATTAGTGGTTTTGCGATGTTTATGCTTATAGTTGTAACTAGTGGTATAGCAATAGGTGGTATAGCATTTGCAGTTCTTAAGTTTAATAAAAATGGAACATATTTTAGTGGTAAATTTAAAGATCATATTTGTTATAAAGTTTTAGCAAATCAATATTATTTACCAAAAATTATTGATGAAGTTATCTTAAAACCATATTTAGCATTATCTAAATTTAGTTGGAAAGAGATGGATATGAAAGTTGTAGATGCAACAGTAGATGGTATAGCAAATACTATATACAATAAAGGTGAAGATAGTAGAGCTATCCAATCTGGAAATCTATCAAAAGCATTACAATGGATGGGTATAGGTTTAGTAGTATTACTAATTTTAGTTGTTACATTTGGTAGCTTAAAATAAGAAAGGAAAAGTATGGAACATCTTTTATCAATTTTAATATTTTTTCCAGCGTTTGCAGCTGCTATTGCTTTTGTAGTAGATAAAGAGGCAATACGAATATATGGGATTACAGTTACAGCAATAGAGTTTTTACTTTCTTGCTTTTTATGGGCTAGTTTTGATTCAAATGTAGCTGGTATGCAGTTTAGTGAGTATATACCTTTGATATCTCAATATGGTATAGCTTATAGTTTAGGAATAGATGGAATATCATTATTTTTAATTATAATGACAACATTTATGACTATGATATCTTTAATAGGACTTAGTGAAAAAAGAGATCTAAAAAATCTTATTATTACAGTTTTATTTTTAGAGATGACAATGGTTGGAGTGTTTTTAGCACTTGATGCTATAGTGTTTTATGTTTTTTGGGAATTATCACTTGTACCTATGCTTTATATTATTGGTGCTTGGGGTGGAAAGCTTCGAATTTATGCTTCTATTAAATTCTTTTTATATACATTTACAGGATCATTAGTTATGCTTGTGGGTATGTTGTATTTAGCATATATTTACAACCAAGCAACAGGAGTATGGAGCTTTAATATCTTAGATTGGAATGCTTTAATGTTACCTTATGATATGCAGATGATGCTTTTTGTAGCATTTTTCTTAGGATTTGCTATAAAAGTACCAATGGTACCATTTCATACATGGTTGCCTTATGCACATGGTCAAGCACCAACAATTGGTTCTGTAATTCTAGCAGCAGTATTATTAAAAATGGGAACTTATGGATTTATTAGATTTTCTCTTCCATTATTTCCAGATGCATCTGTTGCTATGATGATACCTATGGCTATCTTAGCAATCATAGCTATAATTTATACAGCTATGGTAGCATATGCTCAAGAGGATATGAAGCAGGTTATTGCTTATTCATCAGTATCACATATGGGTGTTATAATTCTTGGAATTTTTGCTATAAATGTAGAGGGTATTGGAGGATCAATCTTTCTTATGATATCTCATGGTATAGTTTCAGGGGCTTTATTTATGTTAGTTGGAGTTATTTATGATAGACGACATACTAAGATGATGAGTGAGTTTGGTGGATTAGCAAGTGTTATGCCAAAATATGCAACTATATTTGGTATTATGCTTATGGCATCTGTTGGACTTCCACTTACTATTGGTTTTGTTGGTGAGTTTTTAAGTTTACTTGGATTCTTTGCAGTATCTCCGATATTAACAGGAGTTGCAGGAACTACTATTATCTTAGGTGCAGTTTATATGCTAGTTCTTTATAAAAAATCATTTTTTGGACCAATTACAAATCCAATTAATGAAAAATTAAAAGATCTAAATGGTAGAGAATTAACTGCACTTATTCCACTTGTTATGTTAGTTGTGTATTTAGGACTTTTTCCAAATACTATATTAAAACCAGTTGATACATCTGTAAAACAACTTGTACAAGTTATGTATTTAAAATCAACTTTACCACAAACTAAAGCAAAAATTGCTTCAGTTAATACAATAGGGGAGATAAAATAATGATATCACCAATTAATATAGATATGGCAAGTTTAAACTTGCCAACTCTTGCTCCAATGTTAAGTGCTATTTTTGGAGCATTAGTAATCTTATGTATAGATTTAGCAAAAAAAGATCTACATAAATCTTTTTATGTTATGTTGACAATCTTATTTTTAATGATAGATTTAGGTGCAACACTAGGGTATAATGGAGTATCTACTAGAGGTTTTTTTGATCTTATGTTACTAGATGGTATATCTATACTATCTCAAGTTATTATTGTAGTTGCATCTGCATTGTTTATATTACTTGCTCTTTCTCAACAAAGATTTCATGAATATAGATATGCTGAGTATTTCTCTCTATTTTTATTTATGATAGCAGGTTTTCAATTTATGGTTGCAACTGATAGTTTAATACTTATTTTTGTAGGACTTGAAACTGCTTCTATGGCTTTATATGTACTTATTGCTATGCATAATAGAGATAGATCAACAGAAGCAGCTATAAAATATTTTACTATGGGAGCAATGGCAGCTGGAATGTTTGCTTTTGCATCTATGATATTATATGCAATTACAGGAAGTGTAGAGCTTGGACAAATTAGTCAAGTATTGGTTTCAACAAATTTTGACAACTACCCTATGTTACTTGTAGCAGTAGTATTTATGTTGGCATCTATGGGATTTAAATTATCTTTAGTACCATTTCATACTTGGGCACCTGATGTTTATATGGGAAGTAGTGCTGCAATGGCTGGGTATATCTCAATTGTACCAAAAATAGCTATGTTTGTAGTTGCACTTAGATTTTTTGCTATATTTACAAGTGTTGATAATCAGTTTGTTCATATGATATTATATATTGTAGTTGTTATTACTATGACTTTACCAAATATTATAGCATTAGTACAAACAGATATAAAAAGAATGCTTGCATACTCTTCAGTTTCACATGCTGGTTTTGCTATGGGTGCAATACTTGTAGGGACTACTCAAGCTACTGAAAGTCTATTTATATATTGGATATTATTTTTATTTACTAACCTTGGATCATTTTCAATGTTATGGATAAATAGAACAAAAAATAAACATGGATTTCAGTCAGATCATCCTTTTGAAAAATTTTCAGGGTTGGTAAAAATATCTCCTATGACAGCTACTATTTTTGCACTATTTTTATTAAGTCTTGCAGGTGTTCCACCATTTAGCTTGTTTTGGGGTAAAATGTTTTTACTTAGTGCAACTGTAAATGCAGGTTATGTAGTACTTGCTCTTATTATGGCACTAAACTCTGCAATAGCAGCTTACTATTACTTAAAGCTTATTGTTTATATGTTCTTAAAAGAACCTACATATGATGATAGAATAGAATATATGGGTAATGCAAACAATGCGCTACGAACAGTAGTTGGTTTAGCAGCTCTTGCTACAATTACATCTGTTTTATATATAGATCCTCTTCTTGAGATGATATCAACTTATGTAAAAATGAGTGGTTTTTAATATTATAAATATTTTAATATTAAAGAAGTAAAAAGAGGCTAGATTTTCTAGCCTTTTTTTTATTAAAATTTAAAAAAATATGGCAATATTATTAATATACTTAGTATTACATTTAAAGCTATAAAACTTTTTTTATAAAATATACTAAAAAAACTAATCCCTAAATAAATTATTAAAAACCATAGAGGTGTTTGTATTTGAATTATTTCAAAATTGTAGTGTAAAAGATTATTTAATATATTATCAAAAAAATATCCATATCCCATGATATGTAATCCTAAAGCTATAGGATAAAAAAGTATAAATAGCATACTAATGATAGGTGAGAGTAGTTGTATAGTTGTGAAATTATAAAAAAAGTAATGCACTATAGGGCTCATAGCTAAAAATATCCAAAAATTAAATAAGATAAAACTAATAATTTTATGTAAGTGTTTAAAATATTTTATATATAAAAATATATAAAACACCCCTGCAACACTTAACCATAAAGATAATGAAAATACTAAAGGTGGATCAAAAGCTAATAGTACAGATACAATTATTGCTAAAGTTTCAAAGCTGATTAAAGATATACCACTTCGTAAAAGTATAATTCCAAATAAAAACATTACATAAGCCCTTAAAAATGAAGCAGGGGTACCTATAAGACTTAAATATCCATATAATATTATACTAGATACAACTAGTATATCAAATCGTTTATTTCTATATGGGAGATATTTTTGATGTAATGTGGAATAAAGAAGATTTAATATAAAATATACAATACCCAAGATTAATCCTAAATGAAAACCAGATAATGCAAAAAGATGTGATACACCAAAATTGGAAAATATCTGTTTTAAACTTTTAGGACTATTTATTGATAAAAATAAAGCTGTATATATGGAAGATATTGTTTTATTTTTATGTTGATTTACTATAAAATAGTATAGTTTAGATTTAAGATTATCTTTTTTAGGATATATATACAATGATATATTTTTTGCATAAAAACCTTTTAGGTATTCTAAAAAAGTTGTATGAGAACTATCTAAAAGTATATCTATTTTAGAAAATTTTTCTATTTTTATATCTTTATTTATAGGTGTAAAAGCTGTGAAATTGCTATTTTTTAGTTTTATAATAGTAAAGTCTTTTTTTAAATAACTATTTAGTACTGTACAATTAGTTTGAAAAATCTCATTTTTTATAAACTCTTTATAGTGTAAATATTTTATAAAAATATTAATTAAAAAAATACAAAATAATAGAAAAAAGAAAATATAACGCTGATTTTTTGTAGAAAAAAGCGCTATATGGTTCATAACTATGTTAGAGATGATGTTTGATATAAGCTCATTAAACCATCATAAAAATCTTCACTTTTAAACTCATCTATAACACCAGATGAAGTTGAAAGATTTTGATGAATTTTTTTTAACATTTGTTTTCTTTGTGGGTATAATGAACTTAATATTATAGAAGATATCTCTTTTCGCATTAAAATTGCAGGTGGAATAATACCTAGCTCAAAAAGTCCCATTATTGAATCATTATGATATTTTACATGATGGTGTCTTCCATGTGGACAAGTATTTGTACTAACAAGTGTAGTACACTTATCACAGTAAACAAACTCACTCATAATATCTATTTCAAAATTTAATTTTTCCATACTATTTACGATAGAAAGTAACTTTTGATTTTCCCAATAAGCACCTAATCCTGCATGATTTTGTCCTATAATTAGCTTTGTAGCTCCATAATTTTTAGATACTATTGCATTTAGTTGTAATTCATTTAATCCACCAAAAATATATGTATTTTCTAATGGTAATAATAGTACTCTATCTTTTGGTAAAAAATTATCACAAAAATATTTAATAGTTTTATATCTTATTTTATAGCTTAATTTATCATTTTTGTATGGTTTTTGTATAAAAATAATAAGAAGATCACATTTTACAAGTGCAGTTCTTATAAGTCTTTCATGAACCCTATGAAATGGTTTTCCAGATAACATAATAGCTGATATATTTTTTGCTTTTAGTGTATTTATAGATTGTTGGATTAGATCTATATTGTTTTTAATACTATTAAAATCTATTGTATAATCACCACAAATAGCTAAATTTCCTAATCTTTTATAAGTATCTTTTACCCCTGGATGCTCAGGGTTATTTGTACCATAAATTTTATGAATTCGTTTATCTTTATCTATTGGAAAGATCTCATTTACAACAATATTACCACATACTACACCATCACATACTAAATCTAGAATATCATCTTTTTTAGATTTTTCTAAAATCTCTAAATTTTTAGATCCTGAAGGTGCTAAAATAAAAGAAAATGGAAATACACATCCATTATAGATACCACTTTTATCTACTTCTGATGCTTCCTTACTATTCATCAATGATACAACAGGTTTTAATAAACCATCTTTTACCATGGCAAGCGTTGCAACTGCTTCTTTGTCTATATATAGTGTATCTTTCATATCTCTCTTTTACTAATTTATTTTATAAGATTTTAGCATAAACAAATTGAAAAAAAGCTTTTTTGATTTCATAAAACTTAAAGCATTTTTTAGGTAAAATGACTCACTAAAATTATAAAAGGGTAAGCAGATGAAATTTGAAGATTTTGAAATCGAAGGTGAAGACTTCGCAACATTATTGGAGGCAAGCGAAAAAAATACAGAGACAAACACAGTTGTAGAGGGAGTTATTGTTGAGATTAACAGTAGTGATTTATTAGTTGATATCGGTCAAAAAAGTGAAGGTAGATTAAATATAGCTGAAATAACTGTAAATGGTGAAGTTCAATATAAAACAGGTGATAAAATACAAGTGATGATCACATCAAACAGAGGTGAGAGACCTGGTATTTCACATAAAAAAGTTTTACAAAAAGCAAAATTTGATGAGTTTTTTGAACAACATGGAGAAGAACCAGACAATGTGATAGTTGAAGGTACAGTTATATCAGTAAAACCAAGAGTTGGTTTTGTAGTACAAAGTGACAATGGATTAGAGTTTTTTATGCCTATGGCACAAGGATTTTTAAAAGCAGTAGGTGCAGTTGGTAAAAAAATTAAAGCAGTTGTATTAAAAGCAAAACCAGAAACTTCAAGTATAGTTATATCTAGAAGAAAACTTATTGAAGATGCTCAAAAACATAAAGAGGAAAAAATAGAAGCTCTTATGAAAGACAATGAACCAAAAGAGGGTATTGTTAAAAAAATCACATCTTATGGTATGTTTGTAGATTTAGGTGGTATAGATGGTCTTGTAAATTATAATGAGATTAGTTATAAAGGTCCAGTTAATCCTTCTGCATATTATAAAGAGGGTGATGAAGTAACTGTTGTTATAAAATCATACGATAAAGAGAAAGGTCATTTATCATTATCTATAAAAGATGCACTTCCAAATCCTTGGGAAGAGATGAAAGATGAATTAGAAGTTGGAGATACTATTACTGTTACAGTTTCTAATTTTGAATCTTATGGTGCTTTTGTAGATTTAGGAAATGATATAGAGGGACTTTTACATATTTCTGAGATCTCTTGGAATAAAAATGTAAAAAATCCAAAAGATTATTTAACATTAGGTGATGAGATTAATGTAGAGGTTATAGATCTTGATTGTGATAAAAGAAGATTAAGAGTAAGTTTAAAATCTCTTCAACCAAAACCATTTGAAACTTTTATAAAAGAACATAAAGTTGGAGATGTATTAACAGGAACTGTTGCAACACTTACTGATTTTGGTGCATTTATAAACTTAGGATCTGTAGATGGTTTACTTCATAATGAAGAAGCTAGCTGGGATAATAATGTAAAATGTAAAGCAGTTTACAAAAAAGGTGATGAGATAGATGTAAAAATTATTAAAATTGATACTGCTAAAGAAAACATCTCTTTAAGTGCAAAAGCATTACAAGATTCACCAGCACAAAATTTTGAAAAAAATCATAAAAATGGTGATATTATAAAATCAACTATAAAAGATATTAAAGATTTTGGTGTATTTGTAAAACTTGAAGATAATTTAGATGGTCTTATTAGAAAAGAAGATTTATTAAAAAAAGAGGATGAAACTGAAATAAAAATTGGTGATGAGATAGAAGCTGTTATTGTAAATATCGATAAACAAAGAAATAGAGTAAGATTATCTGAACGAAGATTAGCAGTACAAAAAAGTAGAGATGTACTAAAATCTGTAAATGATAATACATCTATGACTTTAGGTGATGCATTAGCAGGAAAACTTAAAAAGTAGTTTGGAGTAAAAGATGAAAAAACCTACAATAGTAGTATGTGATCATATCCACCAAAGCGGACTTGATATCTTGCAAAACACTAGCGACATAAACTATGTTTATGCTGCTGATGTTGATAAAGTAGCATTGTTAGATATTATAAAAGATGCAACAGTTGCAATAACAAGAAGTTCTACTGATATAGACGATAAGTTTTTAGCAGTTGCAGATAATTTAAAAGCTATTGTAAGAGCTGGTGTTGGGGTTGATAATGTAGATATAGAAGGTTGTAGTAAAAAAGGTATTATTGCTATGAATGTACCAACAGCAAACACTATAGCTGCAACTGAACTTACTATGACACATATGCTTTCTTGTATGAGAAAGATGCCATATGCTCATGCTCAACTAAAAAATGATCGAATCTGGAAAAGAGAAGATTGGTATGGTAGAGAACTTTATGGTAAAAGACTAGGTGTTATAGGATTTGGTAATATTGGACATAGAGTTGCTCTAAGAGCAAAAGCATTTGAGATGGAAGTTGTAACATATGATCCATATATATCTTCAAGTAAAGCTACAGATCTTGATATAGAGTATACTACAAATTTTGATGATATTTTAGCTTGTGATATTATCACTATTCATACTCCTAAAAATTCAGAGACTATTAATATAATAGATGAAAAACAAATAGCAAAAATGAAAGATGGTGTTGTTCTTATAAACTGTGCTAGAGGTGGATTATATAATGAAGATGCACTATACAATAACCTAAAATCTGGAAAAATATCAATGGCAGGTATCGATGTATTTAACAAAGAGCCAGCAATAGATAATAAGCTTTTAGATCTTCCAAATATTATAGTTACTGCACACTTAGGAGCTAATACTGTAGAATCACAATATAAAATAGCTACACAAGCAGCTTCTAATGCGATAAAAGCAGCACGAGGTATAGGGTATCCTCATGCTTTAAATCTTCCAATTGATGAAACAAAAATACCATCTTTTGTAAAACCATATTTAGAACTTACTCAAAAAATGGCATTTCTTTTAGCTCAAATGGATAGATCTGCAATAGAGTCTATTAAAATAGAAGCTTTAGGTGATATAGGGGATTATCTTGATAGTTTAGAGACATTTGCTACTGTTGGAGCCTTAACTCATTCACTTAAAGATAAGATAAATTATGTAAATGCTACATTTGTAGCAACTGAAAGAGGTATAAAAGTAGATTCTGATACTTCAACCTCAACAAGTGCATATAAAAATAAAGTAACATTAAAAATTACTACAAAAAATGGTGTAAATAGTGTAAGTGGAACAATCTTTAATGAAGATACCCAAAGAATTATTAAGATAAATGATAATCTAATGGATATAGAACCAAGTGGAAGAATGATCTTATTATCAAATTCTGATGTACCTGGAGTAATAGGAAATGTTGGAAAAATACTAGGAGATGAGGGTATAAATATAGCTGACTTTAGATTGGGTAGAAGTAAAGATGGAGCTTTAGCTATTATACTTGTAGATGATGATATATCAACTGATATTTTAGATAAACTACACAATTTAGAAGCAGCAAGATCTGTTGCTTATGCACAGATTTAAAAGGAGTTATAATGGCACTAGGGATGAGTGACTTAAAAAAAGGTTTAAAAATTGAGGTTGATGGTATTCCATTTAGAATTACAGATTATGCTCATGTAAAGCCAGGAAAAGGTGCTGCATTTGTAAGATGTAAGATTAGAAATTTTTTAAATGGTAAAACTATTGAAAAAACATTTCATGCTGGAGATAAATTTGAAACTCCAGATCTACAACAAAAAACTATGCAGTTTTTATATGATGATGGTGAGATGCTTCAATTTATGGATATAAATACTTATGAACAAATAGGTCTTACTTATGAACAAGTAGGAGATACTGAAAAATGGATCATAGATGGTATGAATGTAGATATGATGTTTTTCAACGGTGAAGCAATTACAGTTGAACCACCAGCAACTGTAGAGATGAAAGTAGTAGAAACTCCGCCAAACTTTAAAGGTGATTCTCAAGGTGGTAAAAAGCCAGCAACTATTGAATCAGGTGCTGTTGTACAAATACCATTTCATATAATAGAAGGTGATATTATCAAATGTGATACAAAAACTGGGGAATACTTAGAAAAGGTAAAATAATTAAAAAGTTAATTATTTTTGATATGGATGGTACTTTAATTGATAGTGGTAATGTAATTACCAATACTATCAATTTTGTGCGTGTCAATATAGGATTAGAACCTATAGAAAAAACTACACTTTTAACTCAACTTAATAATCCAGATATAAATGCAGCTGATTTTTTTTATGGAACAGATGAATTTACTCAAGAACAAACAGAACTTTTTACACAATATTATGATCAACATTGTATAAGTGATATTATGCTTTATGACGGTATTGAAGATCTTTTAAAAGAACTATCAAAAGATTTTAAATTAAGTATTGCTACAAATGCTTCTGTTCAATTTGCTTCAAAGATGTTAAAGTATCTTAATATAGATAGATATTTTAATTTTACAATAGGTGCTTGTAGTGTAAAAAATCCTAAGCCATATCCTGATATGGTTATAAAAACACTTAAATATTTTAATGTAGATGCAAAAGATGCTATAGTTGTAGGTGATAGCTACAAAGATAAAAAAGCAGCTTTAGGTGCTAATGTTGATTTTATTTTAGTAGATTGGGGATTTACCAACTTTGATGATAATGAAGCTATAAAGAGTATAGATACTTTAAAAGCTATATTATTAAATAAATAAAAAAGGGTTCTTAAGTAATTTGATTACTTAAGAACCCTTTATAATAGTATATTTATATTATACACTTACTTTACAGTTATTTAATCTTTTATCAAATAATATATTACAATCATTGCTATTCATAGCTTTAACTGCTGCTAAAACAGCTAAATCAACCAATGGCTCTATAAGAACAACACTCATATAAGCACCACCAAAACTAGCAATTGCACTTAAATTTTCTGCTGCAAAACCTTGACCATATATCGCCCAAAAAGCAACCCATGATACAATAGCACCTTCCCATACTATACTCATTTTTAACATTTGTGAATATGTGATATCTTTGTATGCTACTCCTGTAGGTATAATTCTTTTACTAGCTTCATTTAGTATTAACATACTTGCTAATAGTGTAGTTACATTTATACCATATTGAGGTAGATCAAATTGTGCAAAAAATAGACCTTGTACTAAAAGTCCAGTTGCTAAACCAATAGCAGCTGGTGCTATTCCAAATATTAGAAATATTGTAGTTCCAAGTATTAAATGCACTTCACTTACACCTATTGGATAGTGAGGTAATACCTCAAAACAACAAAATACTATAATAGTTGCTATTATACTTTTTAATGCTAATGATATAGCACCATTTTCTTTTATATTTTCAACTGCTAATTTTGCTGTCATACCTAATACACCTGCTGCTGTACCATAACTTAATAACATTTTAGCTCCTGCTACTACTCCTGCTTCTATATGCATATTTTTCTCCTTGATTTTTTAATGTTTTATTATTTAGATTTTATTGTATAAAATAGGTGGTGCTGTTTTTAGTGGTAAATACTTAAATGCTTTTATATGGTATATATAGTTACTATCAACCTTACATAACTTATAAAGTGTAGAATAAACAGCAATAATTGCTAATGAAAAATATCGTTTACCAAATCCATTTAAATGTTTCATAATGATATTATAGTAAGTTTTTAACAAAAAAGAACTTAAAAATTTAGTTATTATAAAATTATTTTAGGCCTATCCGACCAAATTTAAATTTAACTCAAAATAGATCAGTATATAAAGTTTGTGCCTTTTTAAAAACAAGTAAAAATTTAGCCTTTTAGTTTTATTTAAGTGTTATAAATGGTGACTGACACAGAATTTTTTACGTTCCCTTGTC
>Ga0256842_1002289_pt1 | contig 13945 bp, 12 predicted proteins | sample 4559240metaG_FD_185973 | JGI IMG/M metagenome (GOLD analysis project Ga0256842, IMG submission 185973) | Hydrothermal vent microbial communities from Guaymas Basin, Mexico - 4559-240 | ecosystem: Environmental > Aquatic > Marine > Hydrothermal vents | place: Mexico: Guaymas Basin | collected...
AAGCATAGCAAGTACACTTTGTGGTCTTGAATTTAGATCTAGTAGTCTGTATGCTTTGTCAAAATTATCTAATTGCTGTTCATTTAAGATAAGTTTATCTACTGTTGTCGCTCGAAAGTATAAAGCTTGAACTAACTTTTTTGCTTCATCTTTTTTTATTCTTGAATTTTCTTTTAGAAATAAAAACATTTCATTGTAATCTAACTTTGACAAGTTTAAATCACAAACTATAATACTTGTTATTTTTTCACCTTTGACCATAGGTAAACGGGAACGGATAGTTGGTAGTAAGTTTGATTTTGTTGGGGAGATTATTATAAACTCTATATGATTAGGTGGTTCTTCTAAGACTTTTAGAAGTGAATTTTGTGCTTCTGTTGTAAAAGAGTTACCTGCTAAAACTATGTATTTTGTTTGGCTTTCACTTATATATGCTTCAGCTACTACAGCTTTTGCATGTTCTAGCTTGAAGCTATCTTCTAAAAAACCAACCACTCTATGTGGTTTTAGTTCAGTTTTTAGTTTTTCAAACTCAGATTCAAACTCTGTTGAGAGTATGATTTGAGATTTTCTAGCTACTAACATCAACCTCACCAAACATTGCTGCATTTAATGAAGAGTTAAAAAGTTGATAAAGTTGTATAAGTTTTATATCTAGTTGTTTATCGTAAGATTTTAGAGAAAAAGCATTTTGTAAATCTTCATCAAAAACCCAAAAGTAACTATTTGACCTTCTTTTTGCTATATCTGCTCGTCTATCATCACCAGCACCGATATACCAAAAAAAGTAGTCATCTTTATAAGATAGTGAAATCATATCATCTACTATATCTATCATCTCACCACCACTTACATTGTTAAAGTGGCTATAAATGGCATCTATACCTACTATAGGTAAGATTGGTCTATCTGCAAGTTCTGCATTTAAAGAACTTAGTATGTATTGTTCAAACCACTTTCTTTTCTCATCTGTTATAAGTATGATAGTTTTACCATTTAGAATCTGCTCTAATGCTAAAGATAGAGTAGTTGTCCAGTCAAACCGTTGCTCTTCTAACCAACTAAGAGATGCACCCTCATCTCTTATAGCATCTAAACTCCATTGTGCAAATTCAGCAGACATAACTTACTTATCTAGTTTATAAGCATCATGAAGAGAACGAACTGCTAACTCTGCATATTTTTCATCTATAACCATAGAAACTTTTATCTCAGAAGTTGAAATCATGTTGATGTTAATGTTGTTTTCTGCCATAGTTGAAAAAGCTTGTGCAGCTACACCAGCATGTGATTTCATACCAACACCTACAACTGAAACTTTACAAATATCTTCATTGTAAACATCATCTTCTAAATCACCATCTTTTAAGAACTCAGCTACAACTGTTTTGGCATCATTTAAATCACCCTTTGGAACTGTAAAGTCAATATTTGTCATACCAGCATGAGCACGATTTTGTATAATCATATCTACATTTACTTCAGCTTTTGCTAACTTGTTAAATATATCTGATGCAATTCCAGGTCTATCACTAACACCTATAAGAGATATACGAGCTTGATTTTTGTCTAATGCAATTCCACTTACTAATGGTTTTTCCATAATATTTTCTTCCTTAGTTATTAATGTTCCCTCTTCATTTGAAAAGCTTGTTCTTGTTACTAGATTTACATTTAATTTTTTTGCTAACTCTACTGAACGGTTTTGTAAAACTTTTGCACCTAAACTTGCAAGTTCTAGCATCTCTTCGTAGGAGATTTTATCTAATTTCTTTGCTTTTGGTTCGATACGGGGGTCAGTAGTGTAAATACCACTAACATCAGTATATATCTCACAAAGGTCAGCTTTTATAGCTCCAGCGATAGCAACAGCACTTAGGTCACTTCCACCACGACCAAGAGTTGTAATATCTCCATTTTCATTTACACCTTGAAAACCAGCAACTACAATTATCTTACCCTCTTTGATAGCATCGTTCATAGTTTTAGGGTTTATCTCTTCGATACGAGCTTTTGTATGATGCATATCTGTTACTATACCAGCTTTTCGTCCAGTCATAGCTACTGATTTATGCCCCATCTCTTGAAGTGCAATTGATAGTAAAGATGCAGTAACTCTCTCACCTGAACTTAAAAGCATATCCATCTCAGCTTTTGCAGGACTAGATGAAAAATGTTCAGCATAACCCACAAGTTTGTTAGTTTCTCCACTCATAGCAGAAACTACTACCACTACATCATCACCAGCTTTTTTTGCTTCACTTACACGGTTAGCAACATTTTGGATTCTCTCTAAGTCACCAACACTTGTACCACCAAATTTTTGAACAACTAACATCTATAAAAAATCCTCTTTTTTAAAATAATCTATAACTTTTTTATAAACATCTTGTTTAAAAGATGCACTAAGGTCTAAAACATCATCAACTTTTACAAACTTATGAGCATTAAACTCTGGATGTTGTGTATTTATATCTATCTTAGCATCTTTTTTAAGTTTTACTAAAAAGTATTTTTGTCTTTGCCCTACCCACGGTTGCATATTTTTTGCTATTTTAGATGGAAAATCATAACTTATCCATTCAGGATATTCAGCAATAATCTCAACATCATTAGTCCCGATTTCCTCTTCAAGTTCACGAAATAAAGCTTCCTTTACCTCTTCCCCCTCATCTATCCCACCTTGAGGAAATTGCCAAACACCCTCTAAGTCATTTCTCTGTGCTATAAAAATCTCTTTTTTTTGAGGATAATTATGAGAAACAATAACTGCCGCAACATTAGGTCTATATAGTTTCGCTTTATTCATATTTAAGTGCCTATATTTTATTGATGCGATTATACAAAAATAGTGATTAAAATTAAATAATTTTTTATTAGACTTCAGATATAAGAAAATTTATCATTATAAAAGCCATTTTTGCTAAAATGTCACTATGAGTTTAAACCTACAAACATATACCCAACATTTTACAAACCCTCTTTATTTAGAAAGTGGTCGTATTTTAGAGCCTTATGACATTACTTATGAGACTTATGGTCATCTAAATGATGATAAAACTAATGTCGTAGTAGTTTGTCATGCATTAACAGGTTCACATCATGCAGCTGGTGCTTATGATGATGAGAACAAAGCTGGTTGGTGGGATGGCATCATAGGTTCTGGTAAAACCATAGATACTGACAAGTATTTTGTAATCTGTACAAATGTTGTAGGTTCTTGTTTTGGTTCTACTGGTCCTATGTCGCATCAAGTATCGCACAATGAACCTTACCGTTATAAGTTTCCTGTTATCACCATAAAAGATATGGTAAAAGCTCAACGAATCTTATTTGACAGACTTGGCATCCATAGAGTTGAAGCTATAGTTGGTGGTAGTATGGGTGGGATGCAAGCATTACAATTTGCAGTGCACTACCCTAACTTCTCAAACAAGATAATCGCACTAGCAACTACCCATGCAACACAACCTTGGGCTATAGCTTTTAACAAAGTAGCAAGTGAATCAATCCTAAAAGACCCTGACTTTAAACAAGGTTATTATGACCCTGAGATTTTAAAAGAGCAAGGTTTATCTGGTATGGCTGTTGGTCGTATGGCTGGACATATAAGCTTTTTATCACACGAATCTATGAACAGAAAGTTTGGTAGAGAGTACAAAAGAACAGATGGACTTTATGAGCTTTTTGGTAAGTTTCAAGTTGAATCATACTTAGAGTACAACGGTTACAATTTTAGTAAATGGTTTGACCCACTAGCATACCTTTATATAACAAAAGCTATAAATATCTACGATTTAAGTAGAGGGTTTGACTCACTAGAAGAAGCTATGAAAAAAGTAACTGCAAACTTACATCTTATAAGTTTCTCAAATGATTTACTTTTTAGAAACTTTGAGATGAAAGAGTTAGATGATGTTTTAACAAAAGTTAAAAATAAAAAACATACCTATATAGATATACAAAGTGACTATGGTCACGATGCATTTCTAGTAGAGTTAGATAAATTTCAACACCATATAAAGGATGCACTAGATGGCTAAAGATGACTTTGAAAACAAGATAGAAAATGCAAAAAAAACATTAGAAACTCTAATGAACCCTGAAATAACTCTACAAGAGAGTGTAAAAGCTTATGAAAAAGGGATGAGTGAACTAACTAAAGCACAAAAAATCTTAGAAGATGCTCAGATAAAAATCACACAAATAAAAGGTTCATAGATGAAAACTGCTGTTTTACAACTCAGTTCTCAAGGTATGAGTAACACAAAACTTTATAACTATATCAGAATAGCACACAAGCAAGGTGTAAAACTTCTACTTCTTGGCGAATATATATTAAACCCTTTTTTTAAAGAGTTAGAAGAGTTATCTATAAGTATGATAAAAGAACAAGCTGAGTACCAAACAAAAGTTTTAAAAGAGTTATCTACCACTTACGATATGACCATAGTAGTACCTCTAGTCATAGTAAAAAAGAACAAACCATATAAAACTGTAGCTAAGTTTGCACCCTCTTCTACTGCTTACTACTACCAACAACTACTTATAAACTACTCACATTGGAACGAAGAAAAATACTTTGCAAATGAGATTAAAGAGGTCTCTTCACCGTTAGTTTTTAAGATAAACAGTTTCAAGTTTGCTATAATCACTGGTTTTGAGATACATTTTGATGAGGTATTTGCACAACTAAAAGAGAAAAATATAGATTGTGTTTTAGTTCCTAGTGTATCTACTTTCGGTTCTTTTAAAAGATGGGAATCTCTAGCTATTGCTCGTGCTATGACAAACAACTGCTACATACTACGAGCAAATCGCATCGGTGAATATGTGGAGAAAAAAGATGAAACTGATTGGCATTTTTATGGTGATTCATTTTTAATCTCACCTAATGGTGAAGCACTTGAACATCTTGGAAATAAAGAGGAACTTATGATAGTAGATATGAGCCACTCAGAAGTTATACAAGCAAGAAAATTTTGGGGATTTAAAGAGATGATACACAAAAGAGAAAAACTATGATAGACTTTTTTCATCGTCAAATCCAACTTTGGGGAGAAGAGACTCAAAACCTACTACAAACTAAAAAAGTAGTTATTATAGGTGCTGGTGGTCTTGGTTCATCTCTATCTTTTGCACTTGGTGCTAGTGGTATTGGTGAGATTAATATAGTTGATTTTGATGAAGTTTCATACCATAACATCCATAGACAGATAGCTTTTAAGCTAGGTGATGAGGGTAAAAACAAAGCCGTTGTAAATGCTGAACTTATCAAACAAAGATGCCCTTTTACAAAAGCAATAGCTTACAAATGTGACTTTAAAGAGTGGAGTAAAAAAGGTATAGAGGTTGACCTAATCATAGATGCAACAGATAACTTACAAGTTCGTAGTGACATCAACACCTATGCAAAAGAGAAAAACCTACCGTGGATATACGGAAGTGTTGAGGCTTTTCATGGTCAAGTATGTTTTATAGATGAGTCTTCATTTACAGATATGTTCAAGATAAGCGACCATAAACCAGCAGGTATAACTCCACCTATAGTTATGCACATAGCATCTCTTCAAGCTAACTTAGCACTTAGGTATTTAGCAGGTTTAAAGATAAGAAAAGATTTTTTATATTATCTATTTTTTAATGATGAGGGGGAGTTAGTAACTCAAAAATTTGGTTTGCCTAAAAGTTAAGTATATACTACTAGCGAAGATAAATTTTTGCTAGTAGTATAAAAAACTAATTTTATAATTTAGAGATATAACCAGCAACCTCTTTTATATCGGCATCTGAAAGTTTTAAAACTTGCCCTTTCATTAAACCTTTCATAGCTCCACCATAAGTTCCAGCTTTATATCCATTTAAAGCATTTATGATTTTTGTAGATTCCCAACCTTTTATAACTTGTGACTTACCTAGTGCTTTTTTCTCAGCATTATTTCCATGACAAGCTGAACAAGATTTGAAGATAGCATCTCCTGTTTGTACAATTGCTAACTCTTTTGGTACAACCTCTTCTTTTACTTCAGTTTTTATCTCTGGTACTTTTGTAGCTTCAACTACTTTTTTTGTTTCAACTTTTTTAACACTTTCTACTGATTCACTTTTTATCTCTTCTTGTGAACCACAACCTACTAACAACAATGTTAATGCAACCGATAATACTATCTTCATAAAATACCTTTATTTAAAATTTTATGTTTAATTATACAACTACTTCTCTATATATATACTTTGAGATGGAAATGCAAATTCTAAATTATTTTTCTCTAAAATATTCCATATTTTAAATAAAACATCTTCTTTTATCTCAAGCCATTGATCCCATGAAGTTGTTTTTGTAAAAGTATATATAAGTATATCTATACTACTTTCATTAAATTTATCAAGATAAACTAAAAGTGTACTTTTTATACCGTATTTGTCATCTACAGATGTAAGTTTTTGTTCCTGTTTATAAAACTTATTTATCTGTTTATAGTCTATTTTTGATGATGTTATTATATCTTGATGGTTTTGTAACATATCTTTTATCTGAGTTATTGCATTTTGTAAATCTTGTTTATTTGATTTATATGTTACACCTATATGCATCTTGATACGGCGACCTATCTTTCTTTTGTTCCAGTTTTTTATAGAACTATTTGCTAATGTTGAGTTTGGTACAGTTATAAGAGCATTGTCAAATGTTCTTATCTTTGTACTTATAAAACCTATTTGAACGACTGTTCCCTCAACATCAGTTGTTTGTATCCAATCACCTATGGAAAATGATTTATCGGCTATCATCTTTATAAGACCAAAAAAGTTAGATAGTGTGCTTTGAGCAGCAAGAGCTACAGCCAAACCACCTATACCAAGAGATGCCAATATACCACTTATATTTACATCAAAGTTCACTAAAACAAGTAGTAAACCTATAAGAAATATAACTATTTTAGAAACTGAAACTATAAGTGCTACAAGTTCTTTTCTTATGTTGTCATCATTTTTATTTGTAAGATATACTAAAGTCATATTATCTATAAATACATAAGATAGATAGATAAAGTTTAACACTATGATGATGTAGAAAAAGTTTAAAACTAAAGGTTGGATGCTATTTGGGTAAACGAGTATCTCTAAAGATAGTTTTAAACCTATAAGTATCACTAAAAATGAAACAGGCTTTCTTATCTTGTTAAGATTATTCATCAATATATCATCTATATCATCAGCTTTTTTATAAATTTTTGATTTGAAAAAGTCATAAATCTTTCTATATATGATATATGCTAAAAATGAAAAAGTTATAATAACAGATAAAAAAAGTATAATCCGACCCATATCAAGATGGATAAATCTAAGTTTAGTATTTAGGTAACTAAAGCTATCATCTGAGTTTATCTCAGTTATCAAAGTTCCTATCTTTAAAAAATTTGACAATGATTCGTAACTAAAGATAGTTTTATTTAGGTTTATATAACCAAGTACATCGTTAAAAAACATATAATTAACATTAAAATCTTCAAAACTCTTTTTTATCTCATTTTCTATCTTTGCATCTATACTTTTTACTTTGTCATACTTTTTTAGATATTTATCATACTCTAGCCTAGAAAGGTAGTCTATATACTCTTGATTTAATTTTTCTAAATCATCTGATGAATAATTAACCCAGCTATTTGAGAGTGTTACAAAGTATAGATACATCTTTTGTTTTACCTCTAAGTTTTTTAACCTTAGTGTATCTCTTGTTACAGCTACATTGTATCCATACTGTTTGTTAATCTTTATCTTTTGTAAGAGTTTTGTTTTTTCTTGCTCATCTATACTAAAAGAATTTTTCTCAGTTAAATCGTAAGGTTTGTTTTTTAAAATCTCGATTAAGTTTTGAAAATCATTGTACTTTTTATCTATCAAACTATTTATACTATTTTCATCTGTTTTATTCGTATCTAAAGAGTAGTAACTCTTTTCTATAGAGGTAACTTTAGTCCAAAAATTACTTTGAGCAAATAAACTTGAACTGACAAGTAAAACTAATAGATATATTTTTAATATACTACTTTTTCTAATCATAATGAAATCACCTTAGCCCCAAATCCACCAATATGTTGAGGAGCATCTTCAAACTTTCTAACTCTTGGATGTGCTTTTAAGAAGTTTTTAACAGCATAAGAGAGTTTACCAGTTCCTATACCGTGATATACTATAACCTCATCCCAACCATTAAGTAGAGCATCTGAGAGAAACTTATCTAAAACTTCACAAGCCTCATCTGCTCTCATCCCATGCAGATCACATTTTAATCCAGCTTTTCTTTCTACACTTACTTTTACTTGTGTAGTTGGTTTAGGTTTTATAATCTTTGTATGTTTTAGATGTTTTGTTTTTACTCTAACTTTTAAACCATCCATCTCTATGGTAGCCTCTTTATCATTTTTCATTGATATTATTTTACCTTTTTGAGAGTGGTATTTTACAGTATCTCCAACTTCAAACTTAGCATCTATCACTATCTCTTTTGGTTCTTGTTTTGGAAGTTTTTTATTTGCTTTGTTCATGGCACGGTGTATGGCTTTAGTATCTCCAGCTTTTGCTGCTGTCTTTGCTTCACTTATCGCTACATCATAACTTGTTTTAAGCACTTGTTTTTGCTCATCTAACTCTTTGAACAACTCTTCTCTTTGAGCTTTTAACTCCAACTCTTTAAGTCTGATTTTTTCTAACTTATCATCTACTTTTTTATGTTTTTGTTTTAACTCTCTTTCAAGTTGAGAACCTCTTTCTATAAGTAAATTTAACTTTTCAGAGTTATCACCATAAACCACTTTTGCTTCATCTACTATCTTGTTAGCGATGCCATAGCGACTAGCCGTTTCAAAAGCATAACTTTTACCGATGATACCTTGCATAAACTCATAAGTTGGTTTTCTAGCCTCTTCATCGTATATAGCTGCCATAAGTTCAACATCATCACGGTCTGCCATAAGAGATGCTAGTCTTTTGTGGTGAGTTGTAACTACAACTTTTTGACCTTTTTTTATAAGTTCATCAAGTATCACTTTAAAAAGTGCTGCTGCTTCATCGCTGTCTGTTCCTAGTTCTATCTCATCTACCCCAACAAGTGCTGAATTATATTTGAAAATATTTGAAAACTCCTGCATCCTACCTGCAAATGTTGATATATCATTTTTAACACTTTGTGGGTCATCTATGATGGAGAGTATATTTTTAAAATTTCCTATATGACTTTTATGCTCATTTAGTTTCATCGGGATGATATACTTCGCCATAAATGCAGATGCTAAGATAGACTTTAAAAGCATAGTTTTACCACCAGCATTTACACCTGTTACCATCAAGATATTTTTAGAAAAGTCTACATTTATCGGTTTTGCATTGTGTAAAGCTGGGTGTATAAAACCATCTAAGATGATTTTTGAATCTTTTTGAGATTTTATAAGTTTTAGGTTTGAACTTTTTGCAAAAAGAACTCTAGCTTGATAGTTATCAAACTTTGTAAACTCTTTATCTATAAAGTTTATAAATGGTTGAAGTTCTGCTAGTTTTGATGAAAACTCTTTAGCATAAGAGTAAAAGATAGCTTCTCTCTCTTGGTTTATAAACCGAATCTTTTCTTTTGACTTTAAGATGCTATCTGGCGATACATAAAAACCACCACTACTACTACGACCAACAACTGCACCTTTTAGTACATGGTTAAATCCACCACGAACTAAAAGACACTCTTCGTTATTTACAAAGTGGATTTGTGTATCTATAAGGTATGGTGAGATTTTAGAAGTGCTTGTTAATCTTTTCATAGATGCACTCATATCGTTTTTATGCTCTTTTATCCTTTGAGCAAGTCCATAGAGTGTTTCATCTTTACTCTCTGCAAATTTTCCATCATCTGCAAAAAACTCCTCTATCTCAAGAAATTTTTCATCTATAACAAACTTATCCATCCATCCACCGATAAGCCCATCAACCTCTTTGTTTTTAAAGTAACGAAAATATCTTACAACTTTTATAACCTCAAAGATTTGTTCAAAGTTTAAAACACCTCTTTTTTTTAGGTGTAGTTTTATAGTTGCAAAATCATCAACTTTAGGTGGAGCTTTAAACTCCAGCTTATCTAGTGCTTGTATATACTTAAAATGTAACTCTTGGTCACCCTCTATGTATAAAGCTGATTCACGAGAAAAGAAGCTACCAAAAGCTGATATATGTTCATTTAGGTCTAGTTGAGTTATAAGTAAGTTTAGTTTTGATGTTTTATCTGTTTGCATATATTTTTATCTTGTTTTTAAAGTATGAAATTATAACATTTTCATAAGTAGATATGTTACACAATACAGTTTATAATGTTATTTATATAATAATTCGTTAAAATATTAAACTCAAATCATAGCAAAGAAAAAGGTACATATAAACTTTTGAAAATTTTCATCATTTTTTTTATAATCATTTCACTTTACGGAAATACAACACAAAATATGTACAATCTATATCAAGATTCTAAGTTTAGTGAAGCTTGTGATGTTGGACTAAAAGAAATATCAAAAAATTATAAAAATGAAGACTATATATCTTTATATGCTTTTTCATGTTTAAAAGCTGATTATATAGATAGACTAAATCTACCCATCATAAAGTTAAAACATTCAGCAGAAGCTAGAAGTAATGCTTCTTACTTTTCAATCATACTAATGCAAAAAAAATTACTTTACCACAGTTTAGTTGATGGCTATAATCTGACTTCATTTAACTTTCCATCAACAAACCATATACTTTCAAAGATTTTTGACCTCTATTCAGAAGTAAAAAAGCATGATGCAAATACACCATATATTTTTCAAGATAAAAATGATAAACTACTAAAATACAAACTTTACTTGTTAAAAGATAAAGGGTTGAGTAAAATTATAATTGAAGAGATTTATAACAATAAAATCATTAAAAAACATAAATATTGGTAAAAGAGAGTTTTAAAATATGGATAGAATAACAAATGATTTAATAAATAATGGTTCTATTATGCAAACTCAAGTTGAAAGACTTTTATCAAAAGGTGTTAAAGAAGAACTAATCCTAAGAGATATAACTCTATCTGGATTTATGACTATGCAAAGACTCATACGGTTTATAAGTCAAAAAATTCGTGATGGTGTTTATGAACTCTCCATTATTGATAATTATGATTATATTGATGAAAAAGATATACTTGAAGAGTTAGCTAATGAGTTAGAATTAAATTTTATAGATTTAGATTCAATCGATATGGATTATAAACTTATAAGTAAAGCTTCACTTTCTCAACTAAAAAAATACAAAGCTTTACCTATATCGGAAAATGATATGAGTATAGTAGTTGCCCTACATGATCCTCTAAATATTGAAGCTAAAGAGGGTATAGAAAGACTTTATCCTAGAAAAATCGTAAAAATAGCAGTAGCAACATATAAACAGATAAATTCGTATCTTTTAAAAGTTGAACTAAAAGATAGTGTAAAAGATTTAGTAACTAAGATAAGAGAAGAATTAAACTCTATAAATAACATAGAAGAACAACAAGAAGCTTCATCTATACTACTTCTTATAGATGTCATTTTAAAATCTTGTATAAAAGGTAGAGCGAGTGATATACATATAGAACCAACTGAAAAGAACTGTACTATAAGAGGAAGAGTTGATGGTAAATTGGCAGAGATATTTATATTTGACAAAGATATATATCCACCTTTAGCATCTCGACTCAAACTGTTATCTAATCTCGATATTGCAGAAAAAAGAAAACCACAAGATGGTCGTTTTTCTAGTACAGTAGAAAAGTATGAGTTTGATTTTCGTATATCAACACTACCGACTATATATGGAGAGTCTATAGTTATGAGGGTACTAGATAAAGAAAAAGCACTTGTAAAATTAGAAGATGCAGGGATGGATAGCTTCAGTTACCAAAAATTTATAAAAGGTTTACAAGCACCTCATGGCATCATCTTAGTTACAGGACCAACAGGAAGTGGTAAAACCACAACTTTGTATGGTGCTTTAAATGAACTTAGAAATACAGAAGATAAAGTTATAACAGTTGAAGACCCAGTTGAGTATAGAATGAATCTTATCCAACAAGTTCAAGTAAATCCAAAAGTTGGTTTAACTTTTTCATCGGCTCTTCGTTCTATATTAAGACAAGACCCCGATAAGATTATGATTGGGGAGATTAGAGATAAAGAGACTTTAGAAATTGCCATAAAATCAGCATTAACAGGTCACTTAGTTATATCTACCTTACATACAAATGACTCTATAAGTGCTATCACTCGTATGGTTGATATGGGTATAGAACATTACCTCATAAGTGGTGCATTAGTAGCTATACAAGCTCAAAGACTTGTTAGAAAGATATGTAAACATTGTAAAATACAAGAAAATGTACCATCATCAACTTTACAAAATATAAAACATCTTATACCTCAAGATGCAAAATTTTATACCGGTTCAGGCTGTAGAGAGTGTAATGATACTGGTTATATGGGTAGAGAGATGATTTGTGAAGTTCTTAGCATTACAGATGATTTATCATCATTGATAGCAAAAGGTTCATCTAAAGAAATTTTAACAGATCAAGCAAAAAAAGATGGTTTTATAGATATATACCAAAATGGTATCCAAAAAGCACTTGATGGTGTGACAACACTACAAGAAGTATTAAGAGTAGCAAGATAATGAACTATTATATCGCTACTGTTTTAAGAAGAGGGAAAAAACAAAACTACCCAGTATATGCAAAAACAAAAAAAGAAGCCACTGAGTATATAAAAAATAAGCATTCAGGGATAATCATAAAAGTTGTAGAATCAGAAGAACCACTTGAAGTTCAACTACAAAGATTTAAAAAAGACTTTTTAAAAAATATACAAAAAAAGAAAATTAAACCAGATGCACTTATAGGGGCTATACGACAACTAGCTGTTATGACAAATGCTAGTATATCTATACATGATTCTATCCAAGAGATAGCACAAGCTACTAGTGATGTAGCATTAAAGAGTGTGTTTTCAAAAGTCGCTGAAGATATAAATTCTGGTAGTTCACTATCTAAATCTATAAAAAATTTTAGATTTGAGGTTGGTAACTTAACTATAGCTATGATAGAACTAGGTGAAAAAACTGGTAATCTCGACGAAGCACTATATGCACTTGCAGATATGCTTGAAGAGATTCGTGCAAATGTAATAAAGTTTAAAAAAGCGATGGCTTACCCTAAAAATGTCATGATTGCTATGGCTGTAGCTTTTACTATACTTATATCTTATGTTGTACCACAGTTTAAGTCTATATTTGAATCTCTTCATGCTGAACTACCACTACCTACTAAAATCTTACTTGCACTTGAAAATATTTTTAATAACTATGGACCTTATGCTTTAGTTTTACTCTTTAGCATCTTTATGTTAGCAAGATACTTTATAGATAATTATAAAGATGTAAGATACAAATGGCATGAATTTTTACTAAAAATATATCTTATAAAAGATATTATAAAATTCTCAACATTAAACCGTTTTACACTTGTTTTTTCTGAACTTGTTCGTGCTGGTATCCCCATAGCAGAAGCACTCGATACATCTATAGGGATGATTGATAACCTACCTCTAAAAAACAAACTTTTTTCAGTAAGGATGGTTGTTGAAAAAGGTGGAACACTATACAAAGGGCTAGAAGAGACTAAACTTTTTGAAAATATGATTATACAGATGGTAAATGCAGGTGAAGATAGTGGTACATTAGATGCGATGATAAAAAAAGTTGCTGAGTATTATAAAATGAGATTTGATGCTATTATAGATGGTCTCTCAGAAGCTGTTGAACCCATAATGCTATTTATCATAGCATCTATGGTTATACTACTAGCACTTGGTATATTTTTACCTATGTGGGATATGGGTAATGC
>Ga0256842_1002290_pt1 | contig 13937 bp, 11 predicted proteins | sample 4559240metaG_FD_185973 | JGI IMG/M metagenome (GOLD analysis project Ga0256842, IMG submission 185973) | Hydrothermal vent microbial communities from Guaymas Basin, Mexico - 4559-240 | ecosystem: Environmental > Aquatic > Marine > Hydrothermal vents | place: Mexico: Guaymas Basin | collected...
AAACTTTTCTTGTTCCTCTTAAATACCTTAGACCTCTTTGCTCTCTCAATTAATTCATTAATAAAACCTTGCATAGATAATATTAATCAATTCTATTTTAATCTTTTGTCTTGACAGTCTCTACCAAAATTTTACTGTTTAATGCACCTGTGTGAGAAATGAAAGAAGTGAAACAAAGAAGTGAAACTACGAGAAATAGTGCAATCCTAATAATGAAATCCTAATAATGAATTGGTAGAGGAAATTAACGACATGATTAAATTTGTCTTTGTATATATAAATAATTAGTTATAATTCTATTCTAAACCCTCGTCTTGACATTCTCTCTCCTGATTTTTAAGAAATTCGATGAGTGAACTTATGAGTACTCTTGAGAATAGCACCAATCCTTCTCCATCGCTGACAATTCCAATTTTTACGTGGTTTACGAATATTATCATAACTTTTTTATCGTCAAATATTAGCAAACCGTAGCAAGGGCTTGTAACCTTTTTAGATTTCGTTGGCAATTCATAGCTCTCGGCAAATTCTATTCTACGTGCGTCAGAGGATACGATGACCAACTTACACTTAGCGGACCTTAGTATATCCTCTATTTCTTTTGAAATATGAGATAGCAGAACCCGGATTTCCTCTTCAGCTGAACTTACGAGCATCCTCAAGATACCAAAAACGGCATCTCCTCTGTAAACCTTGACCTCCTCAATCTCCTCTTCGGTTTCGAGTTTAGGTAGTTCCCTCTTTAAAAGCTCTAAATTATCAGAAACTTTTTTAGACAGGATACTTAGAATTTCATCTGTCTTAAGAGCCCTGAACTTCAGAGGCTTGCCGAAAGATTTTACAAGTCCTTTCGATTCGAGAGAACTCATAACATCGTAGACTGATGTCCTCGGTATTCCACTCAGTTCGGAAATCTCTTTAGCGGTTAATTCTCCTTTTGAAAGAAGAGTTAGCAGAGCTCTAGCTTCATACTCGCTTAATCCGAACGATTTGAGCGCCTCGACGAGCTTACTCATTATTTCTTATTTATCGGCGAAAGGTATATATATCCTTTTTTGTCCTTTGAACTACGACAACAGGATAGAAGGGTGATAAAATGGGTAGGTGGTCCTGCATACTTACAGTATTTGTAATAGCCACACTAACGATCCTACTGACAAATACGGCGTCAGCTCTAACGTATGAAGATAAGCCGAACGTAACTGTATATATCGTCGGTTCGAATCATCTGACAAGAGGAGACTACAAAACTATTAACGTGGTAGTCTACAATCCAGCAGAGAGGAAGAAAGTGGATTATTTCGATGAAGAAGAGTCGATGTTCTTCTCTGGTAGGGAAGACATGATATTTGCAGCCTACAATGTCGAATTAAAGCTTGAAGGCAATGAATATATAGAGGTTAAGACTCCAGAGCAGAAAATTCCAGCACTACCACCTTTTAAACCTGTCAATCTGCAGTTCATCGTTAAGGTTAAAGATAATGCTAAGGCTGGCAAATACGAGCTAAAGCTAAAAGTTAAGTTTGATAGAATTAAAGATTTAGCTTACATCGACACATATCCGCCACAAGTGGTTCCGGTTCAGAAGGTTATAAGTGGAACCAATGAAACGATAACTGAGGAATACCAGATTCTGACGGAGACTTACAAAATACGATACGAAGAAGAGTCATTTGAAATCCCATTAACTGTTTACATTGAAGAGAAGAGTCTAAGGCTTGAGATTGTCAACGTAAGCACTGAAAATATGATAGGTAAGGGTAAAGGCAAAATAACAATTGTCGTGAAAAACGTTGGCGAAAAGGTTGGCAAGAACGCCTATTTGGTTCTGGAAACTCCTTCCGGCTTCACAGCTTCAGCTTTAAGCGTATCGCAAGCGAGTATGTCAGCTGCGCCCATGCAAATGTCGATGCAACCATCAGCTATGCCTTCTGCAATGCCTACCATGCCATCAGCTATGCCATCTACGATGCCATCAGCTCAGATATCTCAGCCGGCTTACTACATTGGTGATTTGAAACCAGGCGAAACGGCTAAAGCCACCTTTTACATCAAGATAAATGTAAAAGACGAGGGTAATTATACATTCAAGGTTAAAGCAGTCTATCTAAACGAGTTCGGTCAGATTGAGGAGAGCAGTAGTGTTCCGTTTGGTGTTTACGTTGCAAAAGCTCCCGATTTCGTCGTTAAATCCGTTCAAAGCAGGGTATTCGTGAACTCGAAAGGGACAGTTAAGGTGACTTTAATTCCGACGGCAGACCTTAAAGATGTCAGCGTTTATCTTACGGCGAATCCTCCGCTTTCTGTTTTGAGCACCGAATACTACTTAGGTGACGTGAAAGCTGGTAAGGAATACACAGCTATTTTCAAAGTTCAGGCGTCGGATGAGGCTAAGCCCGTAACATATCCAGCGGAGATCAAGCTGAAATACAGAAGTATGGACGAATACTTCTACACTGATCCAAAAAGCGTTGAGATAAAGGTAAATCCGAAGATGAAGTTTGAGGTCTACGGCACTCCGAAGATGGAAGCTGGTAAGGAGGGAATAGTTGAGTGGACGATCAAGAACATCGGAAACTTCACGATTAGGGAGGCTACTGCAAGGTTGACGATAACAGATCCCTTCTCTTCAAGCGATGATACAGCTTATATCGGCACACTAAAACCTGGACAGACCGCGGTGATAAAATTCAAGCTCAGCGTAGATGCTGATGCGACTCCGAAGAAATACGGATTAAACTTGGAAGTCAAATACAAGGATTTGGAGGGTGAGTGGGCGATAAGCGAGCCTACTAAGGCGGTAATCGAGGTCGTTCCGCCCAAGCCACCTTACGGTGCGATCGCCTTAGTTGCCGTAATAGCAATCGTGGCGGTCGCATACTACCTGAGGAGGCGTGGGAAGTGAGATTCGAGGACTTCCTCGAAAAAGTTTCGAAATTCATTGCAAAGAGGCCTGGATTGGTCGTTTCCGTTACCGCTCTTGTTGTCATAATTTTTCTAATCTCCGCCTCTCAAACGGAATTTACAACCATCGAATACGAGAGATACTTTCCGATAGGCGATCCAGTTTACAAGAATCTCGAGCTCTACGAAAAGGACTTCGGAGTCAGGGCAGAGGGAGTTTACGTAGTGATAAAGGGAGATAATGTGGTGAACAGGGAAGTCTACGAATACATGCTTAAATTGGGGGAAAGCTTAAAGAATCTCGACGGAGTTGGGAGCGTAACTTCTCCAGCTTCGATAATTGCGAAGCTGAACGGCGGAGTTCTGCCGAGCGATGAATCTCAGCTCGAACGTTTAACGGAACTCTACGCACGTCAGTTCGTTCCCAAAAAAACGCTCGCCCTGATGTTAGTAACGATAACCGTGACAGATCCAGATAAAACGATGGAACTTGCAGAGCAGATAGAGAGGGTCGTAAAATTCACACACAGACCTACTGGAATAACTACAGAAGTAACAGGATCGCCAGTTTTGGGCTACCAAATCGTCAAAGTCTCTGAAAGAGAGACAGGAATGACAACAACAGCTTCGATAATTGCTATGATCGTCTTGCTTCTCGCAACTTTCAGTGGTGCTGTTAGAAAGAAATACATGGCTTTTATGCCCCTCGTAATTTCCGTATTCTCCGTAATAGTCATAGTAGGTCTTCTCCCATTGGCTGGCATAAAGCTCGATCCCGATTTAAGCGCAACTCTTCCCATCCTCATAGGACTGGCGATCGAATACGCCGCACAGATTCAGAACAGATACGAGCACGAGAGAATGAGAGGACTCGATAGGGACAATTCGGTCGTAATAGCTGTAACGAGAACGGGCTTAGCTGTAGTCCTCGCAATGCTCACCACCGTCATAGGCTTCATGTCGATGGCCACAACCCTAATACCGGGACTTGCACTCTTCGGAATAATCATGTCCTTAGGATTAATAATCGCCTACATCTTCTCGATAACGTTCCTTCCAGCGGTTTTGAAGATACTTGACAAAGAAGGTGGAGAGGGAAAAAAGAAAACAACAGAAGCAAAGGAGGAAAAGAGGGAAGTTGGAATTTTAGAGAGAATTCTGACTTCTGTAGCTTCTCTAACCGCATCTAAACCCAAAGCCATACTGGCTTTAGCTCTGATAATCATAATCGTTGGTGCCTATGCGAACACTCAGATAAAGCTTGAGACTGACACCAAGAAGTATTTCCCGCAGAACCTTCCGGCTATGGTGAGGTTCAAAGAGCTTGAAAGAACTATGGGTAAGCAGTACATCTACACAATCGTTCTGCCCGTTGACGAGATCGGAGTTGACGAGCTTAAAAGATTGGACGAGCTCGGAAACTACATCGTGAACAAGGAGGACATGGTTTACAAGTGCGACTCTCTCTCAACCCTGATAAAGGATTATTTAGGCAGGTTGCCGGAAAGCGATGCGGAGCTTTCTACGATTCTGAACATGATTCCGAAGGATATCCTGAAGAGATACGTTTCGGGTCACACTCTCGCTCTGTATCTCTACACAACAGCGGACACTCACGACAAGAGGGTGGAGCTTACGGAATACCTTAAGAGGGATGTAGAGTTTTTTGGATGGCATGAAGGCTATTACATAACAGGAATGCCAGTGATAATGGCACGTCTTGGCGAGGTAATGATCAACAGCCAAACCCAGATGACTTTGGTTGCATACGGTTTAATCGTTCTACTGCTCTTCACAACCTACCGTTCGATAACGAGGGCAATAGTTCCATTACTTGCCATAACAACGGTCATCGGTGTTCTCAACACGACGATGTTCCTAGCGGGAATGAAGCAAACGCTGATGTCAATAGCGTTAAACTCGATAACCCTTGGTTTGGGAATAGACTTCTCAATCCACATGGCTGAGAGGTATGCTGAGGAAAGGGAAAGGCATCCGCCAGAGGATGCTGTTAAAGTTGCAATAGAAGAGACCGGAAAGGCAATAGTTACTTCAGCTTTAACGATGGCTGGTGGATTCGGTGCTCTAATGCTTTCAAGCTTCCCGATGCTATGGAACTTCGGCTTTCTATCGTTCATAGCGATAATATTCAGTCTTATTGGGGCTTTAACAGTAGTTCCAGCGTTCTTGATGCTTGCGGAGAGATTTAAAGTATTCACAGTCAAGAGCCCGAACGTGTTACCGAAGGAAGTGTGAGGATGAATGAAATGAGCATTCCGCCGGAGCCAATACCTCAAATTGCAATAGGCTTATTTTTCATATTTTTAGCGGTCCTAATCCTCCCATTTAGGGTTAGGAAGATCGAGGAAAATCTTGAACCATTTTTTCTTTTAATGGGGATTTTATCGGTAACAATTTCTGGATTGTGGAGTTTTGAGCTTATTAAGGAAGCTTTAACTGCACCGGTAAGCATCGGCAGACTACCCATAGGCATTTTCCAAGTTGTTCTGATTGCTGGTTTAGTGATATATAGATACAATGAGCAGATTTGTAAAGGACTTGTTAAAATCATGAATAGGATTGGTATTAAGATCTTCATATTTGTAATGATAACCGTATTCGGCTTAATTTCAAGTATAATTTCTGTAATTGTGACTGCTGTCATTTTGTCGGAAATTATTACAGTGATTCCTATCGATAGAAATGAAAAGATAAAACTCACGGTTATATCTTGCTTTGCAGTCGGATTAGGTGCAGCTTTAACTCCCGTAGGTGAACCATTGTCTACAATAGTCGTTTCGAAGCTGAAGGGGGAACCATACCATGCAGATTTTTTCTTCCTCTTTAACCTACTTGCCATATACATTATACCCGGAATTTTAGCTCTCGCAATTCTTGGGTCAAGAGTGGCAAAAATTTCTTTGCATGAACAGGTTATTAGTATGCCAAAATATACCGAAACCTTAAGAGCAGTTATTGCAAGAGCTGTAAGGGTATATGTATTCGTCTCTGCACTGGTTTTGTTAGGTAATGGTTTTACACCACTCATAGTCTGGTACTTCACGAAGATTCCACCATTAGTACTCTATTGGGTAAACATGGTTTCCGCTATTTTAGACAATGCAACACTCGCAGCAGCTGAAATAGGACCTAAGTTAAGCCTAATACAAATCAAAAGTGCCCTCTTAGGTTTGCTCGTTTCTGGTGGGATGCTCATACCGGGCAACATACCCAACATAGTCTGTGCTGGAAGGTTGAAGATAAAGTCAAAAGAGTGGGCTAAAATTGGAGTGCCTTTAGGATTAGTGCTCATGTCTGCATACTTCATAGCAATTGTGGTCGAAATGTACGCAACATTGTAGTTAAGCTACTATCAAAGCTGATCCTGCCTTCCTCACGATTCTTAAATGTTCCTCGCCTCTTAGGAACAGTAAAATTATCAGGAACCCTGTAAGAGTTAAGGGTATTGCACTAATAAAGACATGCCTAAAGCTTCTCATGAACGCTTCAACTATTAAGACAAGTGGAGCACCAAAACCCTTCATAGCTAATATTCCGAGAACTTTAATTTGCATTGGACTTGGGAGTTGGTTTCCATAGTTTGGAATCAGATCATTCATTCTGCTCGTGAAGAGGATACCACCAAAGGCAACACCCATGGCCTGAGCAAGGGTATTGAAGGTTCTGATCGTTCCGCTCGCCATTCCAGCCTTTTGGGGAGGAATTGCAGTAATCATTACATTCATCGCTGGAGCCATCACAAGTCCCATTCCAGTTCCAAGCATGGCAAGGATCGGAGCAAGCTCCCAAAAGCTTACGTCAATTTTCAGATGACTTAAAAGGTAGAGTGCGGTAGAGAAGATTATGGGACCTGCGCACATCGTAATCTTTGGATTAATTCTGTCGCTTAATCTTCCAGCTATCGGAGCAACTACAGTATTTAAAATCGAAATCGGTAAAACCCAGTAACCCGCCTCCTCAGCTGTAAGTCCTTTTATACCCTGCAGGAAGAAGGGAAGTAGAAACATGGACAAGGATAAACCCATGAACATAAAGAATAGAGCGATTATGCAAGTTGTGAAGTTTCTTATCTTAAATAAGCTGAAATCTAAAATTGGATACGCATATGTTAATTCTCGAACTACAAATGCTAAGAGATACGGAAAAGCTATAAGAAAACTAGCTACCGTCTTTTCCGAGTTCCATCCCCACTCCTGTCCCTTTATCAGCCCAAGCGTAAGGAAACCCAAGCCAATAGCCAGAAGAATTACACCAACAAAATCTATAGGTTCCTTTACACCTTCACCCAAGGCAGGTAGTAGAGTTAACCCCAAAAGTATTGAAATTATCCCTATTGGAATGTTGATATAAAAGACCCAATGCCAACTTAGATGTGTTGTTATCCAACCGCCTATAACTGGTCCAATACTGAAACCCGTAGCTATAAGAATTGACTGAACACCCATCGCCATTCCTCTCTTACCAGGTGGAAAAAGCTCAGCAAGCATTGCAACAGCATTACCCGAAATTATAGCACCTCCCACAGCTTGAATAACTCTGAAGAGAATGAAGACTATTACATTCCAAGATTGTGCACAAAGGTAACTTCCCAGAACGAAAATAGACATTCCAAGACAGTAAAGTAGATCTCTTCTAACCATGTCACCTATTCTGCCAAACGGGATTAGCAGGACTACTAACGTTATCGTGTAAGCGTTGAGAATCCACTCGACATCTGAAGCGCTAGCCTTAAATTCCTGAGCTATACTTGGCAGAGCTACATTCAGAACGCTAGTATCGATCAGGACCATAAAAACTCCCATTGCAACTGGAATTAAAGAAATCCAAGGATTAACTCTTTTCACGCTTGATCCGCTCCCTAGCAAACCTACCAGCTATAGCCAAGCCTATAACTGCCAAAGCGATTGCAGTAGCCATTAACGGTGTTATCAACGGCTTTTCCTTGACTTCGACGGATACTGTTATCGGGCTTGATGTATGCTTGTAGCCTTCGTCGTCATAGTATTCGATGACTATATTGACGGGATAAAAGCCAGCTCCCGCATCTTTGTCGACATCAACCTTGAACTTAGCTACGGCTGTATCGCCGGGCTTTAGCGTTCCGATGAAGTATAAACCGGGTTGCGTTTGACCGATGAGACTGCTTAACGAGCTTCCGCCAGCTATGGTTAGAGGTGGATTTAGTTCGAGCTTGACGACAGCGTTGTGAACAGTTAAACTTCCAGCATTCCTGATTTTCACAATCACATCGCCTGTTTCGTCCGGGTAAAGGTTACTCTGAATGGACAGGATTTCGAAATAGGCCATCTTTGATTCCACAAATACTGGAATCTCTGTTACGCTTACCAAGTCCTTCGCATTGCCTAAATCGTATCTCTCTACAAGGTAAAGCCTATGAAGTCCACTAACTGCATCACCTGAAACTGAAAGCCTGAACTTTGCTTGTTCAATTTCGCCCGGTTCTAATTCATTGATGAAATACGAGGAACTTACTGGAGTTATAGTCGATTCAGACGAGATAACGAAGAATGTAATGTCACTAACAGGACAGCTCATCTTATTTTTAACGTCAATTATGACATCACCCTTTAGTCCGACCCCAACATTTCTCGTCTCCACTTTTACGATCTTTAGCGGTTCTAAGGAGTTAATTAAAACCTCGAAGTAGTGTTTTTCGCTCACAACTTCATCACCAAGTGTGTTTTTGTATTTCAATATCAAGCAAGCTCTATACGCTCCAGCTGGCGCAGTTGCCTTGACATAGAAGAGAGCTTGTTTAACGTCTCCTTTTTCGAAATGACCCAAGTAAGGTGCGTTTTCAGCTTGGATGAGTGGATTGTCAAACGAGAGCATAGCCATCACGTCGTTCATATTCTCGTTTGCCTTAATTGTAACTTTAACAAAACCTTTTGACGGAATCGTAATCGGTTGAATGCTACTGCTGCGAGTCGAGCTTTGCTGTTGTATTTGCATGAAAGGCTGTGAAGACATGGGAATCGTTTGCATAGCAGATTGTTGCTGCTTCGGAATGATCTTCGGTGCAGTTATAAAGCTCTCAACTGCTATAATTTCGAATACATCCTCTTTTACAACTTTTAATCCTATTTGCTTAGTCAAAACCATCGGTCTTTTACCCAGAGTTTTGAATTTTAAGATAAGAGTGGCAGGATACGTCTGGTTTAATGCTCCTTCGGTGACGTAAACTTTGAACTCAGCTTTAGCTGTTTCTCCGGGGCTTAAATCACCCAAATAAGCGGACATAGCTTTCGGGTCGGTTATCAAAGGCGGGGTCGTGTTAAGTATTAGCACGGCATCGCAAATCTTGTTGAGTCCAGTATTCTGGATTACGACGTTTACGATACCTTTGCGGTTCGTTTTGAGATTCGAATCAATTGATTTAACGCTAAAGTCGTAATCTCTCTTTGTTATGTTTATTGTCACGTATTCGGTGTCAACTTCATCCACTGAGTATGTGACAATTACACCAGTGCCAGCATTCGAGTACGTAACTTTTGTGTACTTCAGCTTTACTGGAACTCTGTATTCACCCAATTTTGCGTTTTCATCAACTTTAACCTTGAAAACAGCCTTTGCAACTCTTCCAGCCGGTAAATCGCCTATTAACACAGGATTATCCGATTTAACTTTAATTGGAACCCAATCATCCTCAACTTGAACTCTTAAGTCTTTAGCTGTCGTCACGAGTTGTAAAGCTGCTGCAGTACTCTCGTTTAAGTAAAAATTACTTACAGTTCCCTCGTTTTCGATAAGCAGTGTTATAACTGTTTCATCACCCGGATGAAGCTCATTTTCTCCTGCAATTACGACATGAAAATTTATTTCGTTGGATGCGTTAGCCGAACTAATTGAGAGAACTAGAATAACCATAACCAGTGAAAACATAATTAGCTTATTCATATTTATCTGCCTCCTTTAATAAAGTTTCTAGTCTTCGTTTAGTATCTTCAAGAATTGCTAAAACAGTATTTTTGTCAACGTTCGATTCATGTAATTTTTCGAGGACATCAATCAGATCTCGCGGAATTAAAGCAAAAATGGGAATACCTCTCTTGATTTTTTCATCTATCCTTCTAGCAACCATGAGTAAATCAGGATCATCGAAAATTTTAGCCAAAACTATATGAGCATTCCTTATCTTCTCAAGCATTTCCATCTTAACTCTATTTATCTCCTCTAAAGCCTGCCTTCCTTTATCAGTTAGTCTGTAAATAGATCTACTACCACATTCAATCTTTTCAATGAGACCATTATTTGTGAGATTCTCAAGGAGAGGGTAAATTGAGCCAGTTGAAGGCTTCCAAAAACCAGTTTTCTTTTCTATTCGACTTATAATTCCATATCCCGTGTCCGGCTTTTCGTCCAATAGTTTGAGTATCAAGTACTTCAAAACGCCTCGTGGAATTTTTTCCATATCGTTATCGATATATCGATAGCGATATATCTCTTGCGTTATTTACTGTTTATTAATGATTAAATATGAAAAATTGCAAGGTAAGATTAAACTGAAAGGCTAATAAGTGAAAAAAACTATCCTAATTTAAGATCTATTAAAATATAAAATTAAAATATACAAAATTTTATATTAGAAAATTGGGAACATGTAGCGTTTTCCATTTCTTTCAAAAATTTCCACCTTAACTCCATAAACTTTTGCTATGTTTTCTCTAGTTAAAACATCTTGAACTCTTCCATAACCAACTATTTTACCTTTACACATTAGTAGAACTTTATCCGAGAAAATAGAAGCTAAATTAGGGTCATGCTCACTCATTACTACAGCAATACCTTCTCTTGCAATTTCTCTCAGAACCTTCAAAACCAACACTCTATTCCTAAGATCGAGATGAGATGTCGGCTCGTCGAGGAGTAAAACCTTCGGTTGCTGAACTAAAGCCCTCGCTATAAGAACCAACCTCAGCTCTCCTCCGCTTAACTGCGTGTAAGGCTTATCTGCTAAATGACTTAAACCAAGCCTACCAAGAACATCGTAAGCGAGCTCGTAATCTTTTCTCGTTGGTATTGAAAGACCTAAGTGTGGAGTTCTTCCGCTGACTACGACATCCACGACTTTATATGGAAAGGCTGGTGAATGTATCTGCGGAACATATCCAACGAGCTTTGCAAGTTCTTTTTCGTTAAGCTTTGAAATTTCAAAAGAGTCGATAAGCACACTACCTTTTGGCTTCAGTAATCTGTTTAAACATTTAAGCAGAGTAGTTTTACCACTACCATTTGGGCCAAGTATCGTTAAAATCTCACCTTCATCAACTTCGAAGGACAAGTCTTCGAGCACAATATTTTTGCCATAACTAAATCTCAAGCTTCTCACCTTAACCCCACTCATGCATAGCCCTCCTCATGAGGTACAGAAACATCGGCGCTCCAATCAGTGTAGTTATTACTCCCACAGGTATCTCAAAGATCCAGATCGTTCTCGAAATTAAATCAGCAATTAGCATGAACGAAGCTCCAATCGAAATCGATGCTGGCAAGAGATCTTTTGGATTCGAGCCGACTATAAACCTCGTTATATGTGGAGATATTAAGCAAACCCAGCCTATTATTCCAGTTACAGAGACAACAGAGGCTGTAGCGATCGATGTAAACAATATTACAAGCATCCTATCTCTTTCAACATTAATACCAAGAGATTTTGCCTCTTCATCGCCCAGTGAAAGGGCAAAAACCCTCCATCTAAAGACTAAAAGCCCTAATATTCCCACCATTGCCAAAGGAGCGGATGTAACAACATCATTCCAAGTTACAGCATATAGTCTACCGATTATCCAAGCAACAATAGTTTGAGTTTTTTCAGGTTCGACAAGTATCTGAACCAACGATAGCAAACCCGAAAACAGTGCTGAAACTATTATACCCGCCAAGACTAAGGATGCTGGTGAAAACTGTCCCCTGAACTTCGATAGAGATAGGGTAATGGTAATAGCGATCAAAGCGAAGAGTATAGCTGAAGGTTGTGTTAAGAAGAAGTAGCCTGTTCCGAGTAAAGCTATTGACAAAGCAGCTCCAAAAGCAGCACCCGACGAAATTCCAAGTATGTATGGACTTACGAGCGGATTTCTAAGTGTTGTTTGTAAAGCAGCCCCTGAAATTCCCATACAAGCTCCGAAAAGCATAGCCTCAATCGCTCTTGGCAATCTTACGTTAAGGAGTATCGTATGCTCGATTGAATCTTTAAACAAGACTGAAGGTAGTGAGCTTAAGGATATTGCGTACTTTCCGATGGACAAGTATATGACAAACAGTAAGATAGGTAAGAGGACTAAACTGATCTTATGCGAAAGTAATTCCAAGTCCTTCCCGAAATTTAGTCTAAACTCCATCGACATCGTGGCTCGCCCCAAAATTATCACCATTTGCCAATTTTAATTTGACCAAAAATAATAAAAAATTTTAAAAACAAACTAAACCTCCGAAAGCTTAAAATCTTCTTTTAGCTTAGTGTACAATCCATCGACGCCGTAGAGTGTTTTGAAAATCTCGTTTGCCTCCTTTTCAACGTTGTAATTGAACTTATCTGGATGTAGAATCTTTGCCTCAGTTAGAACATTTACGACGAAAAGTCCTGGATCCTTTCCTGTATAACCGAACAGTATTCTGTAGATTCTACCTTCTTTTACTGCCTTAATCTTCTGCCAGTTAGGGTCTTTCTTTAAATCATCTGGCATGAACTTACCATATGCATGAAGCAAAATTACGTCGGGATTCCAACTTGCGATCTGCTCAAAGCTTACACTGCAAGCCCAGCTTTTGCAGTAAACTGACAAGCTCTTTCCTCCAGCGATTTCTACATCTGTAGCAAGAGCGATTACAGAGTTAAGATTGTACGGACTCGCAAGGTAGACCTTAGGTCTTTCTGCATCGGGTATTTTTGATGTTACGGATTTGACTTCGTCTATCCTGTGTTCGAGATATTGTCTTATCTCTTTGGCTCTTTCCTCCTTCCCAACGCACTTACCTATTATCGTAATGATATCAAAGCTTGTCTGAGGTGGATTGAATTTGTCCATCCTAACACATACAACCGGAACTCCAAGAGTTTGCTGTATTCTATCAGCCAATTCTCTATCTTCCGTTCTGACAAATACTATATCTGGCTTAAGTTCGGCAAGCTTTTCAAGGCTTAGAGTTCCCCTAACAGCACTTCCAACGTCTGGTATTGCTTTTAGCTTATCGGGAAAAGCTCTCGTTAGAATTGGACATTTCTTGCTATCGCTATCCAATCCAACTATTTTATCTTCCACGCCCAGTGCAAAGAGTATTCTCGTTGCCTCTGGCCATAGGCTGACGATTCTTTCAACCTTACCTACCTCTACTTCTCTCCCTGCTTGATCAACTATCTTTATTTTTGCTGCTTCTTTATGCTGAGCACATCCAAGAAGTATAAACGCAACGAGTAAGATAAAAACTAAGAAGAGCATCCTCATTCTACATCAACCTCCATTCCCATCTCCTTAACAAATCTAGTCGTCAGGGGGAGCATGTTCACGAATTCTATATCACCTTGCTTCTCTACGATCGTATTCGGATGTCTTATCGGAGTAGACCAGACTCTGTGAACATGAGCGCCCAAGTGGATTGCCCTGTTTCCACCAGCCATTATCCAGAGTGGCAGCAATCGAGGATCGTTCATCATCCCACCAAACCCTATATCCACATCTCTCAAAACGAGTCTTGCAACTGCACCAACCTTTGCAACTTCAAGTGGATTTGCCATTGGTTTATTTTGGAAAGGCGTTCCAGGAATCGGTCTTAAGCCAGTTATAGAAACACTGCTGAGGTTTTCGAATTTCTTGAACCAAAAGATATGTTTTACGTAGTCTTCGTAGCTACTGCCTATTCCAACCGGTGCTGACCCTTTAACAGAAAGATTTATATGGGGTAGTAATAATTTACTACATTATGGATTTAAGGGAGAAGTTAGAGGGATTAGAGAAGATAGCGTTAGAATCTGGATTATTTAAGAGATATAG
>Ga0256842_1002291_pt1 | contig 13918 bp, 11 predicted proteins | sample 4559240metaG_FD_185973 | JGI IMG/M metagenome (GOLD analysis project Ga0256842, IMG submission 185973) | Hydrothermal vent microbial communities from Guaymas Basin, Mexico - 4559-240 | ecosystem: Environmental > Aquatic > Marine > Hydrothermal vents | place: Mexico: Guaymas Basin | collected...
ATCGCTACGTACCGGCGTGAGTGAAATTGACGTGCTTCACGCAGCCGTAGCGACGAATAATAAGCTAATAGGGCATTCACTAGGCCCCATAGAGGTTGGCGCCACCGCGAACATCGTAATGCTTGACACATCATCACCGCCGGGGTGGCCCCCACCAAGAAGGATTGACGACATAGTGAGGGCAGTCGCGTATGGTGACTTACGCGTGGAGACAGTGATCGTTGGGGACAACATACTTGTTGATGCTGGAGAAACCCTCACGATGGGTTCGGAGGTAGTGATGAAGGCTAGGAGCAGGTTCGATGATAAGGTGGTGGAGTACCTATCTAAAAATGACTTCATTTCCAGCGGCTAGTACCTAACCTCATTACTCCTCAGTCTCCTCTTCTTCACTAGAAGTTTTCTCTATCCTTGACATGATATAGTTGATTAAGTGCTCAGCCTCCTCGCGCTCAACATACTTAGCTTCCTTCGTGAAGACCTCAATGCTGTCCTTGATTACCTCCTCAATACTCTTCCCGTCTAACTGTAGCTTTATTTTTTCAATGATTATGGGTGATGGCTCGATCGCGGCGCCCTTCTTAATGTACGCGAAGTCATTATCAATCGCCAGCACCTCGAAGGCACCGACTACTCTGTCTCCCAGCTTCAGCACGAAGATCTGGTCACCATCCTCAGTTTCCCCTAACTTCTCAGCGACGTACTCCACGGCAGCCGACATTATCTCTGTCGCCTGCCCTATGACCTTCTTGACTGCGGCGTCAACCTCCTCCTGCGGAACCCTCCTAAACACCTCGACCTTTAACGTGTCGAACTTCCACTCAATGCCCTCGTCAGTCAGTTCGTAGTCAATCGTGATGCGGACTACATCACCTTTGTCTATCTTGAGTTCGTCGACGAAGAGCCTGTAAAGCACCTTATTCAGCTGGGCGACGTGGAACGCAACGTCGCTGGACTTAATCTTCTTTTCCTTTATCTCGTTGCGTAGCTGAGCAAACATGGTTCGCCTTAGCTTGTCCGCGTAAGCCCCAGCTATAACAAAGCCTGACCTTAACGTAGGCATTAATATCACCAATTAATTAATGATTCCTCACACGTAATTAACATTTGTTACTATATTTTGAACATTATTCCGTGAATTTAATTCGAGCATGGGCTGGGGAACTAACGAATAAATGAGTATTAGGGGATACCGTTAAGGTGATTGAGGATTGAGGTTACTCCGCCGACTGGCTAGGGAGGTATTAGGGGAGGAAGTCGGCAGGAAGGTCTGGGGTAGGGTGGAGATCATAGGGGACATAGCGGTCATAAAGAAGCCCCCTGGCATTGACTTGGAGACCCTCAAGATACTTGCTAACGAGTTAGTGAGGAGGCTGAGGTACGTGAAGTCAGTGTGGGCGGCAGTAACCCCGGTTACTGGTACCTACAGAGTGCGTGAGTACGTACACCTAGCTGGTGAGGAGCGGTCTGAGACCATATACAGGGAGCACGGGTGTGTATTCAAGGTGGACATACGTGAGGTCTACATTTCCCCTGTACTTAATTACGAGCATATACGGATAGCGAGGAAGGTTGCGAGGGGTGAGTACGTAATAAATATGTTCGCTGGTGCAGGGCTATTCTCAATAATAATTGCTAAGCACGCCTCACCAAGTAAGGTGATATCCATAGACATCAACCCGAGAGCGTATAGGTTAATGGTGGAGAACATAAGGCTGAACAAGGTTGAGGGCGTGGTTGAGGCAGTACTAGGAGACGCGTGCGAGCTCGTGAAGAGGTATCGAGGAATGGCGGACAGGGTGCTAATGCCGTTACCTGAGCTCTCCGTGAAATGCTTGCCGCAGGCTGTGGAAGCCCTTAAAGACAAAGGTGTTGTGCATGTATATGAATTCGTTACCGCGATGTCAAGAAAGGAAGCCGTAGTTGAGGCGAAGAAGATATTCGGTGACGCACTCAATGAGCTAAATGTAACGTATGACTTCGAGGAGAGTAGAGTTGTGAGGAGTGTGGGGCCCAGGTACTACCAGGTGGTGCTGGACATCAAGATTTCGAAGAGGATCTAGACCTACGCGATTTCCGCCTCCCCTCAACCGGGATGACCCGCACACCGATTCCGAATAACTCACGCATCACGTACTCTAGGAACCTCACGTAGTTTCCTTTACGCCCCATGAAGGAGCCGAAGAAGTTCTCGTCAATGGTTATGGTGACGTAGGATCCCTTGAAGTCAACATCCTCAACCCTCTTCCAGATCCATGATATTGGGTGGACAGCCCTTATGAGCTCCGTTAAGTCAACGTCGAGCTCAACGCCTCTGACCCGTGCGTCAACGTCCTTCTCGACGGCTGTGATCCTCTCTCCTCTTCTCCCGACTAACCTCCCCATGTGCCCCTTCTTAACTATGACGAGGAACCTTGGGACGTGCTCGGGTGATATCTCGGTTTTCCTCATGTAGTCAAGTAGGTCTAGGACTGTGATGACGTCGGCATCAGGCGACCTCACCCTTATGGCCTCAAGCACTTTGGCCTCGCTCTCCTTAAGTTTCCTCGTGCGCAACATGTACTCCATCATTAGGCGGAGACCCATCTTAGCACCTTCCCTTACGATGTCCTTAACCCCTAGGTCAACGACTATGGCTTTGGGCTCGCCTGCGAGTATATCCCTTAGAACGGATGATGCGTCCCTACCCTTCCCCCTCAATGCCTGGAATATGGGGTCAGCAGCAACTATTAACCTGCTGTTGCGCCCAACTCTGATCAGGGCCTCAATCAGTGATTCGATCTTTAGTGTCTGTGCGTCGTCAATGAACACCACGGAGTCATCAAACGTTCTGCCCTTCAGGTAATGGCTGTCCGCGAACGTTATCTTTCCCTCATTGACCATGGCATCTATCTCGGACCATTTCACGAAGTTCCCTAGGACGTCAATGATGTATTGCTTTGAGAGTTCGTAGAATTGCTTGCCTGCCTTAGCCACCGTTAGTTCCTCACCAGTAGTCACGTCTATGACCGGCCTGACGATAACTAACCTCCTGTACTTCCCTTCCCTGACGGCGTCAATGCCGTACGCTAACGCGAGTAAGGACTTACCCGCACCGGTAGGGCCAAAGATCCCTACGATGGTGTACTCCTTACTAAGTAATGCGTTCTTCACAGCCTCCTGTCCAGGTGAGAGCGGCTTTATAGTGTTCAGCAGCATCTACGTTACACCGTATGAGGTTATGTTGGGGGGTTAAATACTTCCGTTGCTTAACGGTCTCTGGATGCAGGCGATGGTTGCTGAGTCCATTGTTAATGAGAAGATATGGAGGAGGAGGAAGGAGGAGTTCCTCAGGAGGCTTCAGGAGGATGAGGAGATAGGGTATCTTGACGCCGACATTAAGGATATATTGATGATGTTCTTCAAAAGGGAGAAGTCATTCACGATGAGTTCCTGTAGCGGGAGGATAGTGCTGGTTGACTCCCCCATGCCATGGATGAGGGATCCGTCATCCGTGGTGTTCAAGAAGCACTCGCCGATAAGCGTTGAGGAGGTAAGGCCCATTATTGAGGGTCCTGTGGTTTGGCGGCTATGGTTAGTCGTCACGGGACCCATAATCCATGTCTCAACACTGGATCTTAATGAAGCCGTGGAGGTGCTGGAGATTGCACGTGAGGCTGGGTTAAAGCATTCAGGGATACTATCACTGAGTTCAAAGGGAATTATAGTTGAGTTAATGTCTGGTGTAAGGCTCACAATACTCCTACGTGATAAGGGCGTGAGGGTTGTGGAAGATGATAAGTTAGGTGAAGTGGTGAGCGTTGCTAACGAGGCGCTACTGGAGGGTAAGAGAAGGCTTGACGCATTGCGGGATGCGTTAAGGAAGCGTATCGTTACTTAAGTTCCTGCATATACGCCATATCCTCAGCCGCTGAGACCGGGAAAACCATGGTTTCTTCTACACTTACGTATGCCTTTATGCGTTCTCCTATCCTAACAGGTGTTTCTGGATCTACATTAAACAAGAAATCTATCTCAGAGGCCTTAACACGTACTTCGAAGTATGGCCCTACATATGATACCCAATCGATGACGCCTTCAATAACATTATGTGGTTTTGCCAGCGGAGCTAGCTTAAAGGAATGTGGGCGAATGATTATGACAACCTCGTCACCTTCCCTAACTTTAATGTCGGGGGCCGGAGGCATACCCTTGATGACTAGAGATCCTGCCTTCACCGTGACTACGCGGGAGGGGTCAATCTCACGAACCTTTCCGCGGAATATCGTGTACCTACCGAGGAACGTGGCTACGAAGAGGTTACGTGGCCTCCGGTAAAGCTCTTGCGGTGTACCGACTTGCATTACCTTCCCCTGATTCAACACAGCTATTCTGTCAGAGATCACCATAGCTTCCTCCTGGTCGTGCGTGACGTACACTGCGGTTATGCCTAACTTCTTCTGGATCTTCTTGATCTCCTCTCTCATCTCTATTCTGAGCTTCGCGTCTAGGTTACTCAGAGGCTCGTCGAGGAGGAGAACCCTAGGCTCAACTACTAATGCTCTAGCTAACGCGACCCTCTGTTGTTGCCCACCGGAGAGTTGTGTGGGGTAGCGATCTTCCATGCCGCTCAGCTTAACGAGTTCTAGGACTTCCTTAACGCGCCTCCGGATCTCATCTTTAGGTAATTTTCTTATCTTAAGTCCGTATGCGATGTTATCGAATACGGTCATGTGAGGCCATAGCGCGTAGTTTTGGAAGACCATCCCGGTGTTCCTCTTATAGGGTGGGAGGTCCGTTACGTCCTGGTTATCGAAGAATATTCTACCACTGTCACACCACTCGAGACCAGCTATAACTCTTAACGTGGTTGTCTTGCCGCACCCGGATGGCCCTAAGAAAGAGAAGAACTCACCATGATTTATCGTTAAGGTTATGTGGTCAACAGCCACAACCCTCCCGAACGTTTTCACAACATTATCTAGTCTCACGGTAACCATGATTACACACCTAGGAAAGCCACTCTCTGCTTAAGTATGTAGTTGGACAGACTAATAGCAATTATCTGCAGGACCATCAGCAATACGCCCAGTGCAGCGGCTATGCTCACAGCACCTACAGTCCCGGTGCTGTATATGACCTGCGACATGAGAAACGTTATCGGTCCCTGAGCAGGGTTATGTGCGCCAAGGAGCAGAGATGTGCTGACCTCATTCATCATGTACACGAAGGAAAGTATTGCTCCCCCAATCACATTAGCAGAGATTAAAGGTATCACTATGGAGAAGAATGTCTTAACTCTGCTAGCACCTAAGTTCATCGCTACCTCCTCTAGACTCACGTGTGTTTGCTGGAGACCCGCCACAACCGACCTAGTAAGGAATGGCGACCTCCTTACGGTGTACGTAAAGACTAGGAGGGCCCCTGGGTTTATGAAGGGGTCCATAAAGGTCTTGAAGAATATTGAGCCGAAAAAGATTAGGTAACCCACAGCAACGATGATTCCCGGTATAACTATGGGTATGGTAGCCATCGTGTCTACGATGTCTCTCCCAGGTATATTTCTTCTAATCACTATATAGGCTGCACTGGTTCCTAAGACTATGGTTATCAGTATTGCTAGGCCAGCATATGTGACGCTATTCCGTATAGCTGTAACGACGTCCGGCTTAGTTACTAGTGCCTGCATATACTCTAACGTGAAGGACGTTGGTACAGCACCGCTTGTCGCCCAATTAGTTAGTGCTAAGACAACCACGCCTATCTGTGGGAAGCATGAAACAATTACTAAGGGTACCATGAAGGCGTAAACAGCTAACATACCCAGTGGTCCGAGCTTCCTGACCCTAGGACTCCACCTGCCCCCCTTCGCAAGCATCGCGTACTGCCTGAGTGACACGTATTTCTTTATTATCATGAATGCAACGACAGCGATCGATAACATTATCAAAGCAACAACGTATGCTGAGGGGGAAACCTGCTCTAAGCTAAATGCCTGCTGGAACTGAGTGTAGACATAGAAGGACATTAGCTTGTTATGGAGCCCGTCACCGAATGCACCGGCTAAACCTATAGGTGCTCCGAGATCCTCCATGCTGAACACGAATACTAGCGTCGCGCCGGCCGCTAAGCCAGGGAGTGAGAGCGGGAATGTTACTGTCCTAAATAGCTTGAAGCCATGAGCCCCGAGGTTTTCCGCCTGCTCCTCAAGCGATGGATCTATGTTAATTATACTTGAAAGTACGTTCATATATACTATCGGAAAGAAACTTAATGTCTGTATAAGTATGACTGCAGGTATTCCCGAAATCACTACTGTGAAGGGTGCGTGGAGAACGTGACGCAGTACGTAGTTTAGTAATCCTCCCTCTCCTAGAACCTTGCCTATGACGTAAGCGTTCACGAAGGGAGTTGCTAGAAGCGGTATGAAGAGGAGTACCCTGAATACGTTCTTTCCAGGAAAGTTGTATCGAGCCATTATGAATGCAGCAATCGTCCCTATAATAGACGCGAAAATCATGACACAGGCGGACACAAATATTGAGTTGAATATGTAACCGAAGTCGGGCCCTTCAGTACCTATAACTAGCGTTGCTAATGGAACAAGTATGCGTGACCCGTTAGGCAAGACCTCGAACCTATACCTATGCACTATCTTAAAGAACTGGAGGTTTGGAGGATATTTTATCATATCCGGGTTTGAGAATGTTTGCTCGAATTGCTGAAGCGACAAGTGACCCTGAAATATGAATGCTTTGTATAATATTGAGAAAACAGGAAGCAGAAGAAAGAAAATCAATATGAAGAGCACGAATATTAGCTGAGTGATTGTCAGAGAATCGAACTCGCGCTTCACGCTTCTCAATAAATTAGAAAAGCGTGGCATTTATCATGCCTCGATACAAGTAAAAAATCAGCCTCCTATTAAAGCTTGTAGTTCCTTTTCCACGTTAAGGTATCTTTCCTTAGCAAGCTTAGTCCACTCAGCGATTAACTTGTTCCTATAGTCTACGTTCTTGAATATTTTATCATTAAGCATCTTGGCAACTTCCATAGTGAAGGTCAGTGTTTTCCCGGTCTCGGGGTCCTCGAACTGAAACTTGTCGGGGTTCGCTAGGTCATCAATAAGCTTCTCTAACTGTTCCTTGTTTATCTTACCGTGAAGATATGCGAGTGCTATCTCTCTCCACACCTTCTGGAGGACGTCGTGAGCCTGCGTTAGTGTTGCGTAGTAGAACCACCTCATTGAGTGCACGGTTTCCTCAGCAAGAGTTTCATTGAAGTTTATTGTTGTTGCCTTCAATGTTCTCTCGTATGCATCCTTTAGGTCGGGCCTTGACTTCCCTTCAGGGGTCTCAGTGAAGACCTTCGGGTTTATGGGCATCCTGTTGATCTTCGGGTTCATCCAAAGCGCTTGTCCCTGAGGCGACAGTACCCAAGCGATGAAGGCTTGGGCAGCTAGCGAGTGCTTAGTCGTGACCAGCATCGCTATTGGGTCACCGTTAACTATGGTCCCGTCCTTAGGTAGAATGTACTGGCACTCCTTGGGGTTCTGGAGCTGAGCAGTATATCCGTAGAAGTCTATAGTTATGCCAACAGCAACGTCGCCCCTGATGACGGCATCCCTCACAAGCCCTGACTGGTCGTAGATCCTGGCATTAGCAGCCATCCTAGTTATTATCTCCCAACCTTTCTCCCACCCGTAAATCTGCAAGATTATTTGATACATCCTGGTGTTGCTGGTGCTCTTCGTTGGGTCAGCAACACCAACCATAGGTGTCGGTAATGTTATTGCGAAGTCCGGGCTTGCTAAGTCAACCCACTCTCCTGGCATCGGCAACCCATATTCATTCAATTTGTCTTTGTTTATCGTGAAGCCGAACGACGCTATTGCTGCAGCTATCCACTTTATGTGACCTTCACTGTCAGCCTTAACCATTGTGGAGCCAGCGATTTCCTTAGGAATATCTTTCAGTACCTGCATGACGTCACTGCTGTTTATGGTTGCTAGTAGCCCCTCTTGCATCAGGATGTTGAACATGGTGGGTCCACCGCCCCAAGCCACATCTATGGACTGACCTCTCTGTGAGGCATATTTTATGGTGTCTATCCACTGTGTGGGCTCTATAGGTAGCCAGACAATATCCACTATATGGTATTTCTTCGCTAAGTCCGTCTTCAGAAACTCGACCTTAGCTTGGTCAAGGATGTCTGATGGATGCCTCGTAAGAACCCTAAGTACTACCCCTCCTTGAGGAGTGCTTGTCATGGTCGTGGTGGTTGTAGTTGTTGATGTGGTTGTTGTTGGCGTGGTGCTCGAGGTAGTGGTAGTCGTTGAAGAGGTAGTAGTGGTGGTGCTTGAGGTGGTCGTAGTTATTGATGTACTAGTGGTAGTTGTGGAGGTTGTTGATGTGGTTGTTGTTGGCGGTTTCTGACTACTTAAGTACCAAGCTATCCCACCCAGTACAGCTATAATTATGATAATGATTACAGCAATTGATGTAGCACGTGAGATCGCGCGTCTTGCTCCACGTGACATAATGTCACCATACAATGAATTACCCAAGCAGTATATAATTTTACATCAATCGGTAGCTTTTGTCTAGATCTTTATTTGATTTGTTTATGTACTTGTGGTCACTTACTTTATCATTTAGAGGTTACATTAAGAAGAAACATATTAAACACTTTTCGAAGCTTATCAAATGATGTTTGATTGAGACCTTTATCTCAGTAAATTAGATTTTATGATTGGTGGGTCCCATTGAGTTATATCATATTAGGTTTCAACGAAGCCAGATTTATATACCTCACCACCGAAAATATGACGAACATTATGAAAGTATACTATGCATGCGGTGGTGAGGTACACAATGAAGGGTAAGTTTGTAGCTCTTGTAACACTGGCCCTACTGGCTATAAGCGCATTAGCATTAACAACGTCGGTTTATGCGGAGTCACAACAGAAGCCTTTAGTGGTTGCAATAGCGTTAGGATTGATGGGCGAGGATCCCTACCTTAAGGCAATGATGAGCAATATAACAGAGGTTAACTGGAAGGTCATTACTGGGGACTTCACCTATGACGACATCAAAGACGCGAAGATGATAATATTCGTTCAGGTTGACACAACATACAACGTAACTGATGAAATGGCGCAGGCGATAGCGAAGTGGTTCGCCCAGGGTGGCAAGACCCTATGGGTGACTGGTGAGAGCGACTATAAGGGCGGCGACTACTTGAGGATACCTAACACAAACAAGGTTCTGGAGGCAGCTGGGTCTCACCTAAGGAACGATGATTGTGAAGTCGTTGACCCCACATTAAATGCTGGGAAGGACTACAGACCTACGGCGTTGATTCAGCCCAGCCCCGAGCTAGCAATCCTCGCTGGCGGTGTGTATTACCCAGTACTCTTCCATGGCCCTGGCGCACTAGCGGTTGAATATAACGGCAAATGGTACCCGCTATTCAACGACACGAAGCCGCCACTACCAAATATCTATAAGATAGCCGTTACGAGTAAGGACGCAACAATACATGAATTCGTTAAGCCGTACCCGAAGGCCTATGATATTCTGAACCCTCCTAGAAAGAGCTTCGTGCTAATGGCTGCTGAGATATTCTACGACAAAGGTAACATAGTCCTCCTAAGTGGAGATGCGCCCTACGACCACTACACAGGCATGTACAGGGACGACTACCATGGATACAAGCTAAGCGGCATGACGTTCGTGAAGAACGTGATTCTCTGGGGCGTTGGGCTACTAGGCCAGAGAATACCGACGGTAGGTAAGGAACTAATCAACCTTCAGAATGAGGTACAGACCCTACAGAGCCAGTTAAAGGACCTGCAGAGCAAAGTAACTCAGTACGAGAACCAGGTTAAGAGCCTCCAGAACCAGCTAAACCAGGTCAAGAGCGAGAAGGATCAGTACCAGAAGGAGGCCGAACAATACAAGAGCCAGCTACAGAGCCTGCAGAGCAAAGTGTCACAGTACGAGAACCAGGTTAAGAGCTTACAGGATCAAGTCAACAAGCTGAACAGTGAGGTCTCAGGCCTTAACACAAGACAGTACGTGTTCCTAATAGTGGGTATAATAATAGGTCTAATAATAGGCGCGGTAATTGGTTTTAAGGCGAAGAAGTAAAACAATTTTAAATTTTTCCACATATTGCTCAAAATATCTTGTCATTTCATTAAATTACAGTTATTTAATTCTATGTATAGGCCTTGAAAGGGTCACGTTAAGTTAATATAGTATATTGTAGGGTAAGGTGATTGAGGGGTAAGTTTGAAAGCGGTTAAAGTATTAACTGCTTTAGTCTTACTCACCTTACTTGCCTCCATGATCCCAGTATACAACACGACAGCATCAGTAGTCCAGTATTATGCGAAAGTAGTGAGGTATCCAACGCTAGCGTATCCGGAACCCGTGGTTATAGGGAAAGACTTAGAAATTAGAGTAGCGCTACCGGAGAACGTTGAGCCCTCTGATGTTAGCCTAACGATATCGAACCCATACTACGGGAGCCACGCGTTAGAGCTGAGTGATGATCCATCATATAGTACGAAGTGGAAGGCATGGATCTTAAAGTTTACAGTGTCCGAAGATGTGAAGCCAGGTCTTTATGACTTCACGTTGAAGTTCAGTGCGGGAGGTAAGAATTACAATATCATAATGCCGCACGCGGCCTGGATTCTTGAGAAGGAACCAGAGGAACTGAAAATTATAGTAACAGGGGATACTAAAACACCTGCTGGGAAGCCATACTGGTTTGAAATGGTTGCTGAAGCTAATTTAATTCATCCGGATGCTTTCTTCTTCGACGGTGACGAGGTTGACAGACCTACGATGATGTCAGCGTGGCTATACTTCCTGCAGGGATGGTTATCGCTTCAGATACCATCATATGCCATAATAGGTAATCATGAGTACGAGAAAGTAAACGAGGCCACAACATGGAGTAACATTATGGGCTATAGAAACTACAGTGTATCTATAGGGAAGTTCCTCATAATAGTATTAGATTCAGGGATGGACGGCTGGGTACCAATGTCGCAGCTCCAGTGGGCAGAAAACATACTAAAGAATAACCCAGACAAGGTTAAGATAATGATCTTCCATCACCCACTCTTTGGTTATAAGATAAGGGACGAGAAAATAGCTGAAGTTAAGGTTAACTCAGTAGACGACTTTGACAATCTCCTTAAGGAAGGTTACATATATGGGTCCTGGGCAGACCACTCGGGAGAAGCAAAGAAATTATTCAGTATAATCCTGAAGTACGGCGTCCGCTTAGTTTTCACAGCGCACACCCACACGGACATAAACAATGTTGTGATATACAACGGGACGAAGTACTACTTCATAACAATGTCTGGCGTGCCTTTCGATGTCCGTGAGAAGGACAAGAGAGGATTCAGGCTAATAACGGTCTACGCCAACGGCTCATTCACTACCAATACCCTAACATATCCGCCGGGAGCCCCACTAAACAAGTACCCCAACAGCATACCCATAGACAGTGGCGAAGGAACAGTACCATATATCCTCGGATTAATAGATTACTACTACAGCCCAAGCAACGATGGAAAACATCATGCAGTGAGCTTCAAAGCAATAAACTACCTTAACGAAACATTCAACAACATATTCATAGAGTTCAAGCTACCTAAGGACATACCAATAAGTAAGTACAAGATAATACCTAAGCCACCGAAAGTAGAGGTGATAGAAACCAACAGTTATTACTACCTCAGGATACTTAACGTCAACCTAACACCAAACAGCGTGATTCAGTACACTGTAGCCGCAACTCCAGATGACGGCAAGCCGCAAATAAGTGACAAGGTAAAGATTACCCAGTCAAAGAAGGACTCAGCTTGGTTCGAAGGGGTAGTCAGTGTTGCCGATAAGGGTTGGGGAGTGAAGGACATTAAGGTATACTACAGCACGGATGATGGGAAAAGCTGGAAGGAAGCCCAAGTATATGACATTAACACACCATCATCACTCTCCTCAGGATCTGTCGTGCTGAACTTCTGGATTAAAGGACTAACCAATAATGCATTACTAAACATAACAGCAACGGACTTCGCAAACCACACAACATTCAAGGTATTTAAATACGCCAATGGCGAAGTAACAACATTCACAACAACCACTACGAGCACTACTACATCAACATCCTCTCCTACAACTACAAGTTCATCGACAACCACAACCTCAAGCACCACGATAAGCACATCAACGACCACGACAACAACAACCACCTCAACAACGACTACAACAAGCACGACACCGCAGACCACGCCCAGTACCACGTTAACGTCGTCTAGCACCTCACCATCAATAACAGCGCAACCTCAAAGCCCGTCAGGGCAACCACTCTCTCCTGCAGTAGTCATAGGCGTAGGAATAGTAGCTATAGTTGTAGTAGGTGCAATAATGTACATAATATTAAGGAAAAGTGCTAAATAAATTTTTATCAACTAATGAGATTGAGCTATTTTTCGTACCAACAATAACTACTCAGAACCGCAGGAATACGCTTTAAGTAATATTCTGCTGTTTAAGGACATTTAATAAATAACATTCTTTAGAGAATGCTGAGGTAATCCCACGTTATTGACAATATCTACATGGGATACAAAAAGCTTATATTGCCTTGACATACTACTCAAACTAAGCAAGAAACGTAGGGTGATGCCGGTGGAAACAAGCTCACTATAAACGGATCCCGCCCTTATAGTGTTAAGTTAGTATGCCCTATGTGTGGAAAATCGTTGCATCCGTCCTATACGACCTTTCTATGTCCACACTGCAGGCTTCCGCTAAGCGTTGAGTTAGCCTTCCACGGGAACGTAGATTGGGAGGCAATACCCAGAAGCCTAGGCGTTTGGAGGTACAGGTCCCTAATACCAGTGCCAGATAGGGCGGAGATAGTGTCGTTGAACGAGGGTGGGACCCCACTGATAAGGTCAAGAAGGGCGAGTGATGAACTAGGTATGAAGGAATTATTTATTAAATTCGAGGGGCTTAACCCCACAGGATCCTTTAAAGATAGGGGAATGACCGTAGGAGTAACCCTAGCGAGATATCTAGGCTTTAAGGGAATCATGGTTGCGAGCACAGGGAACACCTCAGCATCAGCTGCGGCGTACGCAGCTAGGGCCTACATGAAGTGTGTTGTTGTGCTACCTAAGGGAAAGGTTGCCCGAGGCAAACTGTCGCAGGCAATACTCCACGGTGCAGTGGTTATCGAGGTTGAGGGATCGTTCGATGACGCGCTTAAGGCAGTGATTAACGCTTCATTAGAGAGTAGGGAACTCTACCCACTGAATTCGTTCAATCCTTGGCGTCTAGAGGGTCAGAAAACGATAGCGTATGAGATACATGATCAGCTCGGGAGAGTTCCCGATGCCGTAGTGGTACCCGTAGGGAACGCCGGTAACATATCCGCGATCTGGAAGGGCTTCAAGGAACTCAAGGAAGGAGGAGTAATAGATTCCCTTCCAAGGATGTATGGTGTTCAAGCTGAAGGGGCAGCGCCGCTGGCTAGGGCCTGGGATGCGGGTGAGTTAACGTTAACCCCCGTGGAGTCGCCAGAAACTATAGCTACAGCAATAAGGATAGGTAAACCCATAAACTGGGTTAAGGCTCTCAAAGCCGTTAAGGAATCAAGCGGTGCGATAGTTGCGGTAAGTGATAATGAAATACTGAATGCACAATCCACCTTAGCAAGGCTTGAGGGCATAGGCGTTGAGCCAGCTAGTGCAGCCCCACTAGCAGGTTTAAGGGAATTACTTAAGTCACGGGAAATAGACCGTGATGAAGTGACAGTCATTATCGCGACGGGTCACGCCCTAAAGGATCCCGAGACAGCCGCGTCTCACGAGTCACGTATATTTTCCGCTAAAAGCCCCTCCGAGGCT
>Ga0256842_1002292_pt1 | contig 13917 bp, 3 predicted proteins | sample 4559240metaG_FD_185973 | JGI IMG/M metagenome (GOLD analysis project Ga0256842, IMG submission 185973) | Hydrothermal vent microbial communities from Guaymas Basin, Mexico - 4559-240 | ecosystem: Environmental > Aquatic > Marine > Hydrothermal vents | place: Mexico: Guaymas Basin | collected...
GTATTGACAGGCATGGTCAGAAAGCTAAAGAAGTAAAAATTTTTCACTTCCTTTATCAAGGACATGAAGATTCTGAATTTCTGAAAGTAATTGTTGAAAAAGTAGAAAAAATGCGTGAAGAACTGGGCTCTGTTGCTGCAGTCCTTGAAGAAAAACTGGAGGAAGGATTAATTGACCGAAAAATAAAGCCTCAAGATATAGAAAAACTTACTCCCCAAAAGAAACTTGAAGACGAAATTCGTGAAAGATTATTTGACCTGGAGCGCATTCAAAAGATTAAAGCAAAAATAGAATCTATTCGCCAAGAAAAGAAAATTTATCCAGAAACTTTATGCCTTGTTCTTGACCAAGCTCTTAAACTTTCTGGACACCCTGGGCTTAAAAAACGGGAAGGATTTGAGGGAGGTTATTTCTTAGAAAGCCTTCCTTCTTCTTGGGGTAAAGAACTTCTTTCCACGATAAAAGATGCTGAAGGGCGTATTCTTACCATAGTTTTTAGTCCAGAGCTTGCTCGTGACCGTAAAGATGTAGTGCTCCTTCACTTAAATCATCCCCTTATGCAAAAAGCTTTTTCAGTCTTTAAAAAAGCCTTTTATTCTTTAAGTCTTAGTGGAGAAAAACTTTACCGTGCTTCTTTTGTAATCATATCTGATTTTTATCTAAAAGAACCAGAAGCAGTAGTATTCCTAAAACTTTTAGCTTCAAGCACACAGGGCTTAAAACTTCACGAAGAACTTTTTTCTCTTCGTTTTTGTTTTAACCCTGGTGAACCCTTGGAGTATTTGTCTGAAGGTAAAAATTTTGATTTTCTTCTTACCGGAAAGCATTACCCTATTCCTAAGGAATTAGCTCAAAAAATTCGTTCCTCTTTTCGCAAAAGCTATGATTTGATTGAAAAAAAGATTAAAACTTTAGAAAAAGAAAAATTTAAAGAAATTAAAAAGCTTTTGCAGGAAAAAACAGCAATTGAAACTCGGGAAATAAAAAGCATTATTCGGGAACGCATAAAAGAAATAGAAACTACTTTGGAAAAATACTATAAATCCCTAAAAAATCCTCAAAAGTCCCTATTTTCCTTAGAAGAACTTCGGAAAATAGATGAAACTTTGCCTGAAAATGTAAAATACTTTGAAGCACGAAAAAAAACTTTGCTTGAAGATTTAGAAAAAGAGCCTCTAAGGATTAAGATGCGTTATGAACTTAAAACAGTAAAAATATTTCCCGTAGGTATTTGCTTTTTATTACCAGAATCTTTAGTAAACAAATATTTAGTGAAAAATGAGGCGTAAAAAAGAACTACCGAAAGAAGAAAGGTCTCATCGCCTCTGGCTCTCACAGGTGGATCTTCACGGTTTACTTTTAAGCGAGCCTGTTCTTAATACGCATTTCCCAAAAGGTCCAGAAAAACTTCATGATAAACTTTTTCAGCGATATCTCCGAGAATGGGAGCGTATAAGAAGTGTGGAAGACGCTTCTGAAAAAGCTTCATTAGTATATCGCAATTGGCTCAATTTTATATTTAAAGAACTCTTAAATTATTCCCCACCTCATTGGGTTACTGGAAGAGATGTGCCTGAGTTTTGCACTGTTTATCTTGAAGAACATCGTGAAACACTAAAACCTTATGGAGTGATTTTGAATAGCAGAAAACCTGTTTTTGTGGTATATAAAGCTGAGTTTGCCCATTCCCTTGATCGTAACGAAAGAGGAAGAAATACCTGGCGTGCATCTCCTACGGTAAAGCTTGAAAGGCTCCTTCGTGGTCTTGATTGCCCTCTTGGATTAGTTACAAATGGGCTTCACTTTCGCTTGGTTTATGCTCCCATGGGACTTCCTCCTTCCTGGATTACCTGGACAGGAGAATCTCTTAGAGGAGACAAATTAGTTCTTGATGCCTTTTACACCTTTCTTAAGCTTGACCGTTTTATTGGCGAAAAAAAGTATCTTCTTATTGAACTATGCCGAGAAAGTGAAAAGCGTCAAACTGAACTTACCGAATCCTTGGGAGAACAAGCTTTAAAAGCTTTGGAAATATTTGTAAAACATGCAGAAATAGATGGACCTATTTCTCCTCAGGAGCTTCACTCTGCAGGGCTTGCTCTTATGATGCGTCTGGTTTTTATTCTTTTTGCTGAAGAAAGAGAACTTCTTCCTTATGGATTACCTCTTTATGAAACTTCTTACAGTTTAAGCCGTCTTCTTTTCCGTCTGGAACAGGAAAAACGTGAACATTCTGAAAGCTTTTGTGAAAGCTATGATGCTTGGCCCCGAATTCAGGCACTTTTTCGTTTAATTTATTATGGCTGTGGACATCCTGATTTACCTCTGCGTCCTTATGGAGGAGATCTTTTTAATCCTGAACGATACGAGCTTCTTGACTCTACACGCCTCAGGCTTTCAAACGAAGTAGTTTATGAAATCCTTAAAGCGCTTACTAACACCGAAGCTAAAATAGGGCGTCAAAAAGTAGCTCAGCGAATAAGCTATCGCACTCTTCAAATTGAACACATTGGTCATATGTATGAAGGACTTTTGGGTTATGCTGTCCGTGAAGATGAGGGAGGGAAAAGAGTTCTTGTTCCTTCTGGGCTTCGCAAGCGAACCGGCACTTATTATACCCCTAAAGTGCTTACCACAGAAATTGTAAGACGCACCCTTCGTCCTCTCCTTGCTGAAAGAAAAACTCCAGAAGAAATTCTTAGTCTTAAGATTCTTGACCCTGCTATGGGTTCAGGAGCCTTTCTCGTAGCTGCAGCCGAAGAACTTGCCGAGGCTCTGGTCTCAGCCTGGGAAAGACGGCGTGAAGAATTTCCTGAAGCTACCTTAGTGCTTCCCTATGCTACTTCAGCTAAAGGACATGCTGATGAGGAGTTTTTAGCTCAGGAAAGAGAAGAAATGCTCCTTCAGGCAAGACGCTTAGTGGTAGAACGCTGCCTTTACGGTGTGGATGTGAACCCTGAAGCTGTAGAGCTTGCCAAGCTCTCCCTTTGGATAGAAAGCCTTGCCCACAACAAACCCTTTACTTTTCTTAATACCCATCTGAAGTGTGGAAACAGCCTCATTGGCGCCTGGTTTTTTTCTTCTTTTCATCACCTTGAGTTTGTCCCTCAGGAAGTTTTTAATAAAAAGGAAACTGATTTAAAAAGGATTAATAAAGAACATATTGAAAATTTAGCCCATGGTCTAAAAGAGATATGGAGTGATTTGAGTTTTCATAAGCTTTTTGAAAAACTTATTGAACTTAGGCAAGAGATAGACCAACGGGCAACTTCTACTCCTGACGACTATAGGAACAAAGAGTCTCTTTTAAGGCAGCTTGTCCAAACTTCTGAATATCAACTTCTTAAAGCCATAGGCGACACCTGGTGTGCCCTCTGGTTCTGGCCCAAAGATGTCCGTAAACCAGTAACCATGGAGTATCGTGACTATTTAAAGACTTTAATTGAAAACTTTAAAGAATCTCCTCTTCCTGTTACGAATTCTCCATTTTCTCTTAAAATAAAACCTAAATTCATCTCTGAAGAAAGGTTCTGGGAAATATTTTTCACAGTTCAAAAAGTGGCTGAAAGGCATCGTTTTTTCCACTGGGAGCTTGAGTTTCCTGAAGTATTTCTTGGTAAAGAATCCGGCTTTCACGCTGTGCTTGGTAATCCACCGTGGGAAAAAATTAAAGTGGAAGACAAACAGTTTTTCGCCGGAAAGAGAGAAGACATTGTCTCTGCCCGTAATGCAGCAGAAAGGGCAAAGCTCATTAAAGCTTTGCGTGAAGAAGATCCTGAACTTTACGCAGAGTATCAGGAAGCAGTTTATAATGCTGATTGTCTTAGTAACTTTCTCCGCCACTCTGGGCAGTATCCTTTAACCGCTAAAGGAGACATAAACACTTATTCCATTTTTGCCGAACGAGCACGAACCCTTATGGGACGACCTCATGGACGCGTAGGTTTGATTATTCCTACAGGTATTGCAACCGATAATACTAATAAGGAATTTTTCCAAAGCATTATCCAAAACGAAGAGCTGGTATTTCTTTACGATTTTGAAAACCGGGAAGGACTTTTTAACATACACCGTAGTTATAAATTTTGCCTTTTTGGGCTTTCAGGAAAAGGCGGAGAAAAGGCTGAGCTTGCCTTTTTCCTGACAAGACCTGAACATCTCTACGAGGAAGACCGCCTCTTCAGCCTTTCCTCAGAGGACTTCAAGCTCCTCAATCCTAATACCCGCACCTGTCCTATCTTTCGCCGGAAGACAGACGCGGATCTCACTATCAAAATTTATCGCCATTGCCCGGTACTTGTGGATGAAACCAAAAAGGATGGCAACCCGTGGGGAGTTTCTTTCAACACTATGTTTCACATGTCCAACGATTCTCATCTTTTTTGCACGCGTGATAAGCTTGAGGCTGAAGGTTATAAATTTAAGGGTAATATTTTTGTGAAAGAAAATGATATTTATTTACCTTTATATGAAGCAAAAATGATCTGGCAGTTTGATCATCGGTTTGGGACTTATGAGGGATTGAAGAAAAGACCTCAAAATACCTCTTTACCTCATCCAACTATTGAAGAATATACTGATCCGAATTTTATTGTTCAACCATGGTATTGGGTAAAATATAATGATTTACCTTTTATTTTTAATAATCAAAAATACAATTTTTGGATATGTTATCGATTTTCTACAAGTCCTACTAATGAGCGAACTTTTATTACAACAGTAATTCCTAAATTTTCCACAAATCATATTCTTTCTATATTTATAACTAATTTCAACTCGATATTTACTATTATTTTAATGACCAACTTCAATTCGTTAGTATTAGATTTTATTTTACGCAATAAAATGGGACGACAAGGATTAGACTTCTTTTTCATCAAACAACTTCCCGTCCTTCCCCCTGATCGTTTTACAGAAAAACTTATTCTTCTTATTGTCCCGCGCGTATTGGAACTCACCTACACCGCCTGGGACATGAAGCCCTTTGCCGACGACATCTGGGCTGAAGCTGATAAAACACTTCGCTCTGCTATTCGCAAGCAATGGGATGAAAACGCCCACGAAACTGGAGGACATAGAAATTTAATCCCACCAGACTGGTTGGAAATTATTTATTCTTTAAACCCTAACAACCCCAATAAAAACGCATGTCCTCTCCCACCTTTTAAATGGGATGAAGAACGCCGTGCCCAAATTCGTGCTGAACTTGATGCTATTTTTGCTCATCTGTATGGCTTAACCCGAGACGAATTTGCTTACATTCTGGACACCTTCCCTATTGTCCGCCGGAAAGACGAAGAACGCTTCGGCGAATACCGCACCAAACGCCTTTGCTTAGAACAATACGACCGCTTTGATGGTTTAATTCCACATCCTAAACCCTTAGACCAAAAGCCAATTATCAAGATAATTTCTTCCAAAGAAACTAAAGAAAAAAGATCTTCTGCCGCTGAAAAACAAACTATCCTTTACGAAAAACTCCAAACCACGCCTTCCTCAGAATACTCTTTCCCCAAAGTCGCCGAACCTACAGAAAATTCTGCTTTTTCTAATAATTTGGAGCCTAATAATTTGGAGCTTATAAAAGAAAAAATTTTTGACCTCTTAGCAGAATCCAACCGCTCTTTAACTGCAGAAGAAATAGCCAAAGAATTGAAAATTCCATTAACAACCTGCAAAAAAGCCCTAACCGAACTTATCCAAATGAAAATAGTTGAAAAGGTTGGGGATAAATTTAAGTTAATGGAGTAGGGAGATAATTAAAAAGACTACCAAGAAAATTAAGAATTTATGAAAAAAAGAAATTAAACAAGATGGTTAATATAAAACTAAACGCTTCCTGGTAAAGATGTGAGAGAAATTAATTTCAGGAGGAGATCATGATATTTAAATCAATTTGGCTTCCTTATATAGGAAAAGTAAATTTTTCATTAGGAGATAAAGTTGAAAAGATCTACAATTTTCTAAAGGAAAATCCTACATTGAAAGTATTAGTTGATACATTAGAAACTCCTCATTTAGGTATCATTCATGATGTGTTAAACATACCTTTTTACAAAAGATGTGATTACCTTTTTATACAATGGTTTTTATCGTATTTGTTTTTATCTTTTCAAGAAGAACTTCAAAGACGAAAAATTTCAACTCGAATAATTCCTATAGATGAATTAGTACAAACGGTTGAGTTCTTTCAATTTTATTTTTTAGTTTATAATTTAGGGCATTTACCATATAGCTTTCCTATAGAAGAAGCTATATTTACCCTAAATAAGGAGCTTTATTTCCAAGATCTAAAGAAGTTGCTTGAAATTTATTTTTCAGATAAATCGCCAGAAATTATCCAAAATACTACGAAAATTATTTTAGACAGTTGTGAAAAATCAAGAAGAAATATTTTTTATGTAAATTCTCTATTTATAGCACACATTCTAAAAAATGAGCTAAACCACCATTTTGATGGTATCGAAAAAATTGTTGATCAATATATAAAAATAGCGTTAGTTCAAATATTAAACAGAACTTTAAGAGAAAAACAAAATTCAATGAATATTTTTTTAAAAGAAAAAATTGATCGAGAAAATTGGACTCATTTCAGCAGATTGTTTAGCTATTATAGGCTGTTGAAAAGAATAAGAGATTTATCAATTGTTTTATTAGATTCTCAGTTTGCATATTCCAAGTTTATTTTTAATACAGATTATACAGCTTGTATTTTAAATTTTATCGAAGATGACCAAAATATTGGTGAAATGTTAAGAATATTGAATATTCAATTATATCAACATCCATCTGTGTTATATTGGGATAACGCACTTAAACAACAAATCTTAAACATACCATTGTTTAAATTTCAGTCTATAAATTCTATTTTCTTGGAAAAAGAAAATAGAGAAAAAATTTATGATCAAGTTGAAATTATTAGAGAAAAAATAAAAAACGAAAATTTAAAAATTTTTCCTAAGTCTTTTATTAAATATATAAAAAAATCAAATAAAAAATTAAAAATAAATGACTTTATTCGGTTACTAATAATTAATGAAAAACAGGACATTAAACAGAAGCCTCAAAATATTTTTATTAAAATAAAAGAAGTCATAAAAAAATGTAACATTTTAGACAAAGAATCTTATAAATTTATTGCGGAGTGGCTTCTTTGGGCTTTATCTGCATTATTAAGGAAAATTAAATTTGCTATTGAGATTGATTTAAATACTACATGTTTTGTTATTATAGAGAATGAAAATATTATAAAATTTATCTCTCTTGGAAAAAAACTTGTTGAACATGATTATTTCTTTGAACATTCTGAAGTGAATAAGTTAAAGTCATTAATTGAATTGATAAAAAATCATCACATAAAAGGTTTCTTTTTTTATAGCTTAGATCTGGTAGATATTTCCAACAACCAACAAAAAAATCAAATAGATTATCTTTTTGTTTTTCTGCTTCCAGATGAAGATAAAATTTCAATCTTTTTAGGGGAAGATAAAGATTTAGATTCAAAAGAACATTTAGAAGATTTTTTAAATTTATTAAAAGATGCTGGTATTTTTGGAGATTATTTATTAGAAATACACTTAATTGATGAGTTTAAATCTTTTATTGAAAATATTGAAAAATAAAAGGGATGATATTTTTAATAACTTTTAACATATTTTTATAAATTTTTATAGGTTAGTGAAGAGCTTGATTACATTTTCGGTACAAAAAGTATCTTTACTTTTGATTTTTTAGTAAAACTTTGAGGATCTGAAAAAAAGAAGAAATTGCTTATAAAAACTAAATTTATGAACAAAAATCATAAATATACAAAAGTAGCAGGGATAAGAAGAGGATTTGAATATCAAGATGCTCAAGCAATAGATTTATTTGTCAGATGGTTAATGAATCCCCAACTTTATAGATGGGTTAAACTGGAAGCTGATGAATATGGATATTTGGACGATATTGTAGCTTGTCGAAATGATGAAACTATTGAATGCATTCAGGTCAAATATACTCTTCATCCTGATGATCCTAAAACAAATTGGACCTGGGAAGATTTAATAGAATCTAAAGAAAAAAAGCCATCTTTACTAAAGAAATGGTTTGATTCTTGGAAAATAATTAAAAACTCTCATGAAAATGTTGAAGTAATAATTGTAACTAACAGAAGTCCAATTGCTTCATTGTGTTCCACTGTTGAGCCTTCGAGTGAAGGATATTTTAAGGTTAATCTTAAAAGATTAAAAAGGGATAAAGAGTTATTCTCTAAGCTTTTGAAGATTGCTGAATCAAAAGAAGAATTGGAGAAATTTCTAAAAGATTTGAGATTTAACTTTGATAGAGACTTAAAAACACTATGGGAACATAATTTTAATAAATTTATTAATAGATTAGGTGGAACAGAAGAAGGATGGAATTCTCTAAAAGAAAGTACACGAAAGTGGACAATAGAAAAAAATAATCCAGAGCCCGATGGAAAAATTTATTTCCACCATGTTAGAAAAGCAGCTCTTTGGTTTGAACCCAAGCTTTTAAATCAAAATTTTCCTATTCCAGAAGATTTCGTATTATTTGATTTTGTTCTTTTTGAAAAAATTGTTTCTAAACTAAGTAAATCAGAAGGGGGATTATTAATATTCTATGGCACCGCTGGAGTAGGTAAGAGTACATTTTTGAGCTTTCTATATCAAGAGTTGAAAAAAAAGGATTTTCCAGTTGTTCGCCATCACTATTATATTTCTTTAACGGAAGAATCATATTATGAACGACTTAAAAAAGGTAAAGCTATAGAAAGTATAAAATATGAATTTTTTAACACCCAATTTCTTAAAGAAAGTTTAGGTGAATTAGCTAATAAAAACCCAGATAGTGTAAAAATAAGAGAATTATTAAACCAATCATCTAATTTTTTTAAAACAAAAAATAAATCTCTTATTGTTATCATTGATGGTTTAGACCATGTTTTAAGACACGATGACAAAAGAGAGTTGATTGAGTTTTTAAAAGAATTTTTACCCTTACCTTCTGGAGTGTGGTTAATTTTAGGAACACAAACTCAAGTTCTGAATGTGTTACCAGATCTTATTTGGAAAAAATGTCCCGAAGAACACAGAATAGAGATAAAAGGACTCCCTTTGGAAGGCATAGCGAAAATTTTAGAATATAACCAAAATATATTAAAATTTCGGGAAGACTTTTTTGGCGAAATAGTATCCAAGCTTTATGATATTTCAAAAGGTCACCCATTGTATCTGAGGTATTGTATAAATTGGTTAAGTAAAAAAGATAGCGAAATTTTTCCAGCTCTTTTAGATAATTTACCTCCATTTAATGAAGATATAAATAACTACTATATTGACCTTTGGAAGAATCTTTCTGATGAGGCTAAAAAAATAGCTATATTATTAGCCACAATTGATTTTGGAATTTCTGATAAACAGATAATAGAAATTCTTACTTACGATGGGAACGAGGAAAAATTGATAAAAGGGTTCAAAGAAATTCAACACTTATTGGTCAGTAAACGAAATAAAATATATATCTTCCATCATAGTTTCAAAGTATTTTTATTAGATACAGATGAATATAAACTCTTAGAAAGAAGAATTAAAGAGAAGATATTATTCTGGCTCAAGCAAAAAGCTCCAGAATATTTAAGATGGTCCTATGAAGGAATAATGGAGTGTGAATTGGATAATTCAGAATTTTTGTTAAATAAATTAGACCGAGAATGGGTAGAACAAGCAATAAAAGACTGTCGCCCTTATGATTTAATTGTCAAGCAACTGAAAATAGCCACCTTTTACGCTTTTAAAGAAGAAAAATATTCAAAAGGATTAGAGTTAGGGTTGCTATTAAATTATTTTCAGAGAGTGCCTGAGGAGCATTCTGAGGCATGGGATAAAATATGGATCTTATTACGACAAAAAAAGTCAAATCAGTTTACCGTAGAACTTAAGGAAATAGATAGTTTATCATTGCCTCAATTAGCTTACATAGCAAAAAGGGCAAGAAGTTTCGGAGATGAAGAACTCCTTGATAAAATTATAGAAAACCTCAATTTGCGGCTTGCAAGTGCCAACTTAGGAGATGAATATTTATTTAAATTTACTGGCAAAATTGTGGGGTATTTAAGTCCAAACGTGGACTATTTAGAATTTCTTAAATGGGTTCTCAAACTTAATAAAAAACTAAAACTAATAGTATTAGAAAATTTAATACTGACTTTAGCAGAAACTCATCAGGAAACAATATTAAAGAAAATCCTTTTAGATTTGGATATTAAAAAATTTGAAAAAAAACGCTTGTTTAATATCTTTGCTAAATATTCTTTAAAAACTTCGTCTTTTAAAGAATGGATAATAAATAAGTTTCCTACTGAATTACGAGGCTCCTGGGTATGGATATATGCACTTATTTACGATGATATTCAAAATTTTAATGACACCAATTTTTATATTCCATATCCTGAAGAATTTCCCCATGAAGTTGATGAGTTTTCTGACAAAAGATATATTTTCGCAGAAAAATACTTTGAAGTATTTACTTCTTCTTTACTTAATTTCCTTTTAGGGAATAAAAATATTGTAACAGACCTCTTTAATAAATGTGATGATAGATGGTCTCATTTAGCTTATAAAAAAGTCGTTATATTAGCTGAAAATTTAGCAAAGTTTATAGAGAAAAAACAACCATTTCATTATGGAACTATACTTGATATCTTTGCGGATTTGCCAATTCCTAAATGGCCAAGAGATAGAAAATTCATGGAATTTTATAATGCTTTGAAACTTACTCTCAAACACATTATTTTAGTCATATGGCTTATAAATAACAAAAAGATTAACTCAAACTCTTTGATTGATAAAGAAACTTTTGCAAATTTCAAAAATTTTTCACTATTGAATTTTTACGATTGGCTTGAATTTATCTGCAAAGAGAAAATTCTGATATTAGATGAAGAAGCTTATCGTTATTTAATTAACATTTTAGAGAAAGATTGTGACAATACTATCACTTATTTTAGTGAAAGATCAAGTTCTTATGCAAATTTAGCAGAAGTAGCCTTTCTTTATAGAGATGACAAAACTTTTGATAGATTGATAAACAAAACTATTAAAAACTTTATAACTTATGGCTCTCACAAAGACATATTTTTATTCTTGATATTGGACAGTATAAAGGCATGCCATGATGCTGGTTCTAAAAAGGTAAAAGATTGGCTCAAAAGTTTAGTACCCTTTATCACTGAAGTTACCAATTATACAGATGGGGATGAGACAAGACACCTTCCCAAGGAGCTATCAGAAACTTTATCTGAAATAAGTCCTGAACTGTTAAAAAGTTATTATCTGTTTACTGCTGATAATGAAAACTTATTTTTAGCTGAAGATATTTTCCCTGATTTAATCAAAATATTGGATTTATCAAATCCAATTGCTCAAGCAATTGCTCAGACAGCAATTGATAAAGAATCTATCCAATTATTGAAAGATAGGGCTCAAAAAGGTGATGAGTATGCATATAAAGTACTTTCAGAGAATGAAAATTACTTTGGAATATTATTTCACTTAGAGAGAGAAGATGATTTTTCTACTTATTCAAAACCTTTAATAAAGGAAACATCTTATAAAGTAGAAAATATTCCTCCTTCGGAATTGGCTGATTATTTTGAATCTATAGACAATCTTGAAAGAGAGAAATTTTTGATAGAATGGATAAAACATTGGCTGAAACCGATTCAAACTAGAAAGGAAGCATTTGAAGCTATAAAATCTGTCCTTCATGAGCATCCTCATATGTTGCGGTATTATGAAATTTTAGATTTTATAATACCATATGCACTAGAATTTGAGTCCCCAAATAGAGTATTTGAGCTCATTTGTGAGGCAAATATTTATGGATATGGATGGAACAAATGGTGGACTGTCCCAGAGCATACTTATAAAAGATGGGAAACTTTAAAGAAATTTTTTCCTGAAAGATGGAAAGAGTTTATTTTTAAAACAATTGGAAGAACGCCTTTTAATAACGAACCTAATTTTGAGTATTTTATGCCGATACCAAGATTAGTTGAATATTTTATATATTTTGATGATTTAAATACTGCAGAAATGCTTACCGAGACTTTAATAAAATTTACAGAAAGTTTAATGGGAAATTTGCATTTAGAAGAACCAGAATGGGTAAACGCTCCTGAGCCGGATTTATATGAAATAATTTTTTCTAGATTGCTATGGCCCAGTCCAATTGTAAGGGAAAGGGCTGCGAGTGCTATTGCAGAGCTACTCCTTCATAAAAAGTATGGAGAAGAAACTTTACAAAAATTATGTAACTGGCTGGAAAATCAGAAGTTAGAAACAGCGATAATTTTAGGCTTATTGCCATTGTTAAAAGCTATTCGAAAAAACAGAAGCAAGCTAAAAGATAAACTTCTCTCCATTTTATCAGTAATAAAGATTCCTTCTTTATTATCTTCTACATTAATTAAAGAAATTCAGAACGAACTAAAATGTGATATTGAGGTATCCTTTGAAAAGCTGTCGATCCCAAAAGAGCTTGAAAAATGTCCTTCAGACCATACACCTGACGAATTTTTTATAAAATTTATCAAAAGCTTCATTCCTCCAATATATTGGGAGAAGGCTAATTTTCTTGAAAAGAGATGTGGTGTAAATTTTATTCAACAGTGGTCATGGGAATTTGAAAAGATAATTAAGAAATTGAATATACCTAAGAATGAAAATGTGCTAGATTATTACGGAACTAATTATAGGCCTTTACTTATCGGCTTTTCTTCCAAAATTTCAGAAGCTTATAAATCTTCATTTCTGAAAACTTTAACTTTGTTCTATAAAGAAAAGAAAATTCCAGATTGGGCATATTATGCTTATTCCTATAAAATATGTCCGATAGATGTAGCATTATGGCAAATTTTGCCTCAGCGTCCTCCTGAATGGTGGCCAAGATTTTCAGTATCTCTACAAGATCAACAAATTGATACCGTTTCACCCCAAGCTGTAACATTAATAGAAGATTTAGTTAACTCTATATGTTTGCCTAAGGATTCTTCAGAAATACTTCTTGCTATTAGGGGCCCCATACAACCTGTGGAAGGTTGGGTCCAAAATAAATTATTTGTGGAATTTAGTATTATTGGGTTTGCTTATAAAACTTTGGGACCTTATTTACCTAGGGATGAAGAAATAGCAAACTATGTGCTGTGGAAGTCTTTTTGGTTTCCTAATCCCTATACACAAAAGCCTTTTACTTTTTTTGATAATCCACACGATGCACACTTTGAACCTGAAAAACTTCATTGGAAATTGGATGATATTCTTATTGTACCTTTAGTAAGTAGATTGGAAACTCTAACAATTAATCTGTGGCAGTGGTTTAAAGAATTTCCTATAAGGGGTGTGTTTGGTTTGTCAAAGCCACTTATTGGTAATAGTACCAAGTTTGTAATAGAAAAGGATAAGTGGAAATACACTTCATTTGATAGAAAAAGCATATCTGAAGGTTATTGGTGGCTTATGGGAATTGTAGAAAGAAAAAATAATGAAAAACCTATCCCTGTGGGGCAAGTTTTAACAGTAAATAGAGATTGGCTATTTTCTTTTCTTGAGAAAAGTAGATTGAGATTAGGGTTTATTGCGGAAATAATATTTTTTTATAATAAGGAAATCCCTTATAGCTCACCTGTAATTCACAAAATTTATAAAAGTTTTGGATTATCTCCTTTAATTCTTCCAGAAAAACTTTTCTAATTTAAAAGGTATTTATTAAGATTTAAAACCTACTACCTCAAATCCTAAATCCTGCAAGATACATAGCTTCAAAGAGAGTTATACATTTACAGGAAGATAAGTGGTTAGTATCTCTAATTTCCCATATTAATTCGTAATTTCTTTGTAAAGCTATACTAAAATT
>Ga0256842_1002293_pt1 | contig 13917 bp, 10 predicted proteins | sample 4559240metaG_FD_185973 | JGI IMG/M metagenome (GOLD analysis project Ga0256842, IMG submission 185973) | Hydrothermal vent microbial communities from Guaymas Basin, Mexico - 4559-240 | ecosystem: Environmental > Aquatic > Marine > Hydrothermal vents | place: Mexico: Guaymas Basin | collected...
AGAAAAATGATAAGAGTAATTGTAGACGGTGCAGCTGGAAAAATGGGGAAAAGAATTATCAATTTAATAGAGCAGGATGAGAATTTAGAACTTGTCGGAGCTGTAGAGTATAGCAAATCTCCTTATATCGGAAAGGATATAGGAGAAGTTATGGGATTGCAGAAGAAAAATGTTGCTGTGAGCTCTAACCTTGAGGATATAGTAAGTCAAGGTGAGGTTATTATAGAATTTAGTTCGCCTGAAGCTACTTTAAAGCACACGAGAATCGCAGCTAATAATAAAAAGGCTATGGTTATCGGCACTACCGGTTTAAGCGATGATGATATTAAAGAAATAAAAAAATTGTCGGTCGCCACTCCCATAATGATGGCTCCTAATATGAGTCTTGGCGTAAACATACTGTTTAAAATAGTTGAAGATGTGGCTAAAATGTTGGACAAAGATTACGATATTGAAATAGTTGAAATGCATCATAGGTTAAAAAAGGATGCTCCGAGTGGAACTGCCTTAAAACTTGCAGAATATGCCGCAAAAGGTTTGGGAGAGAATCTTTCTGATGTTGGTGTTTTTTCAAGAAACGGAATTATAGGGGAGAGAAAAGAGAAAGAAATAGGCGTAATGAGCTTAAGGGGCGGCGATGTTGTAGGTGACCATACTGTAATTTTTGCCGGAAGCGGGGAAAGGTTAGAATTTACACATAAAGCATCATCAAGGGATACTTTTGCCATTGGTGCTGTAAGAGCGGCAAAGTGGGTTGTTGATAAGCTTCCGGGATTGTATGATATGAAAGATGTCTTAGGAATAAAATGAAACTAAAAGAATATTGCGGAATAGTTGGGGTTTATAATAAGGAAGAGGCTGCAAATTATGTATATTTGGGTCTTCATGCGCTTCAACATAGGGGTCAGGAATCAACCGGTATAGTATCTACAGATTCCAAAATTTTTTATGAACACAAAGATCATGGCCTTGTAAATGAAGTTTTTAATAAAAAAGATGTGATGTCTTTATTGAAGGGCAAAATGGCAATAGGACATAACCGATATTCCACACTTGGTGATAATTCAATATCAAATATACAGCCTCTATCCGCTCATTTTGATATGGGAGATATTGCGATAGCACATAATGGAAACATCATTAATGCAGAATCTATTAAGAAAAACTTGGTTGAGAAAGGTGCAATATTTAACTCAAATTCAGATACGGAAATCATTATTCATTTAATAGCCAAAAGTGAAAAAAAGACTTTCTTTGACAGGCTTGTAGATGCTTTAAAAATTCTAAAAGGTGCGTTTTCGTTAATTGTTATGAGAGAAAACGAGATATATGCAATACGAGACCCGTGGGGATTTAGACCTCTCTCGATAGGAAAGTTGGATGATTCTGTTGTTTTTGCGAGCGAAACATGTGCTTTTGATTTAATAGGAGCTGAATTTATAAGAGATGTTAAACCAGGGGAAATTGTAATTGCAGGAAGAAACGGAATAGAATCGTATGAACCCTTTGAAAAAAAAGAGGAACAGAAGTGTGCATTTGAACTTATATATTTTGCAAGACCCGATTCCTATCTTTGGGGACAATACACATACAGTGTGAGAAAAAAGATGGGTGAAATATTAGCCGAGGAATCTCCGGTTGAGGCTGATATTGTTATTCCTACACCGGATTCAGGCGTGCCTGCCGCATTAGGATTTGCAGAAGCGTCGAATACGCCTTTCGATTTCGGTTTGATAAGAAACCATTATGTAGGAAGAACATTTATAGAGCCGTCTCAGTCAATTAGAAATTTTGGCGTAAGACTTAAATTAAATCCGGCAAGGGATGTTCTTGAAAACAAAAGGGTGGTTGTTGTAGATGATTCAATAGTGCGCGGAACTACAAGCAGAAGAATAGTCAAAATGTTGAAGGGTGCAGGTGCAAAAGAGGTGCATATTAGGATAGCATCTCCGCCGGTTATCGCTCCCTGTTTTTACGGAATTGATACGCCGACAAAGAAGGAACTTATAGCATCGTCTCATACCGTAGAGGAGATTAAAAAATATTCAACGGCTGATTCAGTGGCGTATCTTTCACTTGACGGTCTTAAACAAATTGTAGGGGAATCGGGTTATTGTTTTTCGTGCTTTACAGCTCAATATCCCATAGAATTTGATAAGTAATGCATCTTAACAAGAAATCAAAGGATTTTTTTCGTAAAACTGCATATAAATCAGGGCTGTTTAAGGTTTCGGTGCTAAAGGATGAGGTTGTTGTAGAAGAGAAATTAGAAGGTGAAGTTAAGGGAGATGTTCTTTATTTTTCCGAAGATTTTGAATCTGTTTTTGACATAGCACTGCAATACCGAGATACAATAGATTATCTTTTCTATTATGACGGGAAAAATGACGAGCTGAAAGTAATCGCAGAGGCTGATAAAAATAGTAATTTATCTGTCAAGGAAATTTTTCGTAAAATTCGTGAAAACGAGAGAGGCTTTGAAGATAGGGAATTTCAAGTTGATGCGGCTCAATCTATAGAAAAAAGTTTAAAAAATAATAAAAATCTTATTATTGAGGCGGCTACGGGCATAGGAAAGAGTTTAGCCTATCTTGTTCCTGCCGCAATATTTTCAATTACAGAAAATAAAAAAGTAGTGATTTCAACAAATACTATCAATCTTCAAAGGCAGCTTATTGAAAAAGATTTGCCTGTTATTAAGAAATTTATTGATATAAAGGTAAATCTTGCATTGGGTAGGGCAAATTATTTATGCAGAAGAAAAGCCAAAAAGCTTTTTGATAAAGGAGACCTGTTTTTATTTGAATCCGGAGGGTATAGATATTTAAAGCAATTTTTAGAACATACTGAAACGGGATTGAAAAGTGAATATTTTGACTCTAAAAAGAATGTGTCCTATGAATCTTGGGATTCTGTTTCAAGTTCTTCAAAAACATGCATTCATTCAAAATGTCCATATTACAGAAATAGATGTTTTTACTATAAAGCAAGACAAAAGTTGGAATCGTCAAATTTGATTATTGCAAATCATCACATAGTTTTTTCCGATGCCTTGATAAAAGATGCAAAAGTGCTTCCCAAATACGATGCTATAATATTTGACGAAGCTCATAATATAGAGAAAAACGCTACAAATTATTTTACGGAAACAGTGTCAATATCAGAAATATTAAATACGCTTGATAGATTATATTTAAGAAAAAAGACAAAAGAAAAGGGATATTTATCCGATATTGATACATTGGATGTAAAAAATTTAAAAGATTTAATAGAGAATTCAAAAAAAGAACTTAAGCAAATTTATAAAAATACAGCCGTTAAAATTTTTAATAAATCCGAAGAAATTAATATGGATGAAAATAATAGAGGCGAAGTAAATTTAGTCGTAAACGAAATTATAGATATTTTAGAGAAAATATACACAAATTTAAAACTGTTAAAAAATAAAGTAGATGAAAATGAATTTTTAGAGATTGCATCTATAGCTGATTTTTTAAATGAAAAGAAGAGTGTTTTGGATAAATTTATTCAAAGCAGTTCAAATGAAAACATAGTGTGGCTGAAAAAAACTCAGAATTCAATACATTTTAACATTACACCTATTAATATAGCCGAATCTTTAAAAAGTAAAATTTATCAGGATACCGACTGTTCTATTTTTACATCGGCAACAATTTCAACAAACAATAAATTTGATTTTTTTAAAAGAAGTGTTGGAATAGAGGATGCTGAGGAAAAAATCTATAAAAGTAATTTTGATTATAAAAAATTAAGTAAAATTGCGGTAGTGAAAGATTGTAGCGACCCTAAATTTCCAAGCTATACAAAAGATGTGTGCGAATGTGTTAATCTGCTTGCAGGTTCGATTGAAAATTTAAACAGGGGGGTTCTTGTTCTTTTCACATCGTATAGAATGCTTAATGAAGTATACTCAAATACTTATGAACAGATAGAAAAAGAGGGTTTTGAAACCCTAAAGCAGGGTGATTTTGATAATTTTGAACTTTTAAGGACATTTAAAGAAAACAGAAGCTTTCTGTTTGCCACAAGCAGTTTTTGGGAGGGTGTTGACATAAAAGGTAATTTTCTTTCCATTGTTTTTATAACAAAACTTCCGTTTGAAGTACCCAACACTCCCATAGAAAAAACGAGGTATGAATTGATGAAAAAAGAAGGAATTAATTCATTTACAGAATATTCGCTACCTAAAGCTGTTTTGAAATTCAGACAGGGCTTTGGAAGACTTATAAGAAGCAAAAATGACAATGGAATGGTCATAGTTTCAGATTCAAGAATCGTTAAAAAAAGTTACGGCAAAGCCTTTCTAAATTCATTGCCGGATATGAAAAAAGAGGTGATTAAAAAGAATGAAATACAAGATTCTGTATACGGTTTTTTTTCTAATTTCGATTAGTATTTTATTGGATTCCTGCACAACCTTTAAGGCGGTAAAAGGCGCAAAAAGCGTAAACGGAACATTTACGGCATTTTTAAAGGATAAAAAGGTAGACGGATTTTTTAGTATATCAAAACAAAATTCCAGAATAGATGTAATAAACAGCTTTGGAATGTCTGTTTACGGCATCTACATTAATGATAAAAATGCTTACATTAAAGATTATTCAAGTGGGAAGATTTATAAAAATTTTAATAAAGAAAAGAATGATTTATCTTTATATATGCAGGAGCTTATTTTATTAACGAAAAAATTTGATATCTTATGCAGTGAAAAACACAAAAACATAATAGTGCTCTTGTGTAAAAAAATAGACAATAGAAAGTTTCCTAAGGATTTAATAATTATATCAAAGGAGGGAAGGGTAAGAATAAATCTAAAAAATATACGAGTAGTAACCCTTCCGCAAGGAGTAAAATAATATGAGCATAACAACAGTTGCAGTTTTGGTATTTATAATAAATCTGCCATTTGGATATTTTAGGCGAAAAAGTGAAAGATTTTCAAAAGAGTGGTTTATTTTTGTGCATACACCTATTCCGTTTGTTATAATTTTAAGAATTGTATCGGGATTGGGATTTCAACTTTACACCTTCCCGATTATGATAACTGCATTTTTTTTGGGACAATTTTTTGGCGGAATGTTGTTTGTGTATAATTGTAAAATAAGGAGGAGAGAGTGCATTTCCCAATCACAAGAGCAAGACGATTAAGGGCAAATCAGCAAATTCGTTCTTTGGTGCAGGAAACAAGATTGGACATTAACGATTTTGTATATCCTATTTTTGTAAGAGAAGGTAAAAATATAAAAAATCCGATTAAATCTATGCCGGGTATTTTCCAATTTTCAATAGATGAAGCTATAAAGGAAGCAAAAGAGATATGCAAAATGGGTATAAAATCTGTGATTCTGTTTGGTATTCCTGAGCATAAAGACGAAAAAGGCTCGCAGGCTTATGATGAAAACGGAGTTATAGCACAAGCCATATTGCAAATTAAGATGGCAGTTCCGGATTTAGTGGTGATAGCTGATGCCTGTTTTTGCGAATACACATCTCATGGTCACTGTGGAATTTTAAATAAAGAGGGAGAACTTCTTAACGACCCGACCCTTGAAATGCTGAAAAAAGAAGCCTTTGTTTATGCAAAAATGGGAGCTGATATAATAGCTCCATCCGGTATGATTGACGGAATGGTTAAAGCGATGAGGGAATCCCTTGATGATAATTCTTTTTACAACACAGCCATAATGTCATATTCTGTTAAATACTCCTCATCTTTTTACGGACCTTTTAGAGATGCAGCCGAATCTGCTCCGGCTTTCGGGGATAGAAAATCGTATCAGATGGATTATTCAAATGTAAATGAAGCAATAAAGGAAGCTATGCTTGATGTGGAAGAGGGCGCGGATTATCTTATGGTAAAACCTGCTTTGTCCTATCTTGATGTGATAAAAACAATTAAAACGCAATTTCCGTATATGCCTCTTGCAACATACAATGTAAGCGGTGAATATTCTATGATAAAAGCTGCAGCTCAATTGGGATGGATTGATGAAAAATCTATGATAAAAGAGACGCTTACCTCTATGAAAAGAGCAGGTGCGGATATAATAATAACATATTTTGCAAAGGATATGGTTGAAGTGTTGTAATAATTAATGTGTTTAAGAAGGTAAATCCTTAAAAATTTATTCTTAAGCTAAAAAGTATTAATAAGACAAAATGTTGAAATTTGTTAGATTATTGGTGTTTTAATAGTATATGACTTATTAATTTTATATATAACTATATTGTGGCATTTATATTTTGTATTGTATAATTTATTGACTTTTTATGTTTTATGGGTAAAATCGAGCCTAAACATGTTTGAAGAGGTGGTTTTATGCAGCATAATATGGTTAGTTATGAAAAGGAGATTGAAGAATTTAAGCTTGAGGCTCCCGAATTTTACAACTTTGCTTTTGATGTTGTTGATAAGTGGGCTGAGGATAGAACAAAGCTTGCACTTGTATGGTCTGATACATCCGGTAGAACCATAAGAAAATATACATTTTGGGATATTTCTCAGATGTCCAATAAATTTGCAAATATACTTATATCGCTTGGAGTTAAAAAGGGTGACAATGTTTTTGTAATGGTGCCAAGAATAGTTGAGTGGTATGCAGTAATGTTAGGTTTAAATAAAGTTGGCGCTGTCGCTTTGCCTGCTCCAAATATATTAACATCCGGTGATATAGAGTATCGTATTAATAAATCAAATGCCGTTATGGTAATTGCAAGTGCATCAAATGCTCAGAAGGTTGATGAAGCCTGCAACGGAAAATGTAAAAGTTTAAAACATAAAATGATTATAGATGGAGATTTGGAAGAGTGGCTTTCTTTCGAAAATCAAATGGACAAAGTGTCTGCCAAACTTGACAAAAGCAAGATAGAGGCAACAAAATCAACAGACCCTTTGCTTATCTATTTTACATCCGGTACAACGAAATATCCCAAAATGGTTATGCATGAGCAGTCTTATGCACTGGCACATTTAATTACAGCAAAATATTGGCATGATTTGAAACCTACCGATTTACACTGGACAATCTCCGATACAGGTTGGGGAAAGGCTGTATGGGGAAAATTGTATGGTCAATGGCAGGTAGGTTCTGCCGTATTTATGCACAATGCCGAAGGAGCGTTTGATGCAAAAACAACGCTTAAATTATTAACAAATATGGGTGTAACAAGTTTTTGTGCGCCTCCTACCGTGTATAGAATACTTATACAACAGGATTTAACTAAATATGATTTTTCCGATTTAAGGCACTGCACATCTGCAGGGGAACCTATAAATCCTGAAGTGATCAAAATATGGAAAAATGCAACGGGTAATTTAATATACGACGGATACGGACAGACGGAATCGATACTTTTAATTGCAAACTATCCCTGTATGCCTATTAAATATGGCTCTATGGGTAAACCTGTACCGGGATTCGATGTGCGAATTGTCGATGATGACGGTAATGAAATGCCTATAGGAGAGCCGGGACACATTGCAGTAAAGATAAAGCCTATACATCCTGTAGGATTGACAAGAGAGTATTATAAAGATGAACAGGCAACGGAAGAGGCATTTGTAGGAGATTTTTATTATACAGGAGACAGGGCTTATAAGGACAATGACGGATATTTCTGGTTTTACGGGAGAGCTGATGATGTTATAAAGTCATCCGGTTACAGAATAGGGCCGTTTGAAGTTGAAAGTGCACTTCAAGAACATCATGCTATAGCTGAAAGTGCCGTTGTTGCAAGTCCGGATCCTATCAGAGGGAATATAGTAAAGGCTTTTGTTGTATTGATTGAAGGAGTTGAGCCGTCTGACGAGCTTGTAAGAGATATACAGGAGTTTGTAAAACATAAAACAGCTCCGTACAAATATCCGAGAGAGATTGAATTTGTAAAAGAATTGCCAAAAACCATAAGTGGCAAAATAAAAAGGGCAATTTTAAGAAGAATGGAGCTTGAGAGAAATGCAGGTAAAAAGGGTTCTAACGGTTCTTTTATATAGTACAAAATTAGGAGAGTTTATATGTTAAGTTATGCATTTGAAGGTTCTACAAAGCGTTATATAGCTAAAACCATAGGTGATATGTTAAATGATAATGCTGAAAAATATGCTAATAATGATTGTTTAATAAGCGTTCATCAAAATATAAGATTAAATTACAAGCAATTTAATGCTGAAGTTGATAGGCTTGCAAAGGGTTTGATGGCTTTGGGAATAAAAAAGCAAGATAAGGTTGCTATATGGTCGACCAATAATGCTCAGTGGGTGTTTACTCAGTTTGCTACGGCTAAAATAGGTGCTGTGCTTGTAACAATTAATCCTGCATACAGAACCAATGAACTTGAATATGCATTAAAGCAGTCTGAAGTTAATACACTTATAATGATAGAGCATTTTAAAACTTCTAATTATATAGATATATTCTATGAAGTTGCGCCTTTTGCAAGGGGTACAACCCCGGGGCAGATACATTCCAACAAGCTTCCGCATTTAAAAAATGTTGTTTGCATAAGCGAAGAGAAGCATACGGGAATGTTTAAATGGCAGGATATCTTAGATATGTCTGATAAGGTTTCCGAGGAAGAATTTATTGAAAGACAGAGAAGTTTAAACTTTGATGATGTTGTAAATATACAATACACATCGGGAACTACCGGCTTTCCCAAGGCTGCGGCTTTAACCCATTTTAATATTTTAAATAATGGATATTTTGTGGGCGAGGCTATGAATTTTACAGATAAAGATAGGCTTTGCATACCTGTTCCCTTCTATCACTGCTTCGGTATGGTTATGAGCAACTTAGCATGCACATCTCATGGCGCAACTATGATTATACCAAGCGAATATTTTGAGCCGTTATCTGTCCTTACCGTTATAGAGAAAGAGAAATGTACGGCTGTGCACGGCGTTCCTACAATGTTTATAGCGGAACTGGAACATCCTGAATTTAAGAAATTTGATTTAAGCAGTTTGCGCACGGGCATTATGGCTGGATCTCCATGTCCTGTTGAGGTTATGAAAAGGGTAAATAAAGAAATGCATATGAGTGAAGTGGAGATAGCTTACGGTCAAACCGAATCCAGTCCGGTTATAACGCAGACATCTGTTGACGATACTCTTGAACATAGGACTGAAACTGTGGGTAAAGCCTTGCCCTTTGTAGAGGTAAAAATTGTGAATCCTGAGACCGGAGACATTGTACCTGTTGGCGAGCAGGGTGAGTTGTGTGCAAGAGGCTATAACATAATGAAGTATTACTATAACAACGAAGAGGCGACAAAATCTACCGTAGATGATTCAAAATGGCTTCATACAGGAGATCTCGCTGTTATGAGCGAAGATGGATATTTTAAAATTACCGGAAGAATTAAGGATATGATTATACGAGGCGGTCAAAATATATACCCAAGAGAGATAGAAGAGTTTTTGTATACTCATCCTAAGATTTCCGATGTTCAGGTGATTGGAGTTCCGGATAAAAAATATGGCGAACAAGTTTGTGCCTGGATAAAAATAAAAGACGGAGAGAGTCTCACGGAAGAAGAGGTTAAAGAATATTGTAACGAAAAAATTGCACATTATAAGATACCTAAATATATTAAATTTACAGATTCATTTCCTATGACAATTACAGGTAAAATAAGAAAAGTTGAAATGAGAGAAATATCGACCAAAGAGCTTGGCCTTGAAGATGTGAAGTAGATATTAAAGGGCAGGGTAATAAAAATTTACCTTGCCCCTTTTTTTTATTTTAAATTTTCAATTATTATTGCAGCGGCTTTTTTACCCGACTGTAACATTCCTCCAAAAACAGGCCCCATTCTATGCGCTCCACTTACAGCATTTGATGCCATGCCTGCAACTATTAATCCGGGATAAACCTCTTTTGTATGAGCAACCGTGTCCTGCTCTCCTATCTCCGCCCACATAGGCTTTTCTCCGACAACCCCACCTGTAGGAGATATAAGCTTGACGCCGGCTTTTTTAGTTAATACTGTTGCTATATTTGCGTCGTGCCCTGTTGCGTCAACAACATATTTACTTGTAACAACAAGAGGATCAACCGGCAGATGCGCCATATTAACCGTTGTCCATCCTATAACAAGACCATTAACTTTATATTCTCCGTTTATCTTTTTTAAAACCACATCTTCTATCTCTATGGTGTTGAATATTTTTGCTCCTGCTTTCGTAGCCTTTGAAATTAGAGTTGTAACTGATTCTATAGAATCCGCAGTGTAATAACCATCTGCATATTTTTTGTATGTTATGCCAAATTCCTCGAGCACTTCTCTTCCCATTTCCTGAACCACAATTTCGTTGAACAACATAGCTCCGCCCCACATTCCGCCGCCTATCGTGAGTCTTTTGTCAAATAGAGCAACTTTAACGCCTTTTTTTGCAAGTTCATAAGCGCAAACTATTCCTGCTGGTCCGCCACCGACTATACTTACATCATTCTCAAGATAATCCATAAGTTTGTTCGTATAACTTTCCAAGATGGCTTTGGATATGATTTTCTCATCCAATGTATCCATTTATACACCTCCAATATTTTTAATTATATAGTATTCTCCTTTAGGAGTATCTATGCTGTAATCTGCTTTCTGTTCTACTCTTTTTCTCTTGCTTAAAATGACACCTTCTTTTTTTGTATCTATAGGGTGAATTTGCATATGAAGATTTTTCTCAACATAAAAAAGCATCCTTAGATTTACAGCGTCTGTCATAACATATTTAGGATTTTCTTTCAATATAAATTCTGCAATCTTATTGCCGAAATGCCTATAGTCTGTATAGTAATTGAAAAGATAGTTATAATATATCGATATGTATAGAATCTTTAACATTATTGTAAATGATGTAATTATAAAGAAAAAGGTGATTGTCTTGCTTTCTATTGTTTTTGATATAAACAGGGTTGCAACTGCAGTTAACGCAACCAATACGCATATTATATAGTCACTTGTTTTTGTAAATTCAAAATCGAAGATACCGCCAAAAATAGATATTAAGATAACAGTGCATATTAATACTGTTCCTGTTTTTTTTATATTAATGTTTTCTATTTCCGTATATTCAAGTATATGATAAATAATTCCTATAAAAAAAGCTGCAAACGCAAAAAGAACAAGTGTATATCTAACCCTTCCTCCAGGCAGAAGTGCGTATAATAAAAAATTTGGCACGAATGCTACAATTGAAAACATAAAGAGTTCTTTTATCTTGGGATTGTCTTTTATAAGAGAAAGAAATTCATTTTTAAACTCTTTTTTAAAAAATAGGAGAAATAAAATTGAAAACGGCAAGAAATGATACCAAAATTCTATAGGAAAAAGAATAATATGCTTAAATACCTGAGTAATTTTTTCTATGCTTAAAACCCTTGAACTTGATTCACTTAAAAGAAATCCTAAAGCATAATTGATACTGTGTATATTGGTGCCTGATGCAAGAAGAATCCATCCTGCAAAAGAGCCTGCTATAATAAAAAATCCTAAAACTGTTTCCTTAGATAAAAGATATCCCTTTATATCTTTTTTTAAAATGGCGTATGCTATAAGCGTGAAATAAAAATAATGCAGAGCCGGGAAGCCCTTTGTTAATAAAGATAGAGCTGTAAAGATAGAGCCGAGCAAAATTCCCTTTTTTTTAAGCCAAAACAGACTTATTATGGATAAAAACACAAACAGGCTAAAGAGCATATCCGTTTCAGCCAATATACCGTATGAGAAGTATGTAGAGAATGCCGTTAGAAAACTAAAAGTTGCAAAAATCGAAGCATCTGTGCCAACTATATTTTTTAATGTAAAGTATATTGTAATACCTATTGCAAGCATTGACAAAATAGATACTAAACGAGCTGAAAATTCATTTGTTCCAAAAATTTTAAAAAAAAGAGCAATTATAATATTGTGCAAGGGAGGCTTTTTGAAATACGGTTTTCCAAGTACTGTAGGTTTTATATAGTCGTGGGTATAGTTCATCTCAAGTGCAATAATAGCTCTACGCGGTTCTTCATGCTGAAAATACATCCGCCCGAGATGCAAAAAAGCGCCTGTCAAATACAGGAATATAAGAAAGAAAAGGATTTTTTTGTCGATAAACATTTTAATACAAGCGCGCTGTCAAAAATTTTATCGACGGCACGCTTTTTTATTTTAAAAATTTACAAACAGTTCATCTTTGATTTTTACAGACAAATCTTTTAATACATCCTTTGATGTAATATTTCTTGCTATTTCCGTTGCATTGACCTCATTATTTGCATTAAAATCTTTATAGGATGTCAGAACTTTGTCTTTTATGATGCTTTTACCGTCTTGCAGTAATGAAACCTTTGCCGTTATTGTGCATCTGTATCTTGAAGCGAAGCCACTGTTTCCGAAAGACGAAGCCGAGACATCATAGTTTGTAATAGCTACTTTTATTAAGCCTTGAGCCCTGTCTTTATCCACTACGCTGACTCTGGAATCAAGCTGAAGTTCGTTTATTATGTCGGTTTTTAAATATGTTTGCAGATTTGGCTCTGATGTTAGATTTTTTATATTTTCCACGAAAACCTTATCTATCCCATTAGGAAGAGACGAGTATGAGCCCACAAAATTATATCCGCATGAATATAAAAATAAGACGGATAAAACTACAACCAATATTTTCAATTTTTTCATATTAGACCACCACAATATTTAAGAGACGATTTTTTACAAATATTACCTTTTTTATACTCTTTTTGTCTGTGTATTTTTTTATTTTTTCTCTCTTTAATGCTTCTTTTAAAACGGTATCTTCCTCTGCGTCGGTTTCAATGTTTAACTTGTCTCTTAATTTACCGTTAACGGTTATTGCTATTGTCGATTCCGTTCTATTGAGCGCAGAACTATCATATGTAGGCCAACCTGCATCCTCTATTAATCCACTGTGACCCGTAATCTCCCACAACTCTTGAGTAATGTGAGGCACAAAGGGATTTAGAAGTATGATAAGCTTTTCTATTCCCAAGTAAAATGCACCTTTCTCCTGCTGATTCTGCGGATTAAAGCTCTTTAAAAAATTTACGAATTCCATACATGACGCAATGGCGGTATTGAAATGATAATTATTAATATCTTCACTAACCTTTTTTATAGTATAATTTGTCATATATGAAATTTCTTTAAGTTTGTCATTTTTGTTAGATATTTTATCTTGTGATGCAAAATCTTTTGCACTTACGACAACTCTCCATAACCTGTTTAAAAATCTATATGCTCCTTCGATTCCGTCATCAGACCACTCCAAATCTTTCTCAGGCGGGGCTGCAAAAAGTATAAAAAGTCTTGCTGTATCGGCTCCATAATTACTGACAATGTCATCCGGGTCGACCACATTACCTTTTGATTTACTCATTTTTGAACCGTCTTTAATAACCATTCCCTGAGTAAGAAGTCTTTTAAACGGCTCTGTTGAATTTACATACCCTAAATCCCTTAAAACCTTTGTAAAATACCTCGCATACAAAAGGTGCATAACGGCATGCTCTATTCCGCCGACATATTGGTCAACATCCATCCAGTAATCCGTACTTTTTTTATCAAATATATCTTCTTTATAATTAGGTGAACAGTATCTTAGAAAATACCATGAAGATTCTACAAAGGTGTCAAAGGTATCGGTTTCCCGTTTTGCTTTACCGCCGCATATGGGGCATATTGTATCTGTAAAACTTGAAACCTTCTTTAAAGGAGAACCCCCTTCGCCTGTCAATTTTACATCTTCAGGGAGTTTTACGGGAAGATTTTCTATCTTTTCAGGTACTATTCCGCATTTATCACAATAAATAATCGGAATTGGCGCACCCCAATATCTTTGTCTTGAAACATTCCAATCTCTCATCCTATATTGATATGTCTCTTTTGCAAGGT
>Ga0256842_1002294_pt1 | contig 13916 bp, 11 predicted proteins | sample 4559240metaG_FD_185973 | JGI IMG/M metagenome (GOLD analysis project Ga0256842, IMG submission 185973) | Hydrothermal vent microbial communities from Guaymas Basin, Mexico - 4559-240 | ecosystem: Environmental > Aquatic > Marine > Hydrothermal vents | place: Mexico: Guaymas Basin | collected...
AAGTGAATTCTTGGATGGTTGCTTAAAATTCTTTTTACTGGTTCTTGAACATTGGGATTGAGATGAACGGGATATACAATTTCAACATCTTCATCGGCATCTGCAATCTCTCTTAATGCATAGCAGATATTTTCAAAAGGCTTACCAAAGCTTTCTCTGCGATGACCGGTTACTAAAATTAATTTTGAATTCTGAATGTTGAATTTTGAATTAAAATAGGATTCTATTTGGGATTTTAAATCTTGATTTTCATCTATAATCTTTAGACCCAAAAACAATGCATCAATTACGGTATTTCCCACAACCCAAACATTTTCTTTGATACCTTCTTTTGTAAGATTCTCTTTAGCTTTTTCTGTAGGTGCAAAATGATAATCTGCAATATGCCCGGCTAATATTCTATTTATCTCTTCAGGGAATGGTGAATATTTATTGTGGCTTCTTAGTCCTGCTTCAATATGTGCAACCTTTATCTTTTTGTAAAAGCCAGCCAATGCTCCAACAAATGCTGTTGTTGTGTCTCCTTGAACAAAAATCAGGTCAGGTTTGTAATCAATCAACACCTTTTCTATCTTTTTTATTAAGTTTCCCGTTAATTCAAACAGACTTTGATTGGGTTTCATTATGTTTAAATCATAGTCTGGTTTTATATCAAAAAAGTTCAATACCTGATCGAGCATCTCTCTATGCTGAGCTGTAACACATACCTTTATATTAAATTTTGGATTATCTTTAAAAACTTTAATCAAGGGAGCCATCTTTATGGCTTCAGGACGCGTTCCGAAGATAAAAAGGATTTTATTCATTAGCTACTTCCTTTAAAATATTTAACATTTTCAAAGCTAATTTTTTTCTGTCAAAATTCAACGCTAATTGTCTACATCCTTCCAAGAATAAAGAATGCTTTTCTTTTATGATATGCAGACTTTTTAAAAAGTCGTCTTTGTTTTCGGGTTCGAAACATACACCAGCCTTGTATCTTTCTATTATCGATTTCACCTCTCCTTCTACACCTAAAAGAATAGGTATCTGCATAGCAGAAGATTCAAAGATTTTAGAAGGGATAACGGTTTTGAACGTATCGCTTTTTTTTAACGGAACCAAACTTACATCACAAACGGAAAGATATTTTGGGACATCTTCCTTTTTTATTGGATTTAGAAATGTAACATTTTTTAAGCCTAATCTATCTTTTAATTTTAACAGGTTTTCTTTTTCGGCTCCGTCTCCTATAAATAAAAAGTGAAATTCTTTCTCTAAGTTTTTTATAGATTTTAATATAAAGTCCAGACCGTGCGCCATACCGTGAGTTCCTATGTATCCTACAACAAATTTATTTTGAAGGTCTAATCTTTTGACTAAATTGGTACTTTTGGGCATTGGATAGAATAAATCTAAGTTAGCTCCATTGTAGATTACTTCTATTTTTTTATCATTGATACCCCTTTTTATTAAGTTTTGCTTAAAAGAATCGGTAACGGATACAACCCTATTTGCACTTTTATAAAGCCTTAACTCTATTTTTTCCAAAAATTTAATCAACCTTTCGTTTTTTGTAGCGCCTACCGCTTTTATGGATTCAGGCCACAAATCCCTTAATTCAAAAATCCATGGTTTTCTTTTGATTTTAGATAATGCCCAACCAGACCACGTCGTAAAAAATTGTGGGGATGTAGCAATAATGATATCGGTTTTTACAAATAGTCCCACAATGAAAGAACTTACGGCAAAACTAAAATAATCCAAACTTCTTTTAAAAAAACCTTTATTTTTTGTAATATACGTCCATACCCTTATAATTTTGATACCGTCGATTTCGTCTTTTTGGTAAAGTCTGTTTTTATATCCGTCGAATAATTTTCCTAACGGAAAGTTGGGAAAGCAAGTTATAACGGTAACATCAACACCAAGCTTAACCCATTGTTTGCAATGTTCGTAGGTTCTTGTTGCCGGAGCGTTAACTTCGGGCGGAAAATTATCCGTAAGAAATAAAATTTTCATATCAAAATTTCTACCTTTAGTTCTTTTTCAAATTCAATCTCTAGCAAATAGGCGTCCATTTTTTTATTAAATTCGAAAGCGACGTATGATTTTTTTATATTATAGTTTTTTTTGGTTTTTATGTAATTTTTTATGTCAACATTGTCTATATTTGGATGGAAATGCAGCCTAAAAACGGCTTTTGATTTTTTGCTTAATTTGTCGGTTATAATTATTCTGTCTTCAAAAAATCTCCAACTTCTTGTATGTAGTATTCCAAATTTTTTGTATCCATCGTGTTTTGCGCTTATAAAATCCTTTTCTTCTTTTGCATCGATAATATGTGCTCTATTTGCTACCCTAAAACTCCCCCAAACTTCGGACGAGTCTGTATTATTTACCTCAACCGTATTATGAGCTTTTGTGCTCCTTTCGTAATACCTGTCGCTGTTTTCTTCATAAGTAGAAATACCGGTATCGACAATAAATGGTTTTCCGTTTTTATATAAAACAAAATTGAATGTATCAGCATGGGCATGGCCGGGAATATATCCCGCACCTATTTCACCTATATCTACTATACACTCATAGCTGTTTTTAGTTATTTTTCTATAGCCAGAGCTAGTTAATGTTAAATTTTGAATTTTGAGTTTTAAATTATTAAAATATTCAAATAATTTTTTTGAAGTAGGAGCAATTTTATTTGCACTATCATTCAAAAGCGGAATATCACCGTTTGAAAATGTAATGTTTTTGAGCCAACTATTCATTAAAGCTGCTTTTTGCTCTAAAAACTTTAAAACATCATCAGTTTCATTTGATTTAATTAAATTTATTGTATCAAGAAGTCTATAAAAAATAATTTGGTGATACATTGGACTTAATTCAAAATGTCCCCCATCATCTAAAATTTGTTCATTAAGCTCATATTTTAAAATCTCTTTTGCTTTGTTTAATAATTTTTTATCATCAAAATAATATCCTGCGAAAAACAAAGCAAATCCATTTTCAAGTAGATGATTGCCAAGTAGATGATATTCTAAATTGTCGTATAAAATACGACTTTGAGCATATAAGGAATTGTCTATTTTTTTATCTTTTATCTCAAATCTTGATAAGAACTTAATCCAATTTATAATTCTTAAACTTATAGGATATGACTCAAATCCATCTTCTATAGATTTTATATTATCTATAAAATCGTAAACTAATCTTAAACCATCCTCTTTTTTTATCTCTTTTTGATTTAAATAGTCAAAATAATTAAGATTATAAGTCCAAAGCTTTCCAAACTCTTTAAAATTCCAGTCAATATCATCAAACTTTTTTGATAAATTCAAAAAAGTAAAAGTTCCGTCTTTATAACTACAAAAGCTGTTTATTTTATTTTCAAAGTGTATTTTGTGAGAATTGGCTTCTAAAAAAAAAGGATAGTGTTTTTTTAATTTTTTTCTAACAAAATAATATCCTCTATAATAGATTTGAACTGGTTTTAAATATTTAAGTGTATTAAAAAGTAACACACCATTTTTTATCATACTTTTACAACTTTATTATCTCTTAATGATTCTAAAATTTTAAATGTTGTTTTTGTTGTATTATAAATTAAACTAAACTCACTAGGATTTTTTCCGCTTAATATTCCTTCTTTAAATGCTTTAAACTCATTCAAAAATCCTTTATCTTGATTTGCAAGTTTTTTCTTCTCTTTTTTTCCGTTCTTATAAACAGTCATTTCTTTAAAATCATTCATTGAAATACTTACATTTGGAGCAAAAACTTCAATATACTCTTTTGGCATAGAAGAATCTCCATAGGCAAAATATGTAATAGTAGCAGTAGAACCATTTTTATATTTTAATAAAATGCTTACATTATCTTCATCTGGAATAGATTGGTCTTTTTTATTAACACAAAAAGCAACAACCTCATCAACTTCACTACCTGTTAAATAACTGCAAGTATCAATAAAATGGCAAACTTCTCCTATTATTCTTCCACCACCTATTTCTCTATCTTGAATCCATACATCTTTTGGAATAATTCCAGCATTTATTCTATAATTTATACTCATCGGATTATTATCCACAATTTTTTTCATCTCCTGCACAAAAGGTGAAAATCTTCTGTTAAATCCAACCTGTAAAACAACACTACCATCATAAGCAGTATTTATTTCTTCTAACTCTTCTTCCGTAATACAAAGAGGTTTTTCAACAAAAATATGTTTTTTATATTTTAAAGCCTTTAAAACTTCATTAGCATGAGTATTATGACGGGTGGTAATAATAACGCTATTTATTTCGTCTTTTTTTAATAATTCTTCACTTGAAGTTGCGATATATTTAAAATCATATTTTTTACCGACACTCTCGGCACTTACCCCTGTAGAAGTAATAAGTCCTACTAAATTTATACCATCAATCTTTTTAATAGTCGGCAATATTACAGACTTTGTAAAATTACCAGCCCCAATAAGTGCTACATTTACTTCATTTACTTTTACAGGTTTATCGTTTCTTTTTATAACTCTATCTTGTTTTACTTTATCTTTATATGTTAATACAATTCCAAGATATTTTTCATTTATTTTACCTTCAAGCAAATCATAAGCTTTCAATGCATCTTCAAAATCAAAGGTATGAGTGATAAGTTTTTTAGGTGTTACTTTACCTTCTTCAATAAGCCCTAAAAAAGCTTCAAAATTTCTTTGTTCTGTAAATCTTACCAAATCATAAGGATAATCCATTCCTTTTTCTTCATAATTAGGGTCATACCTTCCTGGACCATAAGCCATAGATAATCTTAAATCAAGCTCTTTTTTATAATATTCATTTCTTGGAATATCCATCCCAACCATTCCAACAATTACAACTCTTCCCCTCATTCTACTAATATCAGCAGCATCATATACAAGTTGATTTGTTTTTGCACTTGCAGTAATTATTACCGCATCAACACCATACCCATTACTAAAATTTCTTGCTTTTGCAATTAGCTCACTTGCATGGCAAACTTCATCAGCACCAAGCTCTTTTGCCAATTTTAACTTATCAGGATCAACATCACTCCCTATTACCTTACATCCGTTGGCTTTTAAAATCTGAACAGTTAATTGCCCTATAAGCCCAAGCCCCATAACGGCAATTTTTTCTCCAAGCAAAGGATTTGTCCTTCTAACTCCTTGAAGAGCTATTGCCCCGACCGTTACAAAAGAAGCATCAATATCATCAACTCCATCTGGAATTTTTACCATTAAATTTTTTGGAATATAATTTATTTCAGCATGATTTGCATATCCAGCTCCCCCACCTGCCACTCTATCACCTATACTAAAATTATCTACTTTTTTACCAACTTCTATAACTCTCCCTGCTATTGAATAGCCAAGCGGAATAGGAGTATCAAGTTTTGTAAAAACTTTTTCAAGAGTATTTTTAATACCTTCTTTTTTCATTTTATCAATTACTTGCTTTACTAAATCTGGTCTTGCTTTTGCTTTACCAAGTAGAGATTTTTTAGCAATATCTACTATCATCTTCTCAGTCCCGGCACTTACCAAACTTGCTGTCGTTTTTACCAAACATCCATAATCTTCACAAATTGGCACTGGTACTTCATAAATTCCAAGTTCACCTGTTTTGTAGTTTTGTATTAGTTGTTTCATATTATTTCCTCTCAATCTATATATTGCCTAAACCATTCTTCAAGTACAATCAATGCCCAAATATACAAGCTTCTATCTCTTTTATTTGTATTGTGTTCATAAATGATTTGCTTAATAAAATCATAATTAAATAATCCTCTTTTGTTTATATTTTTTCTTGACAGATAAATATCAATAAACTTTTTTAAATCTTTTTTTAACCATATTCCCATTGGTGGATTAAGGCCAAGTTTTGGTTTATCAATTATACAATCTGGAATTTTCCCTTTTAATAATTTTTTCATCAAATATTTTGTTTGTCCATCTTTAATACGATATTTTGTATCAATACTTGTCATAAATTCTATAATTTTATGGTCAATCAACGGAAATCTTACTTCAAAAGAGTTTGCCATACTCATAGCATCACCATATGCCAATAAATTGTTTGGTAAAAATGTTTTTAAATCCACAATAGATGATTTTAAAATTCCATCATTATAATTTTGTTTATTCCATAAATCTTTTACAACATGTTTGTAATTTTTAAATTCTTTTAAAAGTTTGTTTAATTCATTATCACTAAAATAACTTATCCAATCTTCATACATCTCATCTTCATTTTTTGAAAGAGAATTTATAAAAGTTTTAATTCTTCTTAGTTGATGATTTCCTGTGCTACTCTCTGGAATGATGTTCGTAAAAGTAGAAAATAATTTAAATAATGATTTAGGAAACAATTTTAGTCTATTAGCTAACAAAATAGCTTCATATCTAGGATAGCCTCCAAAAATTTCATCTCCTCCGTCTCCTGCAAGAGCTACTGTTGCTATTTTCTTAGTCTCTTTTGTTAGTTCATAAATAAGTAAAGAAGTTGGGTTACCAAAAGGTTCATCAAAATGTTTTACCATTTTAGGAAGTAATTCTGCTGCATTTGGATTTATAATTATCTCTGTATGATTAGTGTTAAAAAATTCTGCCATTATCTTAGCATCGTTTCTTTCGTCGTATCTTTTTGCGTCTTTAAATCCAAGTGTATAAGTATTTATGGGTTTACTTGAATTTTTTGCCATATAATAAAGAATGGTGGAACTATCAATGCCTCCGCTTAAAAATGAACCAAGTTCTACATCGGCTATCATTCTCATTTGTACAGATTCATCAAGTAAGTTATCAAGTTTATTTATTATCTCATTTTCTGATAAATTGATATTTTTTCCTATATAATTTTCTATATCCCAATACTTTTTAATCTCTATTTTCCCATTTTGATAAGTTAATGTATGAGCAGGTGGAACTTTAAATATATCTTCAAAAATAGCATTTGGATAAGGAATATATAAATAATGCAAATATTGATAAATTGATTCTTGGTTTATATTTGGTGTAGTCTGCAAGACCTGAAGGATTACTTTTATTTCACTTGCAAATATAAATTTATTATTTTTAAAATAATATACAAAAGGCTTAATCCCTAATCTATCTCTAGCACAAAAAAGTTTATCATTTTTTTTATCATATATAACAAAAGCAAACATACCTCTTAAGTCTTTAACGCAATTTTCTCCTTTTTCTATATAAAGATTTAATAAAACCTCCGTATCAGAATTTGTTCTAAATTTGTATTTTTTCTCTAAATCTTTTTTTAATTCCAGATAATTGTATATTTCTCCATTAAAAACTATTATGTAATTTTTACAATTTGAAATAAAAGGTTGGTTTGCTTCAGGAGTTAAATCTATAATTGATAGCCTATTATGTCCAAATGTCCAATCATTTACTTTTACCATTCCATCATTATTTGGACCTCTATGGTTTGTTGAATTTAATATTTTTTTTATACTATTTTCTTCTAATATTTTGTTTATTCCAAATATTCCACACATTACGATTTTTCTTTTCTTTTTAATTCCAAATATTTTACATCAATTAAAAATGGAAACCACAATCCTTGTAAAAAATGATAAATAAATCCTTCTTTCCCATCTAAAAAACCAAATCTAAAAAAATATCTATAAATAAAATAAATAAAAGGTCTAACCAGTGGTGGCAGTAAAGGATTCCAAATATATTCTCTTATCCATCTTTTTCTTTCAACTTGAGTTCCAAAAAATCTTGCCATTTCATCTTTCTTTTTTTCTTTTCTTCTTTGCTCATATTTTATAAGTTCTTGAGCCTCAAAAGTGGAATAACGATTATGTTTATCTATCCAATCCGAAATACTTTTATGATTTTCATCTATAAAATCATTTTTTAGTTCTCCAATTTTACCATTAACTATTATATGTTCATTCATATCTCTTTCTACAAAAGCCTTATCTTTTTTAAATAATCTTAAAATTTTAATAGGATAATATCCCCCATGTTTTATCCATCTGCCCATAAAATAAAACCTTCTTTTTAAATAGAATCCATCTTTATCAGTGCGTGGTAATATCTCTTCTATCTCTATTTTAAGTTCTTCTGTCAAATATTCATCTGCATCTAAAAACAATATCCATTCTGTATTAATAGGTAATTCTTTAATAGCATAATTTCTCTGTTTTGCATAAGTATCAAATTTTCTATAAAAAATTTTTGCACCAAGTTTTTTGGCTATCTCGATAGTTTTGTCTTGAGAACCACTATCAAGAACAATGATGTCTTTGCACCAAACTTTTACATTATTAATTACTCGCGCTATATGTATTTCTTCGTTATAGGTAAGTATAATAACTGTCAACTCAGCCATTTTTCTAATAAAATCTTCTCAACTAAAAATTCCTTACAACTCAATATCTTAAACTTTTTTCTTCGCAACAATCCATAACTCATCACCATACCCTAATTTTTCTTGCAATTTACGAATTGGATAGGTAATAAAACCAGTAACTATCATTGCAATGCGATAAGGATGTTCAATTAATTTTCTAATCAAAAATGTATTACTTTTTAAATGTGATCTGTTATTGTATTGAGAAGTTTCTATGTTATTTACTTTTTTCAGTGTACGCAATATTGTTAGAAACCATATAGAAAACTGTTCATAAGTGCCTTCCATTTCAATAAAAAATCCTACCTTCCCCATTATTTTTTTAAGCGTTTTAGGTGTAAAATAAATTAAATGATAGTATTCATAGCTATTCCATCCTAAAAAATACGCTTCCCAGCAAGCAGCATTCGGAACTGCTACATGTAATGTTCCTCCAGGTTTTAAACGCTTATAAGCTGAATGCAAAAAACCTATTGGATCTCTCACGTGTTCTAATACATGATGCATGCAAATAACATCATAATCTTTAGTGAAAAGTGTTTCTAAATCACTATGATACACAGTAATTCCTGTTTTTGCATTTACACGATCACAAATAGACTTAGAAAGATCGCAGCCTTCTACCTTAAACCCAGCTTTTTGGGCTGCTTTCAAGAAGCTACCGCTACCTACACCTACCTCTAATAAGCGTCCGTCACGTACACCCGCTTGTCGTAAATTATTTAAATAACGACGATTTTTCCAACTTTCAAACAAATTCATCCAAAATGATCGAATTGGTTCGTAGTCCATATCAAAGGCTTTTTCATTAAGCATTTTATCGAGCTTTGGCTTAAATGCATTTTTATTAACAATCAAGCCACAACTCATACACTGCAATAAATTAAAACGCCAATCCTTAAAGGCAGTTGAATTGCAAGCAGGACAGCTATTTTGCTTTGTTTTATTCATAGCTTTTCCTCTGCAAGAATTTTTCAAGCAGTTTAGCGCTCTTATCCCAATTATATTTTCTCATAAAAATTTCAACCCCTTTATTATCGTAAACTAATTCTACAACTTGCCTGAAAGATTTTTCAATATCACTGAACCTGTGTTTTGAATAAATTCCCAATCCTAATTTATCAACACCTTCTATATTGCATTCATTGCTTATAACAACCTTGCAACCACTTCCTATTGCCTCTAAAACCGCCATTGGTAGCCCTTCAGAATAAGAAACCAACACGAAAATATCGGTGTTTTTTAAAATAGCAAATTTCTCATCACCTTTTATATATCCTAAAAATTTAACATATTTATTTTCATATCTATTTTTTAAATAATTATATAGTTCATTTTCTGGTCCAAAAAGTAAAAAGACGTTTTTGTTGTCGTTTTCTTTGTTGAAACTGATAAAGGCTTTAATAGTATTTTCGATATTTTTTTTAGGATGGAATCTTCCTATGTATGTAAAAACCCTTTCGTATTTATGTAGATTAAATTTTTTTCGTATGTTTGATATATATTCTTTTGATAGTTTTGGAATTATTACTCCATTAGGAATAATTGCTATATTCTCTTCATTCACGAAAGGGTAAATGCTTAATATATCTTGTTTTTCTTTATTTGTTAAAGCACCCCATAAAGGATTCCCTATTTTTATTAAAGGGTTTTGTATAATTATGTTATATAATTTTTTTTTTAAATAACTATACTCTAATGCTTTTTTATCCAGACATCCGTGAGGAAATATCATCACTTTCCCTTTTAAATTCAAAAAAGTGGACATGAAAAGAAGAAAGAAGTCCATAACACCCCATAGAGAGTTAATTAAAAAGAAATCGTAATTTTTATATTTTGTTAAAATAAACTTAGGAAATTCTATTCCTAATCCACCCCATATATTTTTTTTAAAAAGAGTTTTTATATTGTAGATTTTATAACTGTAGTCAATACTATTCAAATAGTCAGGGTCTACATCTAAAGTTAATAAATCTACTTTATGCCCCAAATCAATTAAAGCATTACACAACATCCTTGTTGTAGTTCCAGGTCCACCTTTTACTTCTTCTATGTTTCCTGTTATATATAAAATGTTTAATTGTTTTACCATCCTTACTCCCCATAAAACTTGTTACGTATTCTGGATTTTTTGCGATTGAATTTTAATATCTTATTCATGAGAGTAACTATAAAAAAAACTATCAAAATATCTTTTATTGGCAAAGTAAATCCTCCAAAAAACTTAAACATTAACCAGTCAATTTTGGCTATCAAAAAATAGAAGAACAGATTGAATTCCATTTTAAAGAACAAATAATTGTATAACTCCATAAATAAAAATCCAAATATAAATGCAAATATAGAAATTCCTGCATAACCAAAATCTTGTATAAAGTTTCTTAAACCTGTATATATATTAGTTGAAATAGGGTAGAATATATACTCATGATGATGGTATACATAACAGTTTTTTATAAAAATGCATATATACGAATAAATCTGTTTGAAAATATTTTTTCCTAACTCTATATCGTTTAAAAAATCAAATCCATTTTGGGTTATATAATTTTTTTGTTTTATTTCCAAGGTAATACTATCGGAGTGAGGATATCCGTTTACAAATGCTTCAAGCCCTGATAAACCTCCAGATATATATAGACGAACTTGGTTGAATACATTTAATTTATTATCCAGGGATGTTCTGTATTGAACTACAAATACAGATATTGCCAAAGATAATAGTACTATAATGAAGAAATTTTTTGATAATAGTGTTTTATTGTATAATACATGATAAGTAATTATATATAAAAACAGAAACCATACCGCTTGATCTCTTGCCAAATGCTCTATTCCAAAAATAATAGAAAGTAGTATGCTTATAAATAGAAAAAATTTGTATTTTTTATATCTAAAAACAAATGTTAAATATGTGAAAAATACTATGTTAAAAGAGTTAAAATATTTAAATTGCATCATTATTTTTGCATGCAAAGGAACAGTATACTCTCCTATTGCCAAGATTCTTCTAAGTTCTCCTAAATTACCATTTAGCAAATAGGTCAGATATAATCCACCTCCTTTTGTAGCACTTGTGATGTAAATCCACATTGCATAAATAGATAAAACTTGAAATAATATTAAAATAAAAGATACTTTCTCAATTCTAGATTGATTACTTAGCAATTTCGGAATTGATAAGTTATTACGTGTTGAAGAAATTTGCAGTATTGATATATTGTGTTTGGAAAATTTTTTTGCAATAGATAAGAAGAAGCCCAAAAAAGAAAAAAAAAGAAAGATTAAGATAATAATCGTTGTTTTGAAAGAAAGAAAGTCTTGACCAATAGAATATAAAAAAAATGTCAGAGACCAAGTAGAAAAAAAAATAAAATATGGAGATAAAGAATAATAAACTAAAAATTCCTTTTTTATTCTATTGTTGGTATATAATAATAAAGGAAATATTGTGTAAAAAAAAGCTATAACAAAAAGAGATGTGCCTATAAAGTTAAACACTCTTTAATTCCTTTAAAAAAAAGACTTATTTTTTTATTTTTTAAGAAAAAGGCAAATCCTTCTATTAAAATCTTTAGTACTCTTAAGCACTTGAAATTATAATATTTCCATGCGATATATAAACTATTTCTGAAAACATAATAACTCTTCCAGGAAAATTCTTTATTACTGGCTCTATTTTTAGGATGATAATGTTTTGCTTTTAAATCTATATATACTTCATATTCTTTTTTCACTCTAAAAAAATAATCTACTTCGTCTCCCCAGATAAAAAACTCTTTTTTTGGATAACCTATTTTTTTTACAACTTCAGAATTAATTAAAACACCGTTAAAAAAACAACCCCAAGGAAATAATCCGTTTCGTGATGATAATTTTATTTTTTGAAGAAAATATGTGTGCTCATATCTACCAAAATGTTTTTTTATTGGTATAGGAAAGGCTGTTTCTTTTGGGTTGTTTTTGTTTAATACAATGCAGTTTAAAACCTTGATATTTTGATTTATTTTTAATGTTTTGAACAAATTTTTCAAGGCATTTATATCAGGCTTCCCATCATCATCCATCAGCCAAAGCCAATCATACCCCTTTTCATAAGCCCTTTTTACACCTTCATGAAAACCACCAGCTCCGCCTGTGTTTTCATGCATTCTAACATAATAAATTGGTAATTGGTGGTTAGTGGTTGGTGAATAACTGTTAGAAAAAATAAATTTCCCTTCCCACGGTACACTTAATTCTTTTGGCGGTAATTCTTGAATATAACCTTTCTCTTTTAATAACTCTGGCGTTCCATCCGTTGAAGCATTATCTATTATATAAATTCCATCCAGTGGTTTTGTTTGTTTAAGTAATGCTTCAAGACATTCTATTAAAAGATCTTTTCTGTTGTAAGTTACTACTACTACACAAACGGTTTCTTTTCTTATCGATTCTATCCTTCTAAATCTTTTATTATTTTTTCTACAACTTTATGTATTAAAGGTAGGTGAACTTTACATACGGTAAAAACTACTTCCTCATCCACATCGAAATAATGATGAGCAATTACATCCCTTATTCTTTTTGCTTTATCCCATTCTATCTCTGAATACTTTTTTAAAAGTTCCTTTCCAGATATTTTGTCTATCTGTTTTAAAGATTCTCCTATAGCTATTAGTTGCATACAAATAGAATCCAGCTTTTCTAAACCCTCATTGCTATTTGTAAAATCATCCGGTTTTTTAATAGCGGAAAATCTTTTTAATATAATCTCTAAAGAATTTTTTATCTGTTTCAAAATATCAAGAATTAGACTTTTGTCATACATAAATTACTTCTTTTCTAATTCTTTGTTTTAATGCAGGATTTAAATGTTTTCTCATCCTGACTAAATCTATATCACGATTTAGTATTTTTTTTAACTCATTTTTTAAGTCCAATAAAATAAATGGATTTAGTATGTTGATCTCTACAACTATGTCTATGTCGCTTTCTTCTTTTGCGTCTCCTCTTGCAACAGAGCCAAAGACACCTATTTTTCTAACTCCATACTTACTATGCAAAATAGGTTTATATTTTTTTAGTTTTAAGATAACTTCATCCATTTTTATTTTACTTTCTCCTCAAACACTTCCAACGCTCTTTTAATCACATCGTCCATGTCATAATAGCGATACTCTGCAAGTCTGCCTAAGAATACCACATTGTCAAAACCCTTTGCAAGGTCTTTGTATTTTAAATAATTCTCCTTATTCTCTTTCGTAAAGACAGGATAATATGGTATATCTTTTTCTGGCTTATAAGCTTTTGGATATTCTTTCAGAATAACTGTTTTCTTTGTCTCTGTCGGATGGATATGTTTAAACTCAGTTATACGGGTAAAATCGTAATTGTTTGGATAGTTAACTACTACTGCTTCTTGGAAGTATTCTTTCTCAACTAAGCTGAACTCTAAGTCGAGTGAGCGATAGGGTAGTCTGCCAAATTTGTAATCAAAAAACTCATCTATCATTCCTGTAAATATGACTTTACCCTTAAATTCTTGATTGAAAAAAT
>Ga0256842_1002295_pt1 | contig 13910 bp, 16 predicted proteins | sample 4559240metaG_FD_185973 | JGI IMG/M metagenome (GOLD analysis project Ga0256842, IMG submission 185973) | Hydrothermal vent microbial communities from Guaymas Basin, Mexico - 4559-240 | ecosystem: Environmental > Aquatic > Marine > Hydrothermal vents | place: Mexico: Guaymas Basin | collected...
CATCGGATCGGAGTACCTGAAAGTTGAGCTACGACAAAGCCGCCCCAATAACCTCCTCGGATCTGGATGCGCTTATACTTAGATACGGCTATGTAGCTTTAGGGATCATCATATGGTTCAGCTTTTTTTTCAACATCTGGAGCGTGCCGCTTTTTGATCTGGACGAAGGCGCCTTCAGCGAAGCGACCCGTGAAATGCTTCGCAGCGGCGATTACATCACCACATACCTTGGTGGAGAGTTGCGTTTCGACAAGCCTATTTTGATCTACTGGCTTCAAGCGCTTAGCGTCAAAGCGTTCGGGCTGAATGAATTTGCGCTGCGTCTTCCCTCCGCATTGGCGGCTACAGCGTGGGTTGGGCTTTTGTATGCATTCGCAAAGAGTCTCTATGACAGAAAAATCGCGCTGCTGGCCGCTCTTTTTATGGCCTCTTCGCTGCAAATCAGCATCATAGCCAAAGCCGCGATCGCGGATGCGCTGCTCAACCTGTGTATCGCTGCGGCAATGTTTTCCATCTATCTATATTTTCGAAATCGGCGGAAATTATGGCTATATCTCGCCTACACCGCGATGGCTTTTGGCGTACTGACAAAAGGACCCGTAGCCGTCATGATCCCTTTTGTGGTCACTTTTATCTATTGTGCGATAAAAAGAGATCTTGGATTTTGGATCAAATCCGTTTTGGATCCATTGGGAATAGCTATTTTTGTACTGATTGCCGGCCCATGGTACTGGATGGAATACAAAGCGCAGGGGATGAAATTTATCGAAGGTTTTTTTCTCAAGCACAACCTTGCTCGTTTCGAAAACTCTTTCGAGGGGCACAGCGGATCGCTATTTTATTACATTCCTGTAATTATCATCGGAACGATCCCTTTTTCCGGTCTGCTGTTTGCAGCCATAAAAGAGATAAATGCCTGGTTCAAAGATGACCGCATTCTGTTTTTGACCCTATGGTTTTGCTTCGTCTTTCTGTTTTTCTCCTTTTCTGGAACTAAGCTTCCCCACTATGTCATCTATGGCTATACGCCTCTTTTCATACTTATGGCTTTGGCTTTCGAAAAGATCCGTTCACCTCTTTGGATCGTTTTACCTCTGCTTTTTTTGATGGTACTTCTGCTCTTTTTGCCTGAAATCGCCCATGCGCTTTTGCCCAAAATCAAAGATGAATTCGCCCGTGAGTTGATTGCGGCATCAAAGACACTCTTTTCATGGCGCTGGAAGATGGAGATCTCCACTCTTCTGGTTGCGCTGCTGATCATCTGGAAAATGAGGCAGGGCCTGATCACAAAAGCGTGGTTTACGGCTCTGATTGCACTGCTTTTGATAAACGGCACTGTGCTTCCCACTTATGCAGCACTCGTACAGCAGCCGGTCAAAGATGCTGCGATATTCGCCAGAAAGCATCATTTGGATGTGGTGATGTGGGGGCTCAATATGCCAAGTTTTATGGTATACTCCGAAAAAATCGTCCCGCGCCGCACTCCAAAACAGGGCGAGATCGTCGTAACGAAAATCACGAAACTCAAAGAGATTGCAAAATACCAACCTATTTTTAAAAAATATGGCATCGTGATCGTACGCATCGATCGCATGAGAGACGGGAAATCTTCTATGCATAAGGAAAATCCATGAAACTATCCGTAGTGATTCCGGTGATGAACGAAGAGGAGAATATCGAGCCACTCTTCAAGGCGGTTCGCAAAGCACTGGAAGGAATAGATTATGAGCTCATTATGGTCGATGACGGTTCGAGCGACCACACGGTAGAGCGTATGAAAGAGCTTGCCGACGAGAGAACGAAGATCATAGTTTTCAACAGAAATTTTGGGCAGACGACAGCGATGGCGGCGGGTATCGAGGAGGCCAAGGGGGATCTCATAGCGACACTCGATGGTGATTTGCAAAACGATCCTGCGGATATTCCAATGATGATCGAAAAGCTTGAAAGTGAAGGCTGGGATCTGGTCGCGGGGCGACGCGCAAGGCGCCAAGACGGAATGTTCTTGCGCAAAATTCCGAGCAAGATCGCCAACGCCATAATCCGCAAAAGCACGGGAGTGTATCTGCACGATTACGGCTGCACCCTAAAAGTATTCAAACGGGACGTGGCAAAAAATCTGGGTCTTTATGGAGAACTTCATCGCTTCATTCCCGTGCTGGCAAAAATGTACGGAGCGAAAATCACCGAAGTGGATGTAAGACACCATCCGCGCATCCATGGAGAGAGTAAATATGGAATAGGGCGCACATTCAGAGTTATAAGCGACCTGCTCTTGATGCTTTTTATGCAAAAGTATCGCACAAAACCGATGCATCTGTTTGGAACGCTCGGTGTTCCGATGCTCCTCGTCGGGCTCCTGATCGACACTTATCTGTTCATTTTGAAACTTTTTGGAGAGAGTATCGGCCAACGTCCACTCCTGACACTCGGTATGCTCTTGACACTTGGAGGTATTCAGCTGATCACCACCGGCTTCATTGCAGAACTCATCATGCGCACCTACTTCGAGTCACAAGGCAAAAAACCATACACGATCAAAGAGGTATATGTCAAAAAGCCACATAGCACAGATGAAGAAAACGCTCAAGCCTCTTCTTAAGGTCGCCTTGACCTTCGCGATACTCTGGTTCGTTCTACGCAAGATCGATATCGACTTGCTCAAATCGTCGCTTCAGACAGCCAGCCCCGTCTGGCTGTTGTGCGCTTTCATACTGTTCAATCTTTCCAAAATAGCCAGCGCTTTTAGACTGAACATATATTTTCGCACCATTGGTCTGAAGCTTAAGGAGAGTTACAATCTGATTTTATACTACGTCGGAATGTTTTACAATCTCTTCCTTCCAGGAGGCATCGGCGGAGATGGTTACAAGATATATCTGCTCAACCGCCACTTCAGACATGGCGTCAAACCTCTTTTTCAGGCCGTACTGCTGGATCGCTTGAGCGGATTGGCGGCATTGGTTTTTTATGCGGCTTCGCTTTTTGCTTTCAGCCATTATGCACGCCTGCTTGGCGCATGGGCACTCTGGACGGCTTTGGCTGCTTCCATGCTCGTTTTTCCAGTCGCATATTACGCTACGAAATATCTCTTTACCTCTTTTTTGCCCGTATTCAAAACGACGATGATATGGGGACTCGGTGTGCAGTTGCTGCAACTGCTCTGCGCATGGGCTATTCTTTGTAGCCTTTCGATCGATCATGCTCTTTTTGAATACCTGACACTCTTTTTGATCTCGAGTGTCGCAGCCGTTTTGCCTCTGACGATCGGCGGAGTGGGGGTGCGGGAGCTTACGTTTTTATATGGCCTTGAAACGATAGGCGAAGAGCCAAGCCTCGGAGTGACATTCTCTTTTCTGTTTTTTATGATTACGGCACTCTCCTCTTTGCTGGGGCTTTTTGCTCTTGGGCGCGTTACGCCCGATATATCGAAAAAGAGGTCTCAATATGAATAAAGTTCGATATGTCATACTCGACAATGCCGCCGCCCAGGCTGCCGAAATGGCGAACCTTTCCACTTCCAGCGATATCGTACACGCCAGAGGCAATCCGATCCCCCGGGATTTTGCACCGGATGCACAAACGCTGTTCGTGGCAGGTGAAGCCTCGACTCTCGATCGACTGGATCCATCATCGATGCCAACAGGCGCATCACTGCTCTTTTATGAAACCGATACGACCAGAAAAAGTGTGGACCGTATTATGCAATCAAGTGGAGTGAACCTGATATCCGTACAGATAGAATCTCTGCCGGCTCTGGCTCTTTCGAGGGCCATCAAAGAGTTCGAGTCTCTGTTGATAGAGGGCTCGGCGGAAGATTTTTCGCTCGGGGAGGCCTCGGCCAAAGAGGTGCTCAAGCCAGAAAGCGTCAACCGACTGTTTTTCTGCGAAGGTCGCCATCTGCGCGAGGCGGTGCTTCGAATGGCCCACACTATAAGAGGCCGCCATGTCAATGAAGGGGTAGCCTATGTACTCCATCTGCCGCTGGAAATACCTCTTTTCGCTCTCGACGAAGCGCTAGATGTACTCGAAATGGCTACAATGCCCCAAAGTCCGGTCCATTTTGCCATACGCTTCAACGAGAAGAAAGATATGCGTATCTATATCTCCGCATTTGCCATAACGCCTCCCGAAATGGCCGACGAGATGCAGATGCGTATCGACGCTCAGCCTACCTATCTGGGAAAACTGGCCATAATCGTAGAGCACTTCGCTGGAGGGAAAATCGACGAGAAACAGATGGAGAAGTTGTGCCACGACAACGGCTTGGATCGTAGCGATGCAGACAGGCTATATGATATTTTCTATACAAGAAGCGATGAAACTGCCGATCTTATGCGCAGACTGAGAGAGGCACAAAACGGCGAAGAGAAGATAGAGATGGTCGCAAAAGCGCTCGCCGACAATTTCATAGATGCAAGAATCCTCGAAGAGCTCTCCATCTATCATAGCCTCTCGCCGGAAGCGGTCATAATCAGGGCACAGACAAAGCGGCATCCTTTATGAAAACGAGTGCCGGCATCTTGCCATTTAAACGAAAAGATGGGAAGTTGTATCTTTTTTTGATCCATATGGGTGGCCCATATTGGAAAAACAGAGATCGAAGCTGGAGCATCGTAAAAGGGGAGGTGGAAGAGGGGGAAGATCTTCTGCAGGCGGCTTTGCGAGAGTTCAAAGAGGAGACCGGGCTCGATGTGGAGATCGGGCATAAGCCGCTCATTCCTTTGGGAGAGGTAAAAACTTCGGGAAAGAAAATTGTTGCATGGGCTGTCAATACCGATCTTCCAACCAATATCCACTCCAATACTTTCGAGATCGAATGGCCTCCAAAAAGCGGTCGAATAGCCGCTTTTCCAGAAGCCGACCGCGCAGAGTGGATGAGCGTGGAAGAGGCTAAGAGGCGAATCGTGACATCACAGCGTGAGTTTATAGAGCGATTGCTCAAATCTCTATCTTCATGAAATCGTACGCTATATCGACTCGTCCACCGAAATAGCGTTTGGCCTCCTCCAAAAGCTCCACAACTCTTCCATTTTTGTCGTAACGTGGGCTGATATGGTTTAATATCAACCAATCTACACCCATTTCCTGCGCCGCTTCGGCCAACTGCTTTGCCGTAGTGTGTCTGAACTTTTTCTCCAGGCGCTCGAAATCACGTTGTGTATAGGTCGCTTCGTGTATCATCAGATCAAAAGGAGCATATGGTGAAAAGAGAAGAGGGTTGTCGTTGTCGCCTCCTATGACGATGCGGGCTCCTTTGCGTGGAGGCCCAACCAGTTCCGATCCTTTAATCGTACGCCCATCGGAAAGGGTGATGTTTTCGCCAGCCTTGAGCCTGGCGTAAAGAGGCCCCTCGGGAATATTCATCTCTTTTGCCTTCCGTGCATCGAAGCGTCCGGGCATATTGTCGAATGAAATAACAAAACCATAGGAGGTAATGGAGTGCGAAAGTTCAACCACTTCTATCTTCATCGCGCCAAATCGCATAGAGCTCTTCCCGTCAATTTCAAAAATCTTCAAATCGAATGGCAGATTTAATTGAGAGTGTTGCATGACGCACTCGAGCATCTCCTGCAGTCCTTTGGGGCCATAGATTTCAAGCGGTGATTCGCTGCGTTGCATTCCCTTGGAAGCCAAAAGCCCGCAAAGCCCATATACGTGATCGCCATGTAGATGGGTGATGAAAATACGTTCCAGATTGTAGGCACTAAAAGAGGTTTTCATAATCTGGTGCTGCGTCGCTTCGCCGCAATCGAAAAGCATCCATTTTTTGGAATTTTCCGGCTGAAGTGCAAGGGCCGACACATTTCTAAAACGCGTAGGGACGCCAGCCGAGGTACCTAAAAACGTGATTGTATGCATAAAGTTCACCTTTCTTTGGTTTTGGACGCGATCTCATCCATGACACCGGCAGCCTCCTTGAGGCGCTCTTTGTCGAAATGGGTATAAATACGTGATGTATCGAGGCTCGCATGCCCCAAAGCTTCCTGCACAAGCACCAGGTCTTTCTTTTTCAGATAGAGCATCGTAGCGAATGTATGCCGTAGCATGTGAGCACCATTTTTCTCTTTGCGAATACCAACGCTCATCAAAATCTTTTCGACGATACGGCTTACGTATGCCTGGGTCAAAGGAGTGCCTTTTTTGTTGCAAAAAAGCAATTCTTTTTCGCAAGAGCGGATTGCAAGCCACTCATTTAGATATTTATCGATATGGGATGCTTTGATCATCACCACCCGGGCTTTGTTTCCTTTTCCGGTTATGCGAATCATATATATACCATTTTCATAGATCATATCTTTGACTTTAAGATTCAATGCCTCCGAAACACGAATACCTGTAAACAGTATGATCTTTATCAAAAGCCTGTTTCTGACCGCGATGGCTTTTTGAAAAGGAAAATTATCGATAGCGTCCAGGAACTTTTCGACCTCTCTTTCCTGCATGAAAGAGGGCAGTTTGGTGCCGCTTTTGCCAGAAAGCCCGCCCCAATTTTTGAGTTCGATGCCATAACGATGAGACGTGCCGTCATCTTCGCCGTTTTGCTTGTCGATATAGCCAAAAAAATTGATCATCGCGATTCTGTAATTCTTTTTTGTGGCGTCCGACAAAGAGGCTGTAGCGGATGCCAAAAAGTCGCTGATCAGCTCTTCGTCGATCTCTTTCATCGAAGCCAGCCCCAGACGATTTAGATAATGATAAAGTTTTTCGAGAGGCTTGTAATAGGTATTTATGCCTATCAAGCCCGTATTCCGCGCTTCCTTGGCCAGCCGGCTCATCTCTTCGATATCATCGGCTCCTGTGCGCAGCCTGCCTATGATATGTGCTAGAATATCCGGATCTTTTACCTGACGATTGGAGAGCGAGTTCAGTTTGGAGTGCATATAGCGTCCCATCCAAAACAGAAGGGTTTTATCGAAACCGTCTAAAAAATCGAGTGGATACTGCAATCGGGGTCCTTTATCTCTCTTTTGTATAAAAAGTATTGAAAACTGTAATTTTCAAACTATTATATCTATCCGCATACCCTATTTCCGCACCTGCCATCCAAAGCCAATATTATAGCTATTTTGGGCTTTGGATGTTTTAAAGGTAGTATAAATTCGTATAACTCATTCGGATGGCTCGTATGGTGCCAATTCGTAGCCTATGCCATTAAGATGAAAAATACCGCCATCCAGATTTACGGCGTTATAGCCGTTTTGGCGCAGAAAATTCGTAACCATCCGCGTACGGCTTCCGGTTCTGCATATGAGGCCGACCAGCTCATCTTTATCGGCTACCTTATTGTACTCTTCAAGAAATTTGTCGACATCGTAATTGCCGAAATCGTCAAAAAATGTGATACAGACAGATCCTGGCACGATACCTGTCTGTTGCCACTCCATCTCGGTTCTGATATCGATGATTTTCATCATTTTTTCATCGAGCATCTCCTTTGTCGGTCGTATATGGACCGCCTGGCTTATCTCTTCTGGTGTCATACTTTTTCCTCACTATGAAATTTCCACATAATTTTAGCATCAAGGACGCTGTTGGGCCTGAAAAATAGATAGTAGTTTGCGATAGTGATCGACTCCCAGAAAACTCTTTTCAAGCCGCCAGCGCAGTATAAATTCAACAATATCGCTCTTCATGTCGTCATCGAGCCGATCCGCCCGGCCGAAATACCCGAGACTGATATTTTTGGCCTTTTTTCTCCCTTTGTATTCCACATATGAGATAGCGATGATTTGGGCGTATTTTCCTTCGGCTGCTTTTCCCAAAGCGTCAAAAGAGAGTGAAATACCGGACAGATTGATCGCCTTGAAGCTGAAAATTTCGGCGAAGTTTTCGATTTTATCGTTCAATTTCAGCTTTTCGAACAACTCTTCGACCCTTTTGAAATTCTTTTTTCTCTCGATTTCATATGACGACAACTCCTCTGCCAGCTCTTTGAGGCGATCGATCTTGCTCGACATAACAGACTCCATATTAATCAATATGATCAAATTCTACCCTCTTTTTATGGTAAAATCAATTTTAGATATTTCTATAGACCCTATGTGCCCGCAGAAGGTAAAAGAGATATCTTTTTATGCAACCTAAAGGCTTCTCAATGTCGATCAAAACCCCATATCTTGCTACCGACAGTGTTATTGAATGCTTCGATGAAACAGGAGATTTTCTCGGTATCGTACTAATCGAAAGGAAAAATCCTCCGTATGGCCGCGCCCTGCCCGGCGGATTTGTAGAGATTGGTGAAACGGTCGAAGCAGCTTGCCGGAGAGAAATGAAAGAGGAGACCGGCTTGGATATTACGATAGAGCATCTGCTCGGAGTATATTCGGATCCAAAGCGCGATCCAAGATTCCATACGGTATCGGTGACATATATAAGTCGTGCCATTGGGCATCCTGTCGGAGGAGACGATGCCAGTTCGGCACAACTTTACCACCTTGCCGAAATTCCATGGAAAGAGCTCGTGTTCGACCATCCTCGAATTCTGAAAGATTATATTCAATACAAGGACAACTGTTAACCATGGATTACCTATCGATTACCGGCCCTTCCCGCCTCGAGGGAGATATCGTTATCTCTGGAGCCAAAAATGCCGCATTGCCGTTAATCGCCGCGACGCTATTGAGCGACGAGCCTTGTCGAATCGACAATATTCCCGATGTTGCAGATATCCGTACGATGCTGAAATTGCTTGGGAAATTAGGCAGTCGTTTCACTTTCGAAGACCATACTCTCACTATCGACAATGAAGAGATTGTAAACACCAGAGCCACTTACGATATAGTAAAAACGATGCGTGCTTCAATCCTTGTATTGGGCCCTCTTCTTGCGCGCTTTGGCCACTGTGAAGTTAGCCTTCCTGGAGGATGTGCCATTGGACAGCGCCCCATAGATATGCATCTCAAGGCACTCGAGCAGATGGGTGCGGTCATAGATATCAAGAACGGTTACGTAGTGGCTACGGCTCCGGAAGGATTGAGTGGAGCGAGAATCATTTTCGACAAGGTGACAGTCACCGGAAGCGAAAATATTATCATGGCGGCGGCTCTTGCGCGAGGCAGAAGCGAACTGATCAATGTGGCAAAAGAGCCGGAAGTGGTGCAGCTGTGCGAAGTGTTGCAAGAAGCGGGAGTGAAGATGGAAGGAGTTGGCGGTGATGAGCTTATCATTGACGGGACGGACAGAAAGCCTTTGAATTTCGAGCCGTTCTCGATTATCCCCGACAGAATTGAAGCAGGAACATATCTTTGTGCGGCTGCCATCACCTACAGTACGCTGACATTGCATCAGGTTCGTCCCGATCACCTCGATGCAGTGACGGCAAAACTGCATGAAACAGGATGCCGTATCGACGAGAACGGCACGAGCATGACTATCTATCCGGCTGCCAGACTGAGGGCGTTTGAGATATCCACTACGGAATATCCAGGGTTTCCAACCGATTTACAGGCACAATTTATGGCGCTTGCCACTCAGGCCGAAGGGGTCAGTCTCATTGAAGAGAGGCTTTTTGAAAATAGATTTATGCATGTAAGTGAATTGCAAAGACTTGGCGCCAGCATCCATCTCAAAGGCCACACCGCCACCCTAAATGGCCCCATACAGCTTCTGGGTGCCGATGTGATGGCTACCGATTTACGTGCAAGCAGCGCTTTGGTACTTGCCGCCCTTGCCGCAACCGGCGTCACCAATGTGCACCGCATATATCATCTCGATCGTGGCTATGAAAAGCTTCATGAAAAGTTGCGCTCGATCGGTGCCAGGATTGAGCGGTTGAAAGAGTAGGCTACTCTTTTCCTTCCTCGAAGATTATGATTTCATAGTTGTTTTTTGAAACTATGGAGCGATGGCTCGGGATAGTGCTGCTACGAGCCTCTTCGAGCGCACCGCGCAGTAAATCGATCTCTTGTTCCATTGCATCTATCTTCTCTTTAAGCTGCAAAATAATATCCACACCGGCAAGATTTACTCCAAGATCCCGCGTCAATCGCAGAATCATTCTTATGCGATCGATATCGCGCTGGGAATAGAGACGCATTCTACCTTCTGTTCTCGAGGGCTCTACGAGTCCTTCCCTTTCGTATTGACGTAAAGTCTGCGGATGGATATTTAAAACTTTGGCCACCACGCTGATAAGATATACAGGTTCATCGTAACTGTGCATTATTCACCTCCCGGAAGTTTTTCTTCCATCATTTTTGCAAGTTCCGGATCGAGCTCTTCCACTTTGGGAAGCACGATATTGGCAATCAAATACAGATCGCCTTTTTGTTTTGTTTTTCGATTCATCACACCAAGTCCTTTTACACGGAACTTCTGCCCATTTTTCGTGTTTTTGGGGACTTTGAGCGTGATCTCTTTTTCAAGTGTAGGAACCTTGATTTTTCCTCCGAACATTGCGGTTTTCAAAGGGATATCGATTTTTTTGTAAAGATTGTCACCTTTACGCTCATATTCGGGGCTGGGCGCAACCTCTATTTTCAAAAGCAGGTCGCCACGCTGGCCATTGTAGCTCTTGCCCTTGCCTCTGATGCGCAAGGTCTCTCCGGTTTTGACGCCCGGTGGGATTCTAATATCGAAACTCTCTCCGTTTATGGATATGGAGTGGGTGCCACCCCGTACGGCAACGTCGAAAGGAATTGTGATCTTGGCATGTATGTCGAGATCTGGCGTACCCATACCTCCCATATCGAAACCGCCAAAGCCGCCGCTTCCAAAGCCGCCACGTGCGGATCCTCCGCCGCCAAAGCCACCAAAGCCTCCGCCGCCGCCGAATATGTTCCGCAAAATCTCTTCGAGGTCGACATTTCCGCCCTGCCCTTGCGCAAAATCATGAAAATTCTGACCGCCGAACATCTGATCGCCCAATTGATCGTACTGCTTTTTCTTTTCAGGGTCGCTCAGCACTTCATACGCTGCATTGATCTCTTTGAATTTCTCTTCAGCTTCCGGCTCTTTATTGATATCGGGATGATACTTTCTTGCAAGTTTCCGATATGCACGTTTGATCTCTTCTGCGGATGCATTTTCGCTTACACCCAATGTCTCATATAGGCTTTTACTCATGCCCACTCCTTTTAAATAGCTTGTAATCAATTTTTATAAAATTATATCATAAAGTTTTAGTCCAAGTCAATCAAGTTTGATAAATTACATCAAAGCAGTAACTGACAAGGGTGGCTTTTGTAATGCCAGGATCCGTACGGGTTTTTTGGAAGTACTCTTGTAGATGATAGCCGGCGTAGAGAATTTTTGTATATTCGGCAGAGAATACGGAGAGTCCGTATTCTCTGTGGCGGGAATTTCTGGAAGTTTTTGTTTTAGTGAAGGAAGTGGCGTATGCCTGTGAAATAGAGAGCGATTCCATGCTCGTTGGCTGCTTGAATGACTTCATCGTCGCGAATCGAACCACCAGGTTCTATAATTGCCGTAACTCCTGCTGTGGCTGCGGCATCGATAGAGTCTCTGAAAGGGAAAAACGCCTCCGAGGCCATTGCCGCTCCTTTTACATCGAGTCCAACCTCTTCAGCCTTTTTGAGTGCGCAGCGCGCAGCGTCAACTCGACTGGTCATCCCCATTCCGACAGCTACCATTGCACTGTTTTTTACATATACGACACAATTGGATTTCGTCAATGCGGCTATTTTCCATGCAATCTCCATATCTTTCTTCTCTTGCTCGGTCGCTTTGCGCCGGCTTTTGAGTTCGGCGTTTTTCACCTCTTCGTCTTTGACCTTGTCGGCATCCTGATAGACGAAGCCTCCGCTTATATGTTTGAAATCATAGGCATCGTCACTTACAAGCAATCTATCGCAACCGAATTCAAAAAGCTTTATTCTCTTTTTTGAAGCGAAGACCTCCTGTGCATCGGGGGTGATACGGCCAGCGATAATTACTTCAAGAAAAATTTCATTCATCTTTTCCGCCAAAGCTTTGTCGACCGTGCCGTTGACAGCCACCACCCCGCCAAAAGCCGATATTGGGTCGCACTTGAGTGCTTCGGTATATGCTTCGATCAGATTGTCTCGGATGGAGAATCCACATGGATTTCCATGTTTGACGATACAGATGGCGTTTTCGTCACCGAAAGCGGAAGCGATCTTCACGGCACCGCTAATATCTGTGAGATTATTGAAGCTCGCCTCCCCTTTGAGGGTTTTGAAGTGTTTGGAGTAAAAGTCGTCGAATTCGTAAAGCGCCCCCTTCTGATGAGGGTTTTCGCCATATCTGGTGTTAAATACTTTCGATCCTACGATAAACTGCTTGGCACCAAAACCCTCGTTGAAACGGCGGTTCATATAGTTTGCTATCATACTGTCGTAGGCGGCTGTATGCTCAAACGCCTTTATCATCAGATTCCGGCGCATTTCAAGAGTGTTTTTGCCGTTTTTCAGGGATTCCAGCACTGGAGTGTAGTCCGAAGGATCGGTTACGATAATGACGCTATCGAAATTTTTCGCCGCACTACGCACCATTGCCGGACCGCCAATATCGATATTTTCGATAATCTCTTCAAAATCATCAGTTTTCTCGATCGTCTCTTTGAATGGGTAAAGATTTACGCAAACCAGATCGATCGCCTCTACACCCAGCTCTTTGGCCTGATCGAGATGGCTCTGCTTGTCGCGTCTATGCAAAATTCCGCCATGAATATATGGATTGAGCGTTTTGACTCTACCCTCGAAACATTCGGGAAATTTCGTCACTTCGTCGATCTCGATGGCATCGACGCCATTTTCTTTTAGAATTTTATAGGTTCCGCCGGTCGAAATGATTTCAAAGCCCAGCTCCTGAAGCCCTTTGGCAAAATCCACTACACCTTTTTTGTTGCTTACGCTGATCAGTGCTCGCATCGCTCACATCCTGTATGTAAAATTTGTCACGATTATACTATGAAGGAGTTTAGAGTAAAGTTTATCCGGTGTCAGTCGGTGCATTCCGAAAAATCGAAAAGGATTCGATCGAAATTATCTATCTTTCCATTTTCGATCACGACCCCCTCGCTCTCGAGTAGTCTTTGCTTGGTCTGCACTCCGCCTTCTCCCGAGTAACGCCCAATCGATCCATCCGCACGCACGACCCTGTGGCAGGGAACCCGTGGCGCATCCGGGTTTTTCCCTACCGCCGTTGCCACTGCACGCACGGCCCTGCTTCCTAGATAGTGAGCCAACAATCCATAAGTGGTCACTCTTCCTTCCGGAATCGATCTCAAAGCTTCCCATACTCTTTTTTGAAATGGCGTTCCCAAAGCTCAACTCCGGTTTTCACAGAAAAATGGATTTAAATGTCTTGCTCTATGGTGCGCCGAAAAGTGTTGTAATAGATGTCGTTTAGCTTTTCCATCGAAATTGCAATCTCGTTCACTATCAGTCTGTCGCCGCCAACGGTGCCGATTTGCCTGCAATCGATCCCTCTCTCTTTGGCCATTTGGGATACGGCCTCGGCATTTTCAGGCTCTGTTTCCAAAATTGCTCTCGAGAAGCTTTCGCTGAATATGTTTATCTCTTCTGCGAGATCGACAGATATTTCGGCACCCTTGCCGCCCACTGCGGACATCTTGGCTGCAGCTATGGCCAACCCGCCGACATTGAGATCTTTGGCCGCTTTGAGCAACCCTTTTTTATTCGCTTCTATCACCAGGTCCCACAGCGCAAGCTCCTTGTCGTAATCGATCGCAGGAAGCGAGCCTCCCGTGACTTTGAACAGCTCTTTCATATAGAGGCTGCCGCCAAACTCTTTACGGGTTTGACCTATGAGCAAAATCACATTGCCATCTTCCTGGAATGAAGATGGCAATACATTGTGCTGATCTTCATTTACTCCCACCATGGCGATGGTAGGAGTGGGGAATACACTTACGCCATTGGTTTCGTTATACAAAGAGACATTGCCGCCGGTTACTGGTGTTT
>Ga0256842_1002296_pt1 | contig 13908 bp, 13 predicted proteins | sample 4559240metaG_FD_185973 | JGI IMG/M metagenome (GOLD analysis project Ga0256842, IMG submission 185973) | Hydrothermal vent microbial communities from Guaymas Basin, Mexico - 4559-240 | ecosystem: Environmental > Aquatic > Marine > Hydrothermal vents | place: Mexico: Guaymas Basin | collected...
TAACCCCAATTCAAGAATCAAAAGGCATCATAACACCAAACGGTCTGTTTTTCAGTCGTTGCCATGGTGGTGTTGCACATATTGATCCAAACAAGCATAGGCTCATGATTACAGGTTTGCTTGAAAAACCTATTGTTCTGACGATGAAAGAGCTTATGCGTTACCCTAGTGTAACGCGTACCCACTTTATTGAATGTCCTGCAAACGGCGGTCAAGAGTGGAGAGGTCCACAATATAACTCCTTACAGTTTGCAAAAGGTTTTATGTCCTGTGCTGAATGGACCGGTGTTTACATTAAAGACATTATAAAAGACTTAGGGGTTAAACCTGAGGCTATATGGATGTTGGCAGAGGGTGGTGATTCATCTAAAATGGGAAGAAGTATTCCTATTGAAAAAGTTTTAGATGATGCTATGATAGTCTGGGGACAAAACGGTGAAGCACTTCGTCCGGAGCAAGGTTACCCTATTCGTCTGCTTGTTCCTGGATGGGAAGGTAACTTATGTGTTAAATGGCTACGCCGTTTAGATTTTGCTAGTGAGCCTTGGTACTGCAAAGAAGAAACATCCAAATACACAGTTCTTAAACCTACAGGAAAAGCTATACAACACTTTTACGCTAATGAAGTAAACTCAACTGTTGTTTCACCTTCTCCTGAAATTGACTGGAGTGATTTAAAAGATGGTGATACTGTTGAGATAGAAGGTCTTGCCTGGTCCGGAATGGGAACTATTACAGGTGTTGATTTATCGCTTGACGGTGGCAGAAACTATGTGGAAGCAAAACTCAAAGGTTTGGTTCTTCCTAAATGCTGGACTCGCTGGAGCTATGTACATACCTATAAAAAGGGTCAGGAACTACTTCTTACCTCCCGTGCTATGGATGATGCAGGGTATATTCAACCGACAATTGATCAAGAAACTCTTGTAGTTGGTGTTGAAGCAGTTTATCATAGAAATGCGGTTGAAACATGGAAAGTTGAAAAAGACGGAAAAATAACTCATGTTGAAGTTCGTTCTCAGTTAGGACGCAAAACAAACGGTGAGCTAATAATCGAAGGGAAGGCATAATAATGTTTAAAATAAATAAAAAATCATTAGTATCAATCTCTGCAGCTGCAGTATTATCTATAGGACTCTCAGCATGTATGGAAAATGTTTCCCATAAAGCTTATAATGCTCCACTAAAAACTTCTATTGATGGTGGTGTAACATATAATGTTGCTAATGGAAAATTTGGTACTTACTATGTAAACGAAAAAGCACATAGCGGAATAATTAAATTTGGGCGTGCACCTACTGAAGAGGAACACAAGGAATGGAACTCAGATGTTATGGCAAGCGGGGAAGGTTTACCTGAGGGTGAAGGCTCAGTTGAAGATGGCGAAGAAGTATATGAAGCCAAATGTGTTATGTGTCACGGTGACTTCGGTTCTGGTGGTGGCGGTTACCCGGCACTCTCCAAAGGGAATGCTGTTGACTTGCATAAAACACTAACAAATCAAAGAATCAAGCCGGACACTGACGGTCCGGTGCGTGTTTTTGGTACGTACTGGCCGCAAGCGAGTACATTATGGTGGTATATAAAAGATGCCATGCCACATCCACAAACAGACAGTTTAACGGATGACGAGGTATATGCTTTGGTCGCTTATATTTTAAATATAAACGAAATGGTAATTGACGGTGAAGAAGTGGATGACGAGTATGTACTCAACCGTGAAAAATTTTTAAAAATAGAAATGCCAAATAAAAATGGATTTGAACCCAATATTGACGGTCCAAATGCCCTTAAAAATATTCGTGAATATTATTCAAATCCTCATAACTTTGGTGCCCAAAAAGTAAAACCTTCTGAACGCTGTATGCATGACTGTCAAGAACCGACTGCAAAAGTAGTTTATATCAAAGGTGCCGGTATCAGTGACTTCCATCCACCTTTATCTGAAGTAAGAGATTTGCCAAAAGAAAAAGAAGAGAGCAGTTTCGATGCGAAAAAAGCATATGCAGACAATTGTACTATGTGTCACGATACAGGTGCAGCCCCGGCTCCTGGCGATAAATCAGGCTGGGCAGCATTAACTGCAAAAGGTATGGACAAAGTATATGAAAATGGTTTAAAAGGTACTGATACTGGTATGCCGGCAAAAGGTGGCTCATCACTTTCAGACAGCCAATTTAAATCAGTTGTTGATTATATTATAAATCAAAGTAAATAAAACAAAAGGAAAACAAAATGGAAAGAAGAAAATTTTTAAGTATGACTTTAGGTGCATTAGCTTTAGCTGTTGTTCCTGCAAGCGTAAAAGCAGAAGACTTTAGAAAATCTAAGCCGACTGTATGGACAGCTAAAAGTATGGATGATGCTATAAAAGCTATGTATGGTTCAAATGATATTAAATTTGAAGGTGTTAAATTAACTGCTCCGGATGTTGCAAGTAACGGTGGTGCTATTCCTGTTAACTTCTCAACTGATTTAGATGTAAAAACTATAGCAGTATTCCAAGATGCAAATCCAGAAGCTGCTGTACTTGTAGTTGAAACAACTAAATATAGTGTAAATAACTATTCTGTTAAAATTAAAATGGCCAAGTCTGGTACTATCACAATCGTTGCACAAGGCAATGACGGTAAGCTTTACGGAGCTAAGAAAACTTTAGATGTTGCTCTTGGTGGATGTGAAGGTTAATTCCTTCTCATTTTTAATAATTAACAAATAAAATATTAAGGAAATAAGATGGCTGGTATTAAAGTAAAAGCAAAATTAAAAAATGGTGTTGTTAAAGTTAAAGCAATGGCTAAACATGCAATGATGACATATAATATGGCAGAGAAAAAGACAGGAAGCAGCGATAATGCAAACTTCATTACTCACATTTCTGCAACTGTAAATGGTGAGACTGTATTTGATATGTCAACTTCGCAATTCTTATCTAAAAATCCTATCTTCAAATTCCAATTCAAAGGAATAGGAAAAAAAGGTGATAAAGTTCTCTTAGTGGCAACTGACCTTAAAGGAAAGACTCTTAAAGGAAAAGCTAAAATTAAATAATTTTAGCTTTTTTTAGGGGGCATGCTTATACTGTCCCCTATACTCTCAATTTTTATACAGCATAGTAAGGAAACAAAATTTAAATAACGAGCATACATAAATGATAAAAGACATGCAAGGTAAAGTTTTAAAACTATTCATTAGCAAAAATGATACATACAAAACAAGAATAGAGACCTCCTATATAAATGCTGATGAAAATGGAATTCTTAATGATAAATTTTATGATAAAAACAATCAAAGAGCTATTTTAATTACCTCTTTGCAAAGCTATAATATAGCATCTGATAAAAATATAAATTTGCCAGATGGTGCATTGGGTGAAAATATTTTAATAGACATTAATCCTTATCACTTAAACACCGGAGATAAACTAACTATAGGAGATACTACTTTAGAGATAACCCAAAACTGTACACTCTGCAAGGGTCTTTCTACAATCAATGCTCAACTGCCAAAACTCTTAAAAAATGACAGAGGTATATTTGCAAAAATTATAAGTGGTCCTTCAATGATTAAAGTTGGAGATCCAATAAGTATGTAATATTATTTGCAATTGATATAAATACTGAGGAAGCAGAAAGGATAATCGTAAATATTCTTAAAGAAATGACAGAATGATACAAGGTATTCTTGATACCTTGTATCAAATATATTTAAAAGTCCTCGTCTCCAAACTCTTTGTCTAATGCATTTTGATATTTTTTTTCTTCTTCTTTGTCTAATGCTGCTTTTGTAAGAACGGCTTCATGTAAAAATTGTCCAAAAAATGTTTTTGACTCTGTTTTAGCAAGAAAAAGATAGATCCCGCTGAGTAAAGAGATCGCGGTTATAACCACAATAAATTTTTGTACCGGATTAAATGTTTGTATCGGTTCTTTCTTTTGTATCTCACACGAACCTCCCGGACAGTGTGTTGGTTTTTCTTTGATAATTACTTTATATATCATACATCCTACACATATACCAAAAGCTGTTTCTAAAAACATTAAAGTAAGACACAAAACACAGATCATAACTTTATAAAAAGTAATATCCCAATGCAACACGAACCAATAAACCATCGGAAAAGAGACTAACCAACCAAGCGTCCATGCAAATCTTTTTTGTAAACCACCGACATACTCCGGTTTCTGATTACGCACAATAAACTTCCCAAGAAGCATTGAAGGAGAGTATTTTGGGCTTATTACTCTTGCAAAAAAGTCTAAAAATAAAAATGCCAAATAGACTCTTGCAACAATAATATGGTTATATCCGATTCCAACAAATATTACAATCATTCCGAGCATAAACAATATTCCTGCTGCTGCACGTGCTTCTCTTTCGTTTACTACTGTAATATCATATCCAGGAACTTTTTCCCCATATTCCCACAAAAAATTTTTAAAATTCAAAATTACTCCTATACCTTATTATGATATTATACATGAGATAAGCAATGATTTAGAAAATAAAAACACATAAATATATATCATCAATATTAACGATAATACTTTAACACTCCGTCCATTTTAGAGCCCATATTTAACAGTATCATATCCGCTATAACCAAAGCTGCCATAGACTCGCATACCACTGTTCCGCGAACTGCAACACAAGGGTCATGTCTGCCTTTAAGTGCAAAATCGACTTCTTCATTCTCTGTCGTTACAGTATGCTGCTCTTTAAATATAGAAGGTGTAGGCTTAAAATAGACATTTAAAACAATATCTTCTCCATTGCTAATACCGCCAAGTATTCCACCCGAATGATTAGACTCAAACCCTTTTGCTCTAATTTGATCATTGTTTTGAGAACCATGTACCTTTGCACTTAGCACACCGTCTCCAACTTCTACCGCTTTTACAGCATTAATACCCATCATAGCATCTGCCAAAACTCCGTCTAACTTATAATATAGCGGTTGTCCTAAACCTATCGGCGCACCTTTTATTATAACGCGAGAAACACCACCAACAGAATCATGTTCAGTTTTAGCTTTTAGTATTGCTGCTTTTTGTGCTTCTTCTTTATTTTTATCAAGTGCATATATAATACTGTTTTTCGCATACTCATAATCAAAATTCTCTGAGTGTATACCTGCTACTTCACTTATGCCGCTTAACACCGTTATACCAAGCTCTTGAAGCATCAGCTTTGCAATAGCTCCTGCTGCTACTCTTGCCGCTGTTTCTCGTGCAGAACTTCTTCCTCCACCTCTATAATCACGTATGCCGTATTTATGAAAGTATGTGAAATCTGCATGCCCTGGGCGAAATACATCTTTAATGTTTGTATAGTCTCGTGATTTCTGATTTGTATTGTATATAATCATTGCTATTGGAGTACCAGTACTCTTTCCTTCAAATACACCGCTTAAGATTTCAACCTTATCGGCTTCTTTTCTGGCTGTTTCAAATTCGCTTTTACCGGGTTTTCTTCTGTCAAGTTCACTTTGAATATACTCTTCATCAATGTTCAGTCCGGCTGGCACGCCATCTAAAAGACAGCCTAATGCCTTTCCATGAGATTCTCCAAATGTTGAAAATCGTAATTTCATCCCGAAACTGTTCACTGTTTTTCCTTGTTTAGCAACTCAACAGCAACTCTGGCTGCCTCTTGCTGTGCGATTTTTTTACTTTTACCATTCGCTCTTGCATACTCTTTATCTTCGATAAACACACCCACTTCAAACTCTTTTTGATGATCCGGTCCTCTTGAAGCTAATACTCTATACTCCGGTGTTATTCCAAAACGTGCCTGTGTCAGTTCCTGAAGTGTAGTTTTAAAATCACGGAATAAAGAATCAAGAGAAATTTCCTCATGATTTTTTTCTATTAAATCAATAGCAATTCTTTGTACTTCTCCTAAACCTGCTTCTAAATATATTGCACCCATTATTGATTCAAAAGCATTTGACAAAAGTGAAGATTTTTCACGTCCACCGTTATTATCTTCTGCATTTGAAAGGAGTATATAGTCGCCCAGATTCAAAGCACGTGCCAACTTGTCAAAACCTGTTTCATTAACAAGTGAAGCCCTTATTTTTGAAAGTTTTCCTTCATCTGATGTGCGAAACTTCTTAAAAAGATATTCACCCACAACAAGGTCCAAAACAGCATCTCCTAAAAATTCCAATCGCTCATTATCGTAGGGCTGTTTATAGCTTTTATGTGTCAGCGCTTCGATAATGAGCTTTTTATCTTTAAACTCATAGCCTAATTTTTCTTCCAGTGTCTTTATATTTTTATGCATAACTTCCTCATTCTCCCTCTGTTAATGCTTCTTTTGCTTTTTGAGCTGCCTCTTTGGCTAAAATATCACATCTCTCATTTTCTTCATGTCCATCATGCCCTCTAACCCAGATAGCATGAATTTTATGTGGTTTTGCCACTTCTATATACTCTTTCCACAAATCAGGATTTTTTACTTTTTTAAAATCTCTTTTAATCCAGTTCTTCAGCCACTCATTAATTCCTTTGACAACATAAGAAGAGTCTGAAATTATATCGACCTCACAAGGTTCTTTTAAAGCGCGAAGCCCTTCTATAGCACCTTTAAGTTCCATTCTATTGTTTGTTGTATGTAATTCTGAACCTGAGAGTTCTTTTTCGCTCTCACCATAACGTAATATTACACCATATCCGCCAGGACCGGGATTACCCAAAGCACTGCCATCACTGAAAAGAGTTATTTTCTTCACTAAATTCCTTACCATAGTCCTTACTTAAACTATATTCTACTCTAGCTGAATCTATAGCATGACATGAACTACAGCGATTAAAAGCAAACGGATATGTCCCTTTGCAGTTATCACACACATACTCAAAGCTAAGTGTCGCGTTTGCCTTGCCTTCAAGCTTTATAAGCACGTCAAGCTCAAATATTCTACTGTCATTCGCAAGTTTTACATCACCTCTAGCAGTATAAAGTTCTCGTAAATAGCCATTATTTGTAATTATATCTAAATTCAAATCTTTTGAATCACATCTCCAGAAAAGTTCACTCAAAAGATCACTTTTTGAACTATCTATATTTTCCCATGCCAGCTTAGTATCCACTTTAAAAAGATAATCAAACACTAAAAATGCAAGGTGATTAGATTTTTTATAAATTTCTAACAGTTTTTGTGCCTTTTCTTCTTTTGTTAAATTTTGCGATTCAAGACAATTTAAAGCATGCAGATAAGCACTCTCAAGCATAATTTCTTCATTAAGCTCATCCAATGGTTCAAGTACCTCAAGTGCAGACTTATAATCTTTCATATATTCATAAACAAGGAGCAGATAATGCAATGCTTCTGGAGTACGAGGATGTTTTTTTAAAATTTCTAAAAACACCTGCTTAGAACGTTCCAAGAATCCGGCTTTGAAGTATGTTTTTCCAAGTAAAAACATTGTCTCTCTGGTGTTTTTTTTATCCCCGATATTAAGTATTTCATTATATATTTCTATACTTTTTTCATAATCACCGTTTTTATAATAAGAATTTGCGAGAAGCAACCACGATTTTTCTGACAATCCTCCACTCGATATGAGAACTTTCAGTTCATCATGCGAAGGTAAAGTGCGAAATTGCTGTAAAAATTTACTTATTTGTTTAGAATCTTCTTTTCTTTTATATCTTCCCCACCAATAAGAGAAGAAAGTAATAACAAATATAATTGTGAAAAAAATTATAATTGAAAAAAGAGGATCCCGAAACTCTATATAAAAAGTATTCATTAGTCGTACACCACCAATCCATAGTCATTTTTCAAATTATAAAAAGTTGCATCTGCAGATATTTCTAAATCTTTCATCTTTCCCAACTGTACAATAGAATTTTTATTCACTTTAATACCATATTCTCTAAAAAACTTTTTTATATTGACAAACTTCACATCTTCTACAAATTTATATTCAAACTCTGTATGCAGTTTCATCTTCTCACTAACAAAGAGATGTTCGTTTACATGTAACTGATCTGATGCATACTTAATTGGCAAATAGCCTGAAAGATCTGTTAAAATTTCTTCTACATATTTATGCTTTTTTGGAAGTGTCTGTTTTTGAATGAAAACATATTTATTGTTAAGTTTTAAATTTGGAGTATTTTTCCAATATTTATAAGCAGGATTAGAAATAGCGAGTTTCGCATAAACTTCTTTCCAAAGCCAAAAAGAGTTTAATGTATTTGGAAGTAGGGACATTTTCTCTTTGGCTCCTTAAAATCTATTTTATAAGAAGTCTATTATATACTCTTTTTTTAAATAGTTATATAAAAGCACAAAGTGAAAATAGATTTAAATCACTATTACAAAACAGCGGTTACAAATTTAGTTACTATAAATCCACCTACAACAAGCCAAGCAAACATACTGCCAGCTGTATAAATAGGCGCCAAACCTAAACCTTTAAATTTTGAAAAAATCGTTCCCATACCAAGTGCTGTCATTGCCATAGTTAAAAGAAATGTATCTATTTGGTTGATTGTTCCTACAATTGTATGCGGAACTAAATCTAAAGAGTTAAATCCTGCCATACCAATAAAATATACCGCAAACCAAGGAATTACAAGCTGTAATTTACCACCTGCTTTTCCTGTTTTTTTTGCCTGCATTGAAAGATAAATACCTAAAATAATAAGCATTGGAGCAATCATAATAACACGAGTCATCTTTACAATAACTGCTGAATTTGCCATCACTTCAGGTGCACCCGGAATGGAAGCAGGTACAGCAACAACCTGTGCAACCTCATGAATTGTTCCACCTGTATATATACCGAACTGTTCCGGTGTCATGTGTAAAAATCCTGTTGCAGGCTCAATGATTGATGCATACAAAACAGGATATAAAAACATAGAAATCGTACCAAAAAGCACAACCATTGAAACCGCAACTGCAGTCTTATAGCCTTCGGCTTTTAAAACCGGTTCAGTTGCTAAAACTGCTGCCGCACCACAAACTGCACCACCTGCAGCTGTCAGCATTGATGTATCTCTATCCATTTTAAATGCTTTTACACCTAGATACGTACCGAGTAAAAATGTTGTTGAGAGCATAATTAATGAAACGGTAAAACCACTGAGTCCAACATCCATAATCTGCTGAAACGTTATACGAAATCCGTAAAAAACGATTGCAAAGCGAAGTATCTTTTTACCAGAAAATGTGATACCCGTACCCCATGCGGCAGGAATATGATTGTGCAGTGTATTTGCATAAAAAATACCCAATACTATACCAATTACAAGAGGAGAGATTCCAAGGTTACGTATAAATGAAATTTGTGCTATTGAAGTTGCAGCGGCTGCAAAAATCGCAACAAAAATGATACCATAAATAGTACCCTGTCTATTTTCTTTGGAAAATGCCATAAATTATTACCTTTGATTTTAAGTTTATAAAATAGAAGCGAATTATAGCAAATTTTTATGCTGCGGGGAAAATTATTTGTTTATTTGTGAGAAATGTGATAAAAAACCACACTCTATATTGTGTGGCTTTTTGTTGAATCTATTTGGTGTTAAGTAGAATACTTTCTTTAGGGAAGACAAAGATTGTATGTCTTAGCACAGAAATTATTTTACTTGGTTTTCCGTCTTTATCCAATGCATACGCATGAATAGTAATAGGAATAATCGTATCTTTTCTTTTATCGTCAGCTAACTTTTCTGTCGTTCTCAATGTTACAATTTTTTTCTTCTTCACATTAGGTACGACTCTAAACGGTTTTGACGGTTTTACAATTTGAATTTTACCTTCCATACCTTTTGGAGGAATAACTTCAAAGAAAAATTTCATCGGCTTATTTTCTGTATTTTGCAATAAGAAAACATAAGAGTTCTCAACAGAAAATTTATTATCTGAGAGATGTTTTACTGAGTAAAGTCTTGTCTCTTTATTAATATTTAAAAGCATATGCTCTTTTGTTGTACTCATGTATCCAAGTGCGAACATAAGACCTACAAGTAAAATCATATATGCTATAACTTTTGGACGGAAATATTTAGTTTTTCCTTTTCTTTCAACTATTTCATAATCACTAGACCATGTAACAAGAGAAGGTTTACCAAGTTTACCCATAACCGTTGTACAGGCATCCACACATTCCAAACAGTTAATACACTCAAGTTGAAGCCCTTGACGGATATCGATATGTGTCGGACACACTGTTACACATTTCTCACATGTTGTACATTCCGCATTTGGATCAATTGCCTGTAACTCTTTTTGTTTGTTCACAAGTTTTTTATGTACTCCATGATCATCTTCATAAATTTTTCCACCACGATGTTCATCATAAAGTGCCATAATAGTATGCTCATCATACAGTACGGACTGAACACGAGAATATGGACAGACATAAATACAAAAATTTTCTTTCAAAAATACAATATCATAAATTAAAAAAGCGGCAATACCGACAACAAATCCAATCATTGTCATGTGTTCACTAGGATTACTTAAGTATTTGAAAAAAGTCTCCGGCGGAATAAAATACCACATAAAATCAGCCCCTGCTATAAGTGCCAATACTGTCCAAATTAAAATAGCAATAAATTTTTTCACCTTATTTTCAGGTTTAGACATATCTGGGTCTTGCTGTTTATTCCCTATACGCTTACGTAAATGTAGCAGTTTAGTCTCAATCAAATCACGATAAATGACACGAAACACAGTCTGTGGACATACCCATCCACAAAATACACGACCGCCTAAAACCGTCATACCAAAAATAGTTATAAAAAGCAGCATTAGCAAAAACGGCATCAAATACAGCTCTTGCATATCAAACTGCACAAAAGCAAGGTCTAATTTCATTTTGTCAAAACTTAATAAAAAGAAATGATGCCCATTTACTTTAATCCATGGTAATACCAAAGCCACAATTGTTGCGAGTGCATACACATAGTATCTCTTTATTCTCCATGGTGTTGGTATTGTTATACCTTTTTTTTCTTTACTCATCTTTGTTTTTTCTCCTATAAATTAATTTGAACAGGTTATGGTGTTGATAACCTGTTCTTCTGCATCTTTTTGTGTATGTGTAATCAATGAACCAAAAGCCACCTGTTTTAATTCTCTGGATTCAATATAATCTTTGAGAGAACTTCTGCTTACATGTAAAAGGCGTGCCATCTCACTCACACTTTTTTTCTCTTTGATGTACTCAATAATTTCATTTAAATAGACATCAAATTTAGAATTCGATCTACTTCCTTTGGGTCTGCCTATTCTTCGTTTTGCATCATTTTTTAACTTCTGGCACAACTGATCCATAAGCCCTAAAATCAACATTGCACTACTTTCTTGTGAAAGTATAACAGAATGCTTTACAATGTGTATTGTATATTTGTTTTTCAACAAACAACTCATCATCTGAATCAAATCTTCCATATTTGTTGTTAAAACCCAAACATCATATATAAGCAGTGTCACTTCTTCTTTTGACTGAAAATAAGATGTCACATTCGCGCGCTCATCTACACGCTTATTTTGTGAGGTATAATCTACAAATTCATCATCAATAGTAAAGTTTTTTGCTACTGCATAAGAATTTATATACTGTAATTGTTCATGAGCAGATAAAAAATTCTTATCCGGGCGTATATAGACAATGGTCATTTAACGGCTAAACCTCTCTTATTATTGATTTTCATCGTCATTATATACTTATTTGACGATTAAAGTCAATATATTTTACTATTATTTCGTCAACTTATTGAATATTTAGCTTAAAAAACAAAATCGATATCTCTAATACAGTAAATTTTATATCCAATCATGCTAAAATTAGAAAATATTTAAATAAAAAAGATTTGATTTTATGACAACAAAACAATACATCTTAGAAACTATTAAAAAACGTCCACTTATTATAGACGGAGCAATGGGTACGCAGTTGCAACAACGTGATGATAAAATCCCAAAAGAAGCGTGGGAAGGGAATGAAGGTTGTAACGAACTACTCAATGTAACGGCACCTGAGATAATGAATGAAATCTTTCATGCCTATCTTACTGCCGGAGCCGATTTCATCACTACAAACACCTTTGGTTCATTCTCTTGGGTTTTAGATGACTACAATATTGCCGAGCGTGCATATGAGCTGACACGTGCAGGCGCAGAGCTTGTAAAAAAGCAGTGTGAAGCTTTTTCAACCCCCGAGCATCCCCGTTTTTGTTTAGGTTCCATAGGACCGGGAACCAAGCTTCCATCACTTGGGCATATCACTTATGATGAGATGTATGCAGGATATACTGAATTTTGTCTCGCCCTTATTGATGGCGGTGTCGATGTATTTTTGATAGAAACTGCCCAAGACCCACTACAAATAAAAGCTGCTTTGCATGCTATACAAGAAGCATGCAGACAAAAAAAGGTAGAGATTCCCATTATGGTCTCTGTTACGATTGAGCTCAGCGGAACAATGCTTATAGGAACGGATGCCCAGACAATTGCAACCATTATGGAGCCTTTTGACATTCTTTCTCTTGGATTTAACTGTGGAACAGGACCTGAGCAGGTACTCAAACACGTAAAAACACTCAGTGAACTCTGGGCAAAGCCGATTAGTGTTCATGCAAATGCAGGTCTGCCGCAAAACCGTGGAGGCTACACTTACTATCCGATGGGACCTGATGAGTTTGTTGCACAACAGGAGAAGTTTTTAGAGTATGACGGTGTGAGCTTTTTAGGAGGATGCTGCGGAACGACCCCACAGCACATTCGTGCGCTTGTTGATAAAGTCACAACAGTTACACCTAAAGCACCCTCCGGATCACAGCAAAATTCCATCGCTTCACTTTTTAACTCCGTTCCTCTTATGCAAGAACCCGCACCACTTCTTGTCGGAGAACGTTCAAATGCAACCGGTTCAAAAGCCTTTCGAGAACTTCTTTTAGCCGAAGATTACGAAGGCACTCTCTCCGTTGCTCAGCAGCAGGTTCGTGCGGGAGCACATGTCCTTGATGTCAATGTCGGATTTGCAGGACGGGATGAAACAAAAGATATGACCGAAGTGATGGCAATGTATGCCCAAAAAATCGCTCTGCCACTGATGCCTGACTCCACCCAAACAAAAGGGCTTGAAACTGCACTCAAACACATCGGAGGCAAGCCAATCCTCAACTCAGTTAACCTCGAAGACGGCGAGCCGAAATTTGATGCGGTGTGTCAACTGGCAAAAAAATTCGGGGCAAGTCTTGTCTGTCTGACGATTGATGAAAAAGGAATGGCAAAAACTGTTGAAGATAAACTCAAAGTCGCTGAACGTATTATTGATTTGGCAACCAATCGCCACGGAATTAAAAAAGAAGACCTTGTATTTGATGTGTTAACCTTTACACTCGGCTCCGGTGACGAAGAGTATTTTGATGCGGGTATCAATACCATTGAAGCCATTCGACAACTGCGACAAAAACATCCCGAAGTCGGCGCTATTTTAGGACTCTCCAATATCTCTTTTGGGCTTAATAAAGATGCACGTCCTTATCTCAACTCTATGTTTTTACACCACTGTGTCCAAGCAGGACTCACTTCGGTCATTATCAATGTAAAACATATCATTCCACTCAATAAAATTCCTAAAGAAGATCAAGAAATTTGTAATGATTTGATTTTTAACCGCAAACCAAACGGAGAAGCACTTTTTACCTTTATTGAGCACTTCTCATCCAAAGAAGCTGTGGACAATGATGCCGTAGACGAAGAGTACCTCAAAATGAGCGATGAAGAAAAAATAGCAAAACTTTTGATGGACGGAGACAAAGACAGAATGATTCCTCTTGTTGAAGAGGCTCGCCACAAAATAGCTCCTGAAAAAATAGTAAATGAAATTTTAATTGATGCTATGAAAGTTGTCGGTGAACTTTTCGGCTCAGGGCAGA